>SPKZ01000249.1_pt1 | contig 27493 bp, 42 predicted proteins | sample 2456571 | NCBI WGS metagenome assembly SPKZ01 (sample SAMN11192286, study PRJNA482655) | marine metagenome | biome: ENVO:00000447; feature: ENVO:00000244|ENVO:00000211|ENVO:00000569|ENVO:00002023; material: ENVO:00002151; isolation source: ocean water from marine abyssalpelagic zone ... | reverse complement strand
TAAAAGCTTCTCAGGAAGGATTTGAAGTTGTCAGCGGGGATTAATTCCCAACAACTTCAGAAGGCCCTATCTCAATTAATTAAGGTAGGGTCTTCAAAAAAAAAAACGTTTTTTTTTTCATTTTTTATTTGACTTTCACTTACATTTTCCGTATCTTGTAGGTGTATTAAAAAACGAAACAAAATTATCATTATGGCTACGCAATCCCGAAGGCGTGTGGTGGGTAGAGGAATTGTATTTCACACATTAATTCATTTATAACATGGAAAAGACAGAAAAGACAGTTACAGTGTATTTCAAGTATCCTGTTTGTGAAATTGAAATTCAGGTGCCAGAGAATGCCACTGAGGATGAAATTGAAAGCAAAGCAATTGACGAGCTTATTGACCAGCTACAATCCGTTGCAAAGCTCGACATGATCCAAGATTAATTAATTCATAACCAACAAACTTCAGACAATGAGTAACTTACCTATCAAGCAAATCTTTAGCAAAGAAAGCGTCACGCAACGCTTTGAAAAGCTCCTTGGCGAAAAATCTTAAATTCCCCTGCTGCTAAATACGGGGCAGTAGGGCATGGTTCTTGGTGGCACTAGCGCCACCGCCCCCATCCGTATCCCCTTATCCCCCCGCCCCCCTAGAGGGGGCCCCCTTATTTGGCGGGTGAGATGTCGCAAAAAAATTTTTCCCAAAAATTTTTCATCTCAATGTTTAAAGTTAAAAATTTTTTAACATCTAAGGCACAATCAAAATCCCATTATATTTATCATAAAAAAAATGAGAATTATATTAAACGAAAGCTTTTTAAATGAAGCAGATGATAATAATGATATAAAAATCAAAATAGATTTAGGAAACAACTACGGGAAAACGTATGTGCGTAACAAAGAACTAGGCATATATCTAGAGGTAGAAATCTCAATTCTAAAACAGGCAGGGTTAGAACAAGGGGAAACTTACCCTTTGAGTAGATTTCCTGCACACATACAACAAGAGCTAAAAAACGAATTAGCTTATGATAAAAGTTTAAAAAATAAAGCTTTGGAAAAAGCTAAAGAACTTGAAGTCTTAAAGAGACAGACACGATTTTCATATATGACAGGGACACAAAGTGAGCTTTTCGGTAAAAACGGAAAGTTAAAGGGGTTAACACCAGATTTAGTACTCTCCTTTACATCTGGTAGAGGATATCAAATGGCTTTTTTCAATGGCTATATTCAAAATGAGAAACAAGAGTTGTTTCATTTTAAGGATTCAGAAAGTCTGTTAAAGGCAATGTTTGGAGAACGATATTCAAACGGGGTAATTCGGTCTAAACGCCCCGGAAGAATAATAGGTTCTGGGGGGAAGAATATTAAAGCCCTCAGTAGACTAGTTGGTTTAAGGCTTAAAGTGGAAGAAATTTAATATTATTCAGATACCAAAAATTTTAACGCCAATAACATAAAAGACTTATAAAAAATAACAGTTATGACAACAAGAGAAAAAATAGATGCATTAAAAAAATTTTTAGTTGTGCTTCCTCCTAACATAGAAAGCTATAAGGACAGGCATAGAGCCTTAGAAGGTTGTATGACACATCTAAGATTGCAGGATTTCTTTGCATCAGATGAAGAAGAGCAAGAATATCAGTTAGAGTGGTGGGAAAAGCAATTTAAGATGAGAAGCTATATTAGAGATTCTTTTAGAATGGCTGAAAGGAAAAATTTTACTTGAAAAAAATTCTCTTTTTCAAGGGAGAACTCTATGATTTTTAAGGATATGTGGGGAGTGTCTTTAGAAGATTTCGCTCTACAACCAAACAGTGTAAAAATCAAAAATAGAAATCGTTTTGATGACTACCGAACTTTAACTGATTAATCTTAGATATTTATGTATACAAATCATGGAATATGTATTTAGAAGATTTAAGAAAATCAGTTTTTACTCTTGCAAAATATAATAATGGGAAATTCAAAACTGAAAAACAAAAAGAATTTTTAACAAAGGTATTAAAAAGAAATCATGGTTATTTAGGTGATATCAGTACATATGGTAATATAACATCTTTTTTTGCGGAGTGGGATGGTGAAGGTATTACTAAAATAACGAAGCAGCATAAAAAATCAGGTAAAGAGTTTGTCAATTTTAAAAGAAAGAGTGAAAGTGAACATCAAAAGGAAGTAGAAAAAAGGCTTTTTAGTGAGCAAAAATATTATGAAGAACAAAGGGATTGGTGGAATAATGCGGTTAAAGAAACACTTGATGATTTGAAGAAAAAGGTTAAAACATTGGAAGGTGTCATAAAAGATAACCCTACGGAACCACTTTTTAAGAATATGTACGATGAATATAGTGAAAAACTTGATCTACATGAAAAAGAGTTGGATTATTTACCAAAAGAAATGCCATCATGGTGGAAATATGATAAAGAGAGAAGAAAATTATACACATTAGGGATAGAAACTGGTTTAGAGAAAAGAATTTATCGTCAAAAAGATGATGTAAATGAAAACTTTAAAGTGAAAAAAATATACATAAACGAAAACAAGATCAACTCATCAATTTTTGCAAAAAACGCTGCTGATAAAATTATTAATATTTTAAAAACGTTGTTTAGAAAAAACAATTATAGGAGATATGTTGATATTAGACAACATGGCAAGATGAAAATTGATTTTAAAGATTCTATTATTTCTTCTTTAAGTTTCGAGGTGAATCCAAGAAATGCTCCTTTTAATAAAATATTTGATTATTATTTTCCTAGCTTAGAGGTGGTTTATGATGATAAAATGATTGGAAGCGAAAATGCTGGTACAATAAGCGTTGTAAATGATCGATATTATAAATTGAAAATAAACACCAGAGGTTTTTTAGGTGATATTTTACATGAAAAAGATTACAAAAACTTATTTAAATTATTTGAATTAAAAAGAGGAACTTTAATCCATGAACTGGCACATTTTTATGATGTTGTTCAAAATAGAATAGCTTACGTGGAGAAAATGGGAAAAAAGCGACAAGGGCAGAAGGGTGATCAATATTTGTCAAAAGATGTTGATAATAGGGATAAGGTATATTTTTATCAAAGGGATGAGAATTTTGCGTTTGTATCTCAAGTGTTTAATGATGTGCTTAATCATATTGAGGAGAATTTTGAATATATTTTAAAAGACACAAAGTTTTTAAAAGTAGCATCTAAAAAAGAAGTCAAAGAAATTTTTAAACTGGAACGTGATGAATTATTAAAAGTTTTTATGAATAATTTTAGGGGATATGCCAGAAGAATTGGTTTAAAAGAAATTGATTCTAAATATATGAATCGAGTGAAAAAAGATTTTTATAAATTCTACAGTGAAATTAACATTTATATTGATAAGAATTTAACTGGGATAAAAGATGGGTCTATAAAAAATAAAAAACAAATATTTTGGCCTAAAAGTTGACTTTGACATTTTTTGTGTTCTCATTATGATGAATGGAATATTGAATTGGGATTTAAATCATCTGAAATATATTTATATATAAAAAAATGAGACTCATATTTAACGAATTATATATAAACCAAGATGGTAAATTAGAAGATTTATCTCAATCGGATATAAATGAAATTTTAAAGGGATATATAGAGTGTGCATTATGGACTGAGGAGGAAAGATTAGAAGATGAAGTCACTGTTGAAATAGATGATGAGGACTTAGATGAAGTAGAAAAGTTAATAAGATTAAAAGGTAAATATGACAAAAAAACTTTCTCATCATTTATTTCTGACGATATTCATGTAGATAGCAGGATTGATGCATATAATAATATTAAAGCCTTTATCAAAAACGCTGGAGATGATGCTGTTGAAGAAGCAATTAGCGATAACGGGCTTTATAGGTTAGGCATGGATATATGGTACACCAGAAATGGACACGGGGCAGGATTTTTTGATCATAGTTATGATAATGAGGAGCAATTAATGAATGCTGCTGCAAAATTAGGTGAAACAACATTATATGTTGATGATGATTTTGTTTTACACTTCATGTGATTAGAAAGACTAGAATTAATAAGGGAGCCAACATGTTTAAAATATATATATCTGAGTCACAAATTAAGACAAACATAAACGATAATTTTTGGAAATGGTTTGGAACCAGTGTTGTAAAAGACAATCGAAATGATCCCTTAATACTTTATAAAGGGATGTTAACCAAAAATTGGCGCACTGGAAAGGATATAAACGTAATTGATTCAGTTAATGGGGCTTGGGCTGGATATTTCACTGACAATGAAGATGTTGCTAATGGGTTTAGGGATATATATGGGACAATGGGGGATTCTAAAACCTTTAAAGTTTTTCTGAAATTAAAAAATCCCTACATAGTAGATGCAAAAAGTAGACCAGCAAAAGATTTTATGTTAGATGCAAACGTTTTAGAAAAACAAAGTAACATAGAGTTAACTAAAATATTATATGATAAAACATATGATTCAATCATCATTAAGAACACAAAAGATGAGGGTACATTATATATTCCATTTAAATCTAACCAGATAAAATCAATACAAAACGATGGCAGTTGGGATATAAATGATAATAACATATATTCTTAATCATGGAGAAAGATAAGATAATAGTATACCACGGAACTAGAAATAAGTATGTTAATGATATTTTAACAAAAGGGTTAATTGATAAGACAGGTTATAATCAAGGTTGGTATATGTGTTCTACTGATTTTGAGAGTGCGTTGTATCATGCTCAACCTGATGAAGAAGGAGGTGATGTGCCAGTGATAAAATTTGAAATACCTAATGAAGAGAATGATCGATGGACGGGGTATCCTTATCTATGGGCAGGGCATGTAAGGAATAGTAATTCTACATGGTATGCATTAATGACAAAGATACCAAAAGATTTCATTACAAAGGTTTATAGGATTAGTAATGAAGACTGGTTAAAGCAAAAACAATTAGGTTATTAGAATATAGTTTTTAATTCTTATATCCGTGAACCATTTTCACTGAAGAATATTCCTGTCTTTTTGCTTTAGTTTGCTCTAAGCTCATTTCATTTAAATCACTATTGTAGGCTCTAAAGCCTAAATTATAATGAAGCATAAGCGATGGCTCATTAGAAACTTGAGCAAAGATCATATCACCTCCAACATAATCAATTGCGGCTTCAATTAATTTAGATGCATAGCCTTTTCTTCTTTTTGCTTCTGGGGTCAGAATTTCAATGATTGACCATTGATTTTTTGGGGTTACTTTTCCCAGTGTCAGTGAAGCTCCATCGTATTCAAAATCTACTGATTTATGAAAATGTTTAAATTTTTGATTTTTGATAATTTTAACTTTATCAAAATCTTCTGTAATTATTATTTTCATTGTGATTTTTTTTATAAATATATATTTTAAAATACCTATGGAAAAATCGGTAAAAAAAGTTATAAGTGAAAAATTTGGAGCACAAATAGCTGCTGTAGAAAAATTATATAAGGGAATTGCAAGAAGAATTAAAACAAATAATTATAATTTATCTTATAATGGCACTCCGATGATATATTTTGAAATCGATATCGACGGTAATAATTATGAGGTAGAGTTTGTTGTCAAGAAGGATACTGATAAGCGGCATGGACGTATATATGATAATGGTGATATGACCATATATGCTACAAAAGCAGAATTTATAGAAATACAAAATAACAATATTCCAGACAATATAGAGAATGCTTTAAAACATGAACTTTCTCATTTATACGATATGGTAAAAAATGTATCCTTTGAGGATGAAAATAAATATAAACCAAGCACTAGAAAAAAATTTAAAGATAAAGATTTACAATATTTTTTTTCTAGATCAGAGGTTTACGCTGATTTAAGTACAGCTATTTCTAAGGTTATTAATTTTTTCTCAGCAGACCAATTAGAAGAGATGTTAGCATCAGATTTTGCAGGGATGGTATATGATGAATACGAGAAAAATATTGTTAAAATGGGTGGTTCTTATGTAAGTAGAAATATTCCTCAAGCTTTAAAAAATTATATACTCAAAAGAGCGGTTACATATTTTGAAGGCAGAAAGAGTGCTGAAAAATGAATACATATTCAATATTAAAATACATATTTAGGTTAAAAACATATATTGTCTAAAAAGAAAAATATAAAAAAGCCAAGGAGGTCTAAGAAATTTGCTTGGTTTTTAGGTGCATTAGCTGGAGATGGATATGTTAACATAAAGGGGGGCAGTTTAGTTTTATCAGTTACACAGAAAGATTTCGCTGAAAGATTTAAAAGTGTTGGGGAAGAATTATTTCAGATTAATTCTAGTTGGTATCATAGAGAGTTAGATAACCCTAATCACAGTGATGTATATACTTCTTCATTTTTTTCTAAAGAATTAAGTAATTGGATAGGAGACTTTAGGGGAGGTGTTTGGCATAAGACTATCATGGAAAAATATTCTTGGGTGGTAACAGAAGATAAGTACAAAATATCTTTTTTAAATGGATATTTTGATTCAGAGGGTTCTGTGGAGAATGTTAAAGAAACAAAAACTATAAGCAGAATTAGATGCAGGATATCAGTAGGATATTGGGAACCTGCATTTTTTTTAAAAGAGTTATTAGAGAGTTTAGGTGTAAAAAATACTTTTTATATTCGCCCTTCTACTGGTATAGTACACGATATATGTATTTTTGGTGCGGATAATGTCATAAAATTTTGTAATATGATAACACCATCAGTAGATTATAAGAGGGAAAGAGCAAAATATATATCTAAAATTATTAAAGTAGATAATTCAGTTTTTATAGAAAATTTATATCAAAGATATAAAGAATTGATTGAGGAGTGTGGTTGTGCTAAGACATATAGTATCCTTTTAGAAGAAGGTTATGGAGATAACAATCATTATAAACTAACTAAAAATAAGATTAGAAACTGGACATATTTGAATCACAATCCTACAAATAAAAGGGGTAATCATCATGTAACCTATATATTACCTTAATTTTTTGAAAAAAAGTTGTTTAGTAAGTAAAAATTTAATATATTTGGATCATCTAAGATTTCAAAACATTTAAATGTAAAATCTCATATGTGGAAATACTTAAAAAATGGTCAGATTCCTTTTTGTTCTAATGAAGGAGATTGGGATGGCAAAAGAAGCGAACAATTATTATTTCAAGATATAAATGGTAATTATCATGTGGGTGAATATTATGATTTCGGGTCATGGTATAACTCATATGATTATGAAATTTATTGTGACATTCTACGATTTATAGAGATAAGTGCAATAGATGACTTGAATGTCACAGTTAATAGATATTCTGAAGAATATACTCCCCCATTTAGAGTTGGAAAAAAACAAAAGAGAGCGGTTCTTGACTCTAAAGGATCATTGGTCATCTTATTCCCTAGAGACAATGGGCAAGCAGAATTATACTGTAAATATTTAAATAATTAATGGCACAATGGATGTAAACAAAATTATATTGTGTCTTATGATATATATGCTTTTTTCTGAAGGATTAAGTATTTTAAATGATTACTATCAAACAGATATTTGCGAAAAAGAATGTCCTTATGAAGGGCATACTCATGAGGAAATTAAGTGTAACATATATAATCTTTATGATCAAAATATCGTATTAAGCGATAGTGTTATTAATTTAATTAACTTTGAAAATATTAAGTGATATGAAAGTAATATGCAGGTATTATATAGATGGGATTCCCCATAAATTGGTTGTGAATGAGGATCAGAGTAGAGCATCTATTAGATGTAAAACTAAAAAAGAATTATTAGCAGATGCTTTAGAGTCTGATCTTAAGATATTAAATTCTGCCAATGAAAAGAAGAAATATGAAGAAGCAATTAAATATCTGAGAACATATTATTTAGAAAAAGGATAGCGTTCAAAAAACAATGAATTGCTCTGGTATTGTGTCGAAGACATAGAATATTTGTTTAACATGTATATTGAATATGAAGGAAAGAGTACAGGTTTTTGTAACTAAGACAGGCAAGTTTAGGGCAAGAGTTCAAAATAAGTCTGAAGGTGGCTCATATGAAGTCACTATAGGTGGAGAAAGTTGGAAGAATGGGAAAGGTAGAAAATATGAGCAAGAAATTATCCAAAAAATGGATAAACTGATGATCACATTAAATAATGAACACAAAAAAAACAAGAATAATCGTTAAATATTTCAGTGAAAAGAGTGATTGAAATATTTGTTTTTTTACTGGAAATTACTTATATTTGTTTAAATTCTAAATTAAAAATCTATGATTAAAAGTGTGTTAAATTCTGCCGCAGCAAAGAGCGCTGCACCTACTCATTATCATTTTGTTGTGGACGTATCTGGGTCTATGCATTATGATTTACCAAGGCTTCGAGAAGACTTAAAAAACCTAATTGGAGGTTCTTTGAGGCAAGATGATTTGTTTTCTTTGATATACTATTCTTCTAAAGGAGATTATGGTCATATTGTAAAAGGATTCAAGTTTAACGGTATTGATTCTATTAACATGGCTCACAATGCCATTGAGAATTTAAGAAGCAGGTCTTTAACAGGGTTTGTAGACCCATTGACATTAGTCAAGAAAACTACAACTCCAGAAACAGCTAACGTAATGATTTTCATGTCAGACGGATATGAGAATCAAAGTCCTGAATCTCAAGTTTTATCTAAGTGTAGTGATTTAAAAGATGAACTTGATGCAGCATTTATCATTGAATACGGTGATTATGCCAACCATGATCTTTTGACTAAAATGGTTGATGCGATAGGAGGTACGTTCGTATACGCAAAAGATTTCACATCTTACAATGAAAACATTGAAAAGATTGTAAAATCTGAGTTTACTGATACATACGTTGAAGTAGTAGATGATAATTACAATGCAGTGTTTACTGTAAACAATGGCATGGTAAGAGTGTTCAATCAAACTAATGGGGTATATAAAGTACCTGAGAATGCTGAATTATATTTAGATAATGGGGTATATGATGATGCTGATGCTCATTCTTTGTTAGCATTGACATATATTAACCAGATGCGAGGGAATGCAACATTAGTATTTGAGTTACTTGGACGTTTAGGTGATAAATACTTAATTGACATGTACTCTGGAGCAATTGGGAAGCAAAAGGTAAATGCATTTTTAACTGAGATTCAAGAATTGTTGTCGGATGACAGTAATTTATACCGCAACGGTAAAGATACCAATTATTTACCTGATGCGAATGAGTATTGTTTATTTGACTTATTTGAAGATTTCAATAAAGGTGATAATTATATTTTCACTAGACATGAAGATTTCAAATATAAGCGAATTGGAAGCAAAAAGGTACAAGCTTCTAGCGAATTAACCGCAGCAGATAAAGAGGTGTTAGCTTCAGAAGATATCACCTTAGACAAAGCAAACGCAGTATTATCAAATAAATATCAATTAAACTTTGAATATGCTGATGAGGTAGAAGCTGGACATAAGCTTCGTTTAGAGTACAACACTAAACGTGCAAACATCAGTTTTCAAGTTAAACATGATGTAACTGTGGATTTATCTCAAATTCCTAATTATGACGGTCATATGACTAAAATTAAGAGTCATATTTTCCGGAATTATGCATTAATTAAAGACATGGTATTAAATATTTCACATATTGTGGTGAAACTAGATGAAGCTACTCTAGCTAACTTTACTAATAGAGGATTAATTGAAAAGAGTTATAATGATGGTAAAGTTCTGCTAAATATTTCTTTAATTCCTGTAGTTAATCGTGCGATGATTGAGAATTTTGATGATGAAAACTTTATTGAGCTTAATTATCAGTATTTGGATGTAAAATATGCGATGCGTGTATTGAATGGGTTGAAAAAAGAATACGATCCGAAAAAAGCTGATTATTTAGATCAGTATTCAGAAGATTTTATCGAATGGCTAAAAGATATTGGAATTGATCACAATGGATTCAATCCGAAAACTGTTAGTTTAACTGGGAGCGATGAATACTATGCAGATGAAGTTTTAGTTAAATTTGCAAAAATAGGGTCTATTCCTACTCCAGCAAAAGTTTTAGAAAAATACAATGAGAGTAAGAAATTGACTGAAAGGGAACAAATGCTTTTTACCCATATTCAGAAGTTTTCAGGGATTGAAAATGATTTAACATTGCTCAATGAAACCATTAAAAAATATTCTGATCATAAATCAGTATTAGAAATGCAAATTTCTAAGTCAATGATTCAAATGTTTTTAACACGTTATGTTCCTGAAAATGATGGTAAATTCTCTTTCGATGATTATAGTGGTCAATTAGTTATTAACGAAAAAACTGTTAAGCTATAAAATGAGAAATTTCAAGCAATTATTAGAAGATTTTAAGAATCATTTGACTACAAATGATTCTGTTAGAGAATTTTTATTGTTTGAGATAACAGAAGAAGAATTTCTGTTTTTCAAAATGATGTTTTTTGATCATAAAATACCTCAAAAATATCATGAGATGCAAACAGAGTTCTTCTTCTGGTGGTCATCATATTACAGTTATGACAATGAAGATGAAGCATTGCAATCATATGATCAATGTTGTCAATCATTTCATGATCATTTGAATGTAATATCAGAGATATACATTGGTGGTTATAAATTAGACGGAGATGCTTCTAAAAACATAGATACATATGATTTAATTGAAGCATCTCCATTAGGTAACTCAATCTGCCTTAATTAAGGCACCTAAAGATTGTGAAAAATTAGCTAAGCTATCTCGTTTATCTTTAGACAGAATATGCTTATTCATATAATGAAGCCCTACATAACCAAGTGGGGCTTTATTTATATCTAAAATTAGGTATAAATAAAACGACCCATTATTAAACTTTTCTAAAGTTTTTTTAACTAAAGGGTCTTTTTCACTAGAAGAATCTTCACATTCATATTTCTTTTCAAAGACCAACTCTTTGAAAAGAAAAGTGAATTCTGAAATCAATCTATCTTTGAAAAATGGAATTGAGGGGTCTTCCACTTTATCAGATATCATTTCGTTAGTCATTGTGAATTTTCGCATTGACATACCGCTTTGATATTTACCACCATTATGAAATTGACATAAATATATTCTGTCGCCTTCATATTCTTTTAATTTTTCCCATAATAGTTTGTCAATTTCATAATCTTTATTAAGATTAGAAAAGTCTTGTGCTTTTTGTTTTTTGTTAGCTATATGATTATATAGCAGCTCAAGCCCTTTAGACAAAATTAAAGCTGCCGCAGCAATTAGTGCCGCAACAACCTCAGAAGGGATGTTTTGGAAAACCGATGTCATAAAAATAGAGCTTTATTTTATTTATTAATAAATAACAATATTTATTAATAAAATAGAATAATTATGTCATATAAGATTAAAATAAACGATTTAAAACAAGCATTGTTAGAATCAGCAAACAAAAGAAAAGCTGATTATCAAGACTTAAAATTTGTTGAGAATATTTTTAAAGAAAATAAAGAACATATAAAAAACATTAAAAAAATTATAAGAGAATCTAGAGACAACGGCAAAAAAACTTATAATTATTTGTTACATGAGTGCAATTGTGCATCTAAATATGATAAGCTTACTGAATATATGCCTTATGATGAAGAAGTTATGTTATATGATTTAGATGAGCATTCTATGGATATGGATGATGAAGATTACCATAATCGTGAACATCCACATGATATGAGCATTTACTATGACCTCCACCCTTTTAATTATGGAATAGAATCTCGTCAGGATAAAAACACCGCTAAAAATCGTTATGTTCCGGGGAAAGATTCTAATTTAGATGACACTGGATTTCCAACTGAAGAGCCAATAATACCAGAATATTGGGTAGCAGAACAAATGTTTGAGGGTACATCTGACATAAAAAAAGCTCATATGGGAAATATGAGTGAACAAGATATATTATCTGAAGTTAAAAAAATGGAAGAACAAGGGTACAACGTGACAGCATTTATGACAGAAGAAGAAATGAATGATTATTTAAATAATGATAGTTTATATGAATCTTTTATAAAAGAATCTGAAGTCAACCCTAATTATAAAACATTTGTTGTAAGAAAAGCTACAGGCGAAATATTTGATGGTTATGAGGACGATATATCAGAAGTAAGAGAGAATAAAGAAGAATTTAATGATGATTTAAGAGGAAGAGGAGAAAAACCATCTGATTTTAAATTAGTATCAGCCAAAAGTTTGCAAAGAAAAAACATTGACCCATATGATGTAAAAAATTGGGAAACTAATAAAAAAAAAATTGATGAAATAGATTCAAATCTTCCACCAGATTTCAATCAAAGTGCATATGAAGATGCAGGTTACGAGATAGACTACGAATTGCAGATAGATGATTACCCTTTGTTAAAAAAAATTGCAAATGTAGTTTCAATGGAGTTCGTTGAATCCATGATAGAAGACTTTGGTCAAGATGACAGTTCAGCAAACACACTACATGGTTTAGTAGATGAGATTAAAAGTGTTTTAATGCATGGTACAGGAGAAGGGTTCAGTACATTACTATCTAATAATCACATTGATGTTTTGATTGACAATAAGTATGATATTTTAAATTAAGTTAAAAAAAAAGAGGGGGCATTGCCCCCTCTCATTTTTTTATATTTTTACTGTTTTTTGATCTTTCATTTTAGCAAAAACTATTTTTTTAATCACATCACGATCAAAGATATTTTCTAAATATCTTATACCGTAACCTTTTTCAAATGCATTATGTATAATATTTTCTTTGAATTCTGAAGAGAAAATAATTTTAATGTCTTCATATTTCTCTCTAGTTTCTTTAATTAATTTATTTAAAAACTCTGTGTAAGTTTTCACGTCTAAATAGTTATAATATATAACTTCATCTAAACGATTTATAAATTCTTTTTTAAATTTCAATTCAATGTCTTTAGTGTTATCAAAAGGTTTAGTGTCAAATCCTATAGGCGTGTTAAGTTTTGAATAACCCACGTTTGATGTAAAGAAAATGACTGCATTTTTAGCTACAGTGGTATTCCCTCTTTTATCTTTTAAAATGCCTTCATCTAACAATGATAGCAACAGATTAAACATATTAGGGTGTGCTTTTTCAATTTCATCGAATAATACAACAGTATAAGGATTATCTATCAAATGATTGGTTAAAAGACCTCCTTTTTCATTGCCAACATATCCTACTGGACTTCCAATGAGATTATCGATACTATGAGGTGCTTGGTATTCACCACAATCTATTTTCAGGAAAGAATTATTAAAATATTTTTTTGAAAACTCTTTTACTGTTTTGCTTTTTCCAACACCTGTTGGGCCTAATAAAAAGAAACTAGTTGGTTTATTACGATTACTATATTGACCAACCATATATCTTTCTAGAATAGTTTTCAATTGATCAGCTTGCCCGATTATTTCAGAAGTGAAAAAATTAAGATCATTGACGTAATTATTATATGTTAAATCCTTAGCTATATGAACTCTATATCCTTTCATGAACACGTCATCAATCAATTTCTGTGTTACTTTTAAAGGTTTCACTGGTCGTTTTTCATTAACTTTTTGAATATTTAATAGCTCTAATTCATTTTGTTTTAATCCAATAACTTGATCATAAGCTCCTTCTTGTACTATTCTAAACTTATCTTCTTCTATTTTATTTAATTTTTGAGTTATAACAGCGTTATAATTATTTTCACCATTTCTAATAAGTTTAGCGTAACAGTTATCTAACAACTCTATACCTAAATCAGGCATATATCTACCAGAAATATATTTTTTAGCATTACTGTAGAGGTAATCCATATTTTCTGAAGATATTTTAATATTATGTTTTTTTGCAAATTTGTTTAAAATTATTTTTGTAGTTGGCTCATCAGTTTCTTTAACTTTAATTACTGAACATCTTCTAGCTAAAGCCTTATCATATTCTAAAAATTTATTATATTCAGCATGAGTTGTAGCTAAAATAACTTGAACTTCATTTCTTGCCATAGCAGGTTTCAAAGCATTTAACAAAGAAACTCCATCTTCATTGCCCACACCTGTTTTAAGGCTATGAGCTTCATCAAAGAATCCAATAACATCATTGTTTTTCAAATAATCTACTAAATATTCGATTCTTTTTTCTATATCACCTCTATACTTAGTTCCACTTGTTATTCTATGGATATCAAATGAGTAAACTGTTCTGTGAGGTAATTTAGCCACTAAGCCTTCTACGATAGCAGTTTTTCCAACTCCCGGATCACCTAATATTAGAAGATTTCTTTTTTGTTTTTTTGATAGGGCTTCTAAGCATAGCTCTATTTCTTCAGTTCTACCATAAGCTTTTTGAAGCTTATTTTTTTTATGTAATTCAGATAAATTAGTAGCGTATTTCAGTATTTCATCTGAAGTATTGTTTTGTTTAGATTGAGAGGGCATATTAGGTTCAGGGTAATAATCATATGGATCATAATCCATCTGATCTGTTTCCCCATAATAATCTATATAATAAGAGCTTTGATTCATTTGTTCCTGAAGATTATCTTGAATGTCTTTATTAGCTGCTCTTATTTTTTTAACAGTTATACCTTCAGTTTGATAAACCTTTTTAACATTGGTTTTAAGCTTTACTGTGGCAATAAAAAAGTCTAATGCAGTGATAAACTCACTGTCTTTCTCTTTTTTGGCTTTTTCTATGACTTTATTTAAAGTGGGAGAATAAATAATATTTCCATTTAGCTTATTAGAGTTAGATTCACATATTTTCTCAATAGAATCTTTTAAGAAAGAAACACTATAGCCTGCCCGGTACAATATGTTAGGAACAAGACCTTCTTCCTTTAATATAACCAAAACTACATGTTCAGGCTCTAATTCTGTAGTTTCATAAAGTGAAGCTGCTCTTTTCATAGCATCATTCATCAACATCAACATTTCAGTATCAAATATTTCCATTTTTTCTTTATTTTGTATATATTTGTATTAAGACAAATATATTTATTGATAAATATTTTTTTTCCATGCTATTATTACATGAAACAGATGAAATATCTGAAAAAGCTTATTTTGATTCATCAGACATTTCATACCTCAAATATAGAAAAGATACTAAACAAATGCTAGTACTTTTTAAAAAATATCATAGAATTTATTTATACAGTAATGTTCCTAGACATCACTTTATCACACTGTTACAATCAGAAAGCTTAGGAAAAGAATTCAAGTATATGATGAGGAACAATAGAGATAAGGAATTATATGATGTGCAGAAAATAGGACAAATAGAGCAAAGTGAATCAGATTACATTAATAAAATTTTAACAGAAAATGGTGCATAATTACGAAAGGATTTATATTCAAACTTTAGAGAAAATTTTAAATGAAGGTGTTAAGAAAACTGATCGTACAGGAGTAGGAACATACAGTTTGTTTGGAGAAAGTTTTAAAATTGATATAAGTAAAGATTTCCCTTTATTAACAACTAAAAAAGTATCTTTTAAAAATATAGCTCATGAATTGTTATGGTTTATGGGAAACCATATGGTTAGACCTTATAATAAGTTAAATAGAACTAACATTAAATATTTAGTAGATAATGGGGTTAATATATGGAATGAATGGCCTTATGAAAAATATAAAGAAACTGGGGGTGAATTATCATTAAAAGACTATAAGAACAAACTAAAGAATGATTTAGGGTTTGCAAATGAACATGGAAATCTAGGGCCAGTTTATGGTCAACAATGGACAGCTTGGGGAGAAAAAAGAAAGGAACCAACGTTTATTGAAGATGAAAATGGAAACGTGATTGAAGGATTAAATTATGAATGGGGGGTGAATCAAATAGATCGACTACAAAAACAGCTTATAAATAATCCTTTCTCTAGAAGACATGTTTTAAGTGGATGGAATGTAGCTGAGCTTAAAGATATGGCGTTACCTCCGTGTCATTTGTTAACTATTTTTAATGTGGAACAGATAGAAGGAATCAAGTATTTAAATTGTCATTTCACGATGCGATCAAATGATTTCTTTTTAGGGAACCCTTATAATGTAGCTTCATATGCATTATTAACTCACATGTTGGCGAAAACATGTGATATGATACCTAGACATTTGTATTTTAGTGGAACAGATGTACATTTATATACTAATCATGTTAATCAAGCTAAAGAACAAATACAAAGATATTATGATGGGAAATTCCATCCATATCCTAAACTCAATTTTAGCAGGAAAGATGATGTGCAGATGTATAAGTATGAAGATTTTAATTTAATAGGGTATAAGTCAGAGGATTCAATTAAAGCTCCTATTGCTGTTTAAACAAAAAAGCCTTTGAACTTAGTCAAAGGCTTTTTTTTCTAATCTTTTGATATTAAATATTTGTAATAATCTTCTAATCTCCAAGGTTCATTAAAAGGAATGTATCTTATTTCACTATCATCTGGTGTATAATTAACTACCTCTCTTCCTACTATATCCAATCCATCATAGCCTAATTTTAACATTTCAGCCTCTATAGTAGTTTGTTGATCGAAATCTCTTCTAGTACAATCCGTAAAATATTCTTTGTTATTATCTTTACAGAATTTTTTTACAAGGTCTTGAAGGAAAATTTCTGCTTCATTCCAACTTCTAACTTTTTTTGGTTTTTTAGGGCGACCATTTATGACGAAATATAAATCACCGTACTTTTTAGCAAGTTGTTTGTTTGAAAGATATGCGGTGTATAGACCTTCACCAAAAGATGCCCCAGCATTATTATGTTCACCATATTCTTTGATTCCTCTAAGAGTGACATTCTTTCTTTTCCAAGCTAAAAAATCTCTCCTATCAAAATCTTCATTTATAAAAATTTTCATTTTTTATATATAAATATAAAAATTTACTTAGTTAGTTCACGTAAGTGAAAAAACATTGGGACAGACAGTATACTAGTTGCTCCAGAAACAACCATAAAAAGAGCTATCACCCATTTCTTGTGTTCTTTGACTTGTTTAAATATTTGACTCCAATTATATGTAGGGTCATCGATGAGAAAATATTCTGCCCCTATAATTGATACCGATATTCCACTTAACATAATAATTAAGGAAAAAAGAATGATAAAAAAATTTTTTTTTAACATAATATAAATTTTAAAAATTAACCAAAAACAACTTCTTCAACAACGATCATTTTATTTTTTTTTGATATGTGAAGTAATATATTTAGCGCTTAAAGCTAACTCTAAAGAATCAAATACATTAGTTGGATTACAATCTTCGTAAAGACAAAATAGATAGCCTCCAGCTTTACAAGTATCTATATCAGATACACAACTCAATCCTTTTAAAAAGGAAGGTGTTTCAGTAAACAATGGAGATGCTATTTTGAAACAAGTATCTGATGCATGATTTGAGATATCTATTGTGCTTTCATGTACAGCTATGCTTGTGTTAAAAATTGGGCTTCTGGGGTTATTTTTATTTTTTTCATGAGTGTAATTCACAGTATAAAAAATTCCAGCAACCAACGAAAATATGACAAGTAAATCAATAAAAAGTCTCATATATATTAATATGTTAGGTTTTTGACTGTTCAAATATATGAGTTTTGAATCAAAAAAGCAAAATTTCTAAAAAAATATTTATATATAAAGTTTAATGCGGATATTAATAAATGAAAATATATTAAGTAATCGTAATGTTTTTATAACAGAATCTGTAGATTACAATTCTTTTATGACTAAAGATGAATTATGCCCTCACATATTCCATCCTAATTCATTAATGAAAAAAGATGTTAGAAAGAGTTTACTAAAAACTGCATCTGATTTTTATGATTATATGCAACTAGATTGGGTAGATGACGGAATAAAAGATGTTTGGTTAGTAGGTTCATTAGCTGGTTATAATTGGTCAGAGAATTATTCTGATTTAGATATACATGTAATAATAGATTACGGTCAGATATCAAAAAACACAGAGCTAGTTAAAAATGACATGTGGGCTTTAAAAACTGTTTATAATAAAGAGCATGACATAGATGTAAAAGGCTTTAAAGTAGAAGTATACGCTCAAGATAAAGCAGAAGAGCTTAAATCTGACGGTATATATTCTATACAAAAACAAACTTGGATAAAAAAACCAAAGAAGCGAAAAGTTAATATAAATAAGAATAAAATTAACAGTTATGTTTCCAAAATAGAAAGAGAGATAGAAAAAGCTTTAAAGGAGTTTAGATTACAGAATTTCAATGTTGCTTATGATATGGCTGATAACATTAAAGAAATGGTTTCAAACTTGAGGGCTGAAGGGTTGGAAGAAGGTGGAGAGTTTGCTTCTAAGAATTTAGCATTTAAAGCTTTAAGAAGAAATGGATCATTAGATAAGCTAGATAAATTATACAAAAGATCATTTGACAATGAAACTTCTATTCCACTTTCTCCTGCTGAAAAAGAAGAGATTGAAGATGAGCCAACTAAAGATGAAAAAACATTTGACGATGATAAAATTTCTAAAGGAGATAAAGAAACTAAATCATCAAAAAATGATAAAGATGAAGAACAGGGTGAATACAATGATGGCATAACTTATAAAGTAAATGGAAGATCATATACTTCTTTAAGAGATGCAGAACAAGCCACAGGTATAGCTAAATCAACTATAGAATACAGGGTTAACTCTGATCTTCCTAAATGGAGAGCTTATGCTAAACTGACTTAAAATGGGAATATGTAATAATAATATAATTAGCACACAAATAATTTATGATTGTGTTAAGATATGTGATAGTGTTAATCCTAAACCTATTGTTGAATATGATTTTGATTTAGATAATTTTGAAATTAATGTTAATATAATTTCTTCATCTGGGGTGATAGAGTACAAGTGGCAATTAATCACAGACGGGTTTGAGATATATAACAGTGGATATGGCTTAGCTAATGAAATGGTTCCTTTAGGGACTAATGGAAGTACGTACCAAAGATTAAGGTTTGGCAATAATTATCAAGGACTGAAAAATGTGTTGGATGATATAGCTCCATACTATAAAGGGATCGAAATAGAATTTGTATTAACAGTAAGGGAAGTTAATGGTAAGGAGGGTGATCCTTTCTCTTCTTTATTGTTAGTATTATAGCCCATCATTATGCTAAACCTCAATGTATATAAGGCTTTCAGTGCATTTTAAGAAGTGTTAAAATTTTTCTTAACACTTCTTAAAGGTTATTAAGAATGATAAAAAAGTTCTTTAAATTAAAAGCAATATTTATAAAAAACAGATTTAATGAAAATTCTAGATACTAATAAAATTTCCTCTATGATAAAGGAAAGTGTTAATAAAACATATGAGGCAACAAACAAACATTTAATTAAAACACATAAGGTTGGTGCAACAACTTATGGTATTGTAAAAGAGAACGGGACATATGTAGTAAAATCTACAAATAAAGAAGGTTCTTTATTGACGGAAGACTTTACTTATATTGGAGGTGAACAAAATAGAGGACGTTTCATGCGTTATAATTTGAATGAAGCTAAAAGATTCTTTCATTATTATTTAGCCGAACAATCAAAGAAAGTTAATGAAGATGACAAATATGTTATCAAAAAAGATGTAGAACCAGCACCTGTAGATGATGCTCCTGACATGGAAGTGGACGATCAAAACGTTGATGCTGAAATGGAAGATGCAACTGATGAAGCTGATCCTATTGAAACAGATTTGGAAGAATATCAAGAATTAACAGGTAAGTTATCTTATATATTGAGAGAGGTAGAAGAAGATAAAAAAGAAGATACTGTAAAATATATTTTCAATTCATTAATTGCAGCGTTACCTGAAGTATCAGAAGACTTATCTAGCTCTATTATGTCAAAGTTTGAAGAAAAACTAAAGAGTTCTGAAGAAGAAACTGAAGATGAAGAAGAACTAACTGAATCATTAAAAAAAGAAGGATATATAGTTTCTGAATCTATGAGTGTAAAAGAAGCTTTAGCTTTTTTAGGTAAAGATGATGAATCTAAAATTTTTGTTCAAAAGCCAACACGTTTTTATGATGGAGAGACTAAAGAACCTCACATGAATAAAAATGTTCATCCAGTGGGAGATTCAACACCTTATGATGAAAAGGGTACACTAAATGAAGATGAAGTTGTTAAGAGAAAAAGACCTAGAATCGGTGTTAAAAGAGCAAGTCTAGGAAGTAAGAGAAGAAAATATCAAGAATTACAAGCAAATGGAGATCATAATACACTTGCAATAGCTGCCTTAGAAGATGCTTTAGTCTATCATGGAGGTGGTTATGTGTTAACAAAAGCGCGACAAGAAAATAGGAGCATGACTTCACATATACTGTTTTTAAAATCTTTCAGTAAAAAGAATAACAATGTAGGGAAGTTGATGATGCAAGCATCAAAATCTGCTAAAAAAATCATAAATCAACTAGGTTATAAAGTAGTTAATGAAAACGAAGATGATGATGATATGTGGGAAACAGTGACTAGACCTATTGATCATCATTCCAATGAAGATTATTGGAAAGATTGGAGAGAAGAAGAAGAAGCATTCGAAAAATTAGAAAACCGTAATTATGAGCAAAATTTGAGTGATTATGAGAAGCAGTTTGGTAATAAGATTGATGATCCTAAAATGCCATCTGTAAAATCTAATAAGCCTCAAGATGTCAGTATTGAAGATATGTTAAAAGATGAATATTTAGGATTTTAATGGAATTAATTTTTATAAATAGAGCGGGTAAATTATGTAATGATAAGTATCTTTATGAATTACAGTTTAGTGAGGATATAGATGCTTCTTTCATGCAAGGTGAACAAGAGTGTTATTGGGGTAATATACCTTCATCTGGAAAACCTTTACCTCTAAAAAATGCCTGTAAAATTTTTTATTTTTTATCTGATAAAGATATAGTGTTAACAAAAGACTCTCATGTTTTCTCTTTAGAAGATGCTAAAGAGGGAATTGTTGCTATAGCTTATAGTACAGAAAATATATATGGGAGTAGATTAAAGCTTTTTTATGGAAACACTTATGATGAAGTAAAAAATTCTTTATATGAAAAAAATATAAATATAATAGAAAAAGAAAACATATTTGCATGAAAAATTTATATATTAGTGAATCTAGTTTTAATCTTTATGAATCTCAACAAGCTTTAGTTAATTTTAAAGGTAAGATTAAGTCCATAATAGATCACTTATCTCCTTTATTAGAGTTAACTGATGAAGAGATAAGTAATATATTAACAGCTCATGATTGGTTTGACGAACAATTAACTATTATGGATACTTTCGCATCTAACACATCTCATTTTAACAGCTATAAAAGAGATGTAATAGATGAAGGTGGAACTAAAAAAAAAAGAGATCGATGTCTAAGAATAGCAGATCGTAAATATGATAAGCCAAGTGCTTATAAATCAGGTGCTGTAGTTAGATGTAGAAAGGGAGATATTTGGAAAAACATAAAATGATTATATTATATTTAAATGAAGACAGCTTACATAAGTGGTTTAAAAGAAGAGGGGGTGGTGGCTCTTCTTCTGGTTGGATAGATTGTAATACATGTAAAACAGATAAGAAAACCGGAAGAAAAAAATGTAAGTCTTGCGGTAGACAAAAAGGAGAAAAAAGATCAAAATATCCATCTTGTAGACCTACACCTTCACAATGTTCTGATAAAGGTAAGGGCAAAAAATGGGGCAAAAAAAAATAAGATGAAAAACACAAAAAAAATTTTAGAAAAGTATTCTATTAAGGATACTCATGTGATTAAAGAAGAAAAAGGTGATAATAATGAGCCAGATATTAGTGAGCTTCAAGATACCTCTATTCAGATGTTGACTAAAATAAGAGGTTATGTTAAAAAATTTGGTAATCTTTTGAATCCTCAAGAAAAGAAAGCTTTAGGTATGCTAGGTAAATTATTCCATAACAGAGGTGGGTATGTTAATGAAGAATACACTATGCATCCTGATTCTTTTAAAGATATGAGTGATAGAGATGTAGAGCAGTTATCTCAAAAAGCAGAAAAGAGTAATACTGATATTAAACTAATGGAGGATGAAAATAACCTTTATAAGTTTAGAGTAACGGCAAGCTTTAATGTTTTTGTTGAGCAACCTGATCCTGAAGATGCTGTTGATAAAGCAGAACTATTATTAGCTGAATTAGAAGACGGTTCTGATATACAAATTGATCGGGTAAGTGATTTACTTAGCACTTCAAGAAAAATGTATGAAGGTAAAGAATACACTGTAGAATCTATTCTTGACGAAATTAACATGCGTAAAAAAGGACTTACTATCACTGAAACAGTTAATGTAAAAGATTTCTTGAAAAGAAAAAATAAATAATGTACGAAAGAATAAACTCTGATATATATCATAGATTAAAAAGAAAAGATCATTATTTGGCTACAAACAGTATATGGCCAGATATTTTAAAAAATGATTATTTAACTCAAAACATTGAATCTGCATTTGATGTTTCTGCGAATCGATTAAGAAGGGTTTATAATACATCAACATTAAGTGACAGTGTTTATAATAAGATACATAAAAATAATTTTACTTTATTAAAAAAAAATAAATGAAATTGAATCTGAACATACTGTTAAATTAGAACAATTAGTTGTTAAAATAGTAAAAGAATATTTTAATTTAGATGAAACTTACGTTTTTGATGTGAAAATAGAAGATCAAGAATTTTTAGAAAATGTTGTTGAAAATGAGGACGAACAATTTTCAAATTATTTAGAAATAGCTAAACGGAATAAGTCTATAGATAAAGATCGTTTTTCTTATGCTTTAGCAAAGGGAGGGGCTAATGAAAGTGTGATGCTTATCAACCGATACCTTGACAATATAGATTTAATAGATTATCGTCTTCATAAGTATTATTCTAAATTAATTTCTTTTTCACAATACAACCCTTTTGTTATAAATGATGAAAATTTTGAGAAAAAATACATGTTTAAGAAATATTATTCTGTTATAAAAGAGAATGGTATATGTTATGTTTATGTATATGCACCCAATTTTCTTAGTGTATTGAATCAAACTTTTTTAGCCATGTATTGTTCGCTTTTAGGCTTAAAAGGTAATTTATCTCATGTATCTTATTGCAATGTATGGAATGATCGTTTGGGCGGTCTTATATGGAAAAAATTAACTGATCCTATCAGAGATACAGGTGTTTTAAAGTATTTTTTGAAAGAAATAGGGAAATTACAACCTGAAGATTATGATAAATTTTTTAAAGAATGTTTATCTGGTACTAAGTTGTATAATAAAATAGTTAAAAATAAATTTTACCATTATAAACAGATGTGAGAAATATAATTATTTTTTTGCACATGTTATATTTTTTACATATGTTTGTGATAATATAAAAATTATATATGCAAAGTGTAAAAAATGATTTTAGGCTTTTAGTAGAATGCCAATACAAGTCGAGAATATATTTTTTGGCAGAGTTTAATGATATGTTCAATAATATATTAAGTGATAGCACACTAAAAAAACATTTAAACAATCCTAAAACTATATGTCCTAGATTTGATAAATTATATTATGTTTTCTTTGACATAGTAAAACATCCTAAAATAAATCAATATTTTTCTTGGCAAGACCAACTTAATAAAAAAATCACTATATTTGATTTAAATCTAAATTAAGTATAATGAAAATAAATAAGTGGCAAAAACGGCATTTTAACCGTGCGAAAGAAGTTGCGTCTTGGTCTAAAGACCCGTCAACTAAAGTAGGGTGTGTAGCAGTAGTTGATGATAAAGTTCATTTAATGGATGGCTATAACGGTTTACCAGATTATTTAGATGATGATAATCCTGATTATTGGGTAAGACCTGATAAGTATGATTTTGTAGAACATGCTGAAAGAAACATGGTAAGTAAGATGAAAAAATATGGTGTGAATCCTACTTATTATGATTTGTTTATGTTATGGTTTCCCTGCCCAACTTGTATGAGATCATTAATAGAAAGTGGTTGTAAAACTATTTACTGTGATTTACAAAAACACAAGCTTAACAAATCTGAAGAATACAAAAAAAAATTTTTTAATTCTTTTCTTTTAGCTTTAAAAGCTGAAGTGAAAATATATTATACTGATGATGGAGAAAGATTACATCTTATGACTATTGAAGAAATTAAAAAAATGTTATCTGATGGTTAGAGAAATTAAAGGAGATTTTTTCAAACAAATACTTACTGGTATTTATGATCATGCGGTACATGGGTGTAATTGTCAAAAAAACATGGGTGCTGGATTGGCAAAAATGTTTGCTAATCAATATCCTCAATTGAGAGTTGCAGATCAGGAACATCAAAAGCCAACAATGGGGGGTTACAGTAATGCATATGACTCTATAACTGACACCAATCTAGTGAACATTTATAGTCAATTTTGGTATGGTAAACCTTATGGGAATGTAAAAGCTTTAAGAAGTCAAAAATATGCTTTTGACATTTATGAAAATCGTTTAAATGCAATGAAAAAAGCATTCACATCTCTTAATGCTAAATACAGCGGAGATCATTTTTTAATCCCTATGATAGGTGCAGGTCTGGCTGGAGGGGATTGGAATGACATAAAAACAATAATTAAAAACTCTTTAAAAGATTGTCATATAACTTTTGTTTACAAAAAAAACTAATATGCTAAAACAATTAATCTATGCGTTTGGAAGCGAAGAATTAATCCTTTTTATTCAAGAGGATATTAAAGGAAGGGTGGATGAAGATCAAGTTTTAAGACCTTATTTCAGACATTTTAAGTTTAAAGATGAATATGGTCGTAGGTATACAATTGAAGAGCATAGACATCCTAACATCTCTTATCGTTTAAGAAAGAATGATGTAACTATAAACATGAGTTGGATAACCCATATGCTTCTAAAAAAATACATTAAAAGAGAGCATATGGGTTAATTCATTTAGATGGTATCAAACTCTCCATCTATCTCAGGTGTTAAATCAGGTTTAGTGATAATCAAATGAGATATTATTTTCAATCCATCCTTTTTTGCACCTTTTGCTAAAGCTATAGATAATATCTCTTCATCCTTGTAACCTTCTTCTTTATATTGAAGGTCTAAAGTAATGAATTGATTAAACTTAAAGCCTTGAGGAAATGGAAGTGCTCCATCTAATTCTACATGGTAAATCAAAGTGTATCTGTCGATTTTTCTACTCATTTTATCTTTTTTTCTTATAAATATTTGCTTCTTGAAATAATTATGTATAATATTGCAGTATTCATAAACAAAATCATTAAAAGTATGAGAAATTATTTATTATTTTTATTGCCTTTTTTGCTTTTTTCATGTTCTGAAGAAAAAAATACTGTAAAAAATGAAAAAGTTGAAGGGGTTAATGTGTATCAACTTGTTGATCCAGATGCAGGGTTAAACTTGCAAGCGCTTGGTGCATTAATTAAAAGTGGATCGATAAGTGATGCCAAAGGGTTAGAAAATGCATTAAATGCATCTAATGGCTTAAATAACCTTGATTTGAATGGTGATGGAAACACTGATTATGTTAACGTAAAAGAAAACAGTGGAACTGCTGATGTGAAATCTTTTGATTTATACACAAATGAGGGTAGTCAAGAAAATCATGTTGCCACAATAGAAGTTCAAATGTTTAGTGAAGATAATTATCAGATGAATATTGCTGGTAATCCAAACATCTATGGACAGGGTTCTTATTATCAAGATAATTTTGATGTTAGTGATGCTGCGTGGGGCTTAGGTGGTTTTGCGTTAGGTGCTTGGATGTTTTCAGATAGAGATCGATATTATCATAGACCTTATCACTCAGGATATTATCCTTCTTATTATAGACCATATAGAACAGTTTCAAGAACGGTCTATCGTAGTCGAACTCAACCTGTAGTAAAGACCAGTGGGTTCACTAAAACAAAGACATCCCCGTTAAAAACTAAATCTGCAACTTTTGGAAAAACTAATCCATCTGTTAAAACTAAGTATTCTAACTCGTCTACTAAGAATATGAAAAGTATGCAGAAAAGAGATGTTAATAAACCAGTGAAAAAAGGAGGCTTTACAAAAGGTAAATCTTCATCAAAACCTGATAAAGCTGCTACAAATAATAGTAGAAACATTAGTAAACCCAAAACTTCTGCTGCATCTCGAAAAAGAAGAATCAATTCCAATAATAAAAACAGTTACGTTCGTAAGCCGAAGAAATCTGTTAGACGTTCAAGATCGTCATCAAGAAGAAAACACTAAATAATAATAATAATAATAATATGAGCATTTTAAAAAGAATGAAAGACATTTTTGTGGGTAACACTCATAAAGTTTTAGACTCTATTGAAGATAAAATTCAAACATATGAGTTAAGGATTAGAGAAGCCCATGAACAAATTAAAGTAAGCAAAGAAGCTTATGCGAAAATTTATGCTGAAGAAAAGCTATTAGAGGCAAATATTTCAGAAAAAAAAGAACTTATAGAGCAGTATAATAGTAGACTTAAGACATTAAAAGAAGAATATCTAAAAACTAATGATGAAAAATATTCTTCAGCAATTAAAAAATTGCTTTCAATAAAAAATGTTGTTACTCAGGAGTTAGAAGAGCTAACTTTAAGAGAAAGTAAACAAGAGCAACTAAGAAAGGCTCATGAAGCTTCTCTAAAAAAGTTAGAGTCCATTGTTTTGCAAAATCAAAGAGAAATTACAACTCTTAAATCGCAAAGTCAAGCGGCTAAAGCTAACAAGGAAATATCTAAAGCGTTAAATAGCTTTGATGTTAACAGCATGGATAATGATATGGGATCACTAAAAGATCAAGTGAAAAGAGAGATTGCTGAATCAGAAGCATATCTTGAAATGGTCAATAAAGAATCTGAAATGGATGAAATCGACAGAGTTTTAAATGAAACAAATTCAGATGATGAATTTGAAAAATTCATGAACTCATAAACTTGTTGCCACTGGCTAGTGGCAACTTTTTTTTTCAGACAATGGCAAGGTATAGTTTTATAGATAAAGATAAAAAAGATTTTCTTCGTTATAAAAATGGAGATGTTATAGTATTAGATTTTAATAACTATGATGATGCTGAAGAATGGCTTATTCTTAATGGGTCTGATTACGATTGGGAAGGTTCAGCTATCTTTTTTTTCAATTGGGAAGACACTTTTAAAAAATAAAATATGTTTAATAATAATACTTACAAGCTAGAAGAAAAATTGATGAAAAAATATCAATCTCTTGTAATACTTAACAATATCATAAATAATAATTGTAACTTCAGTTTAATCTTAAGTGGAAATGATGAATTACTTGAAGATCATTTAGGTATATTGCTGAGTGATAATTTATTAAAGTTAAAAGCATCTGGGTACTTTCCAACAGAGAAGGGAAGGCAAGAAATAGAACAACTAAGTCAAAAGCTCTATCGATATCGTGAGTTTTATAGTCTTTTTTCTGC
>SPKZ01001613.1_pt1 | contig 27686 bp, 26 predicted proteins | sample 2456571 | NCBI WGS metagenome assembly SPKZ01 (sample SAMN11192286, study PRJNA482655) | marine metagenome | biome: ENVO:00000447; feature: ENVO:00000244|ENVO:00000211|ENVO:00000569|ENVO:00002023; material: ENVO:00002151; isolation source: ocean water from marine abyssalpelagic zone ... | reverse complement strand
TTAATGACCGAAGAGAGCTTTGGTCCCGTGGTGGGCGTGATGAAAGTGGACAGTGATCAGCAAGCTATTAGCTTAATGAATGACTCAGAATTTGGCCTAACCGCTAGTGTCTTTAGTCAAGATGTCGATGCCGCGTTGGCGATTGGCGAGCAACTCGCAACCGGGACATTTTTTCTCAACCGCTGTGATTATCTTGACCCTGCACTGGCTTGGACCGGGGTTAAAAACTCAGGTAGAGGCTGCACACTATCTTCGTTAGGTTATGAATCACTGACTCGACCTAAGTCATTCCATCTTAAAATGCCAAGCTAAGGAGCGATGATGAATTTAAAAAAATTTACCGCCAATTGGAATTATCCAACCAATATTCGTCAAGGTATCGGGCGGATCAAAGAACTGCCGAGTATCTGTAAAGAACTCGGGATGAGATCCCCCTTGTTAGTGACTGATCCTGGCCTGTGTGATTTACCGATGATTGCTCAAGCCATTAATAATTGTAATGCTGAAGGCTTAAATTGCGGCTTATTTTCAGGGATCACCAGTAATCCAACCGGTGAAAACGTTAACGCTGGCGTTAGTGCATTTAAAGCGGGCAAACATGATGGCGTGATTGCCTTCGGCGGTGGTTCGGCATTAGATGCTGGCAAAGCAATTGCCTTAATGGTTGGCCAAGACCGTCCATTGTGGGACTTTGAAGATATTGGCGATAACGCGAGTCGGGTTAATGTCGCTGGCATGGCACCTGTGGTTGCTGTACCTACAACGTCAGGCACTGGCTCTGAAGTCGGTCGGGCGTCGGTCATTACCGATGCCAAGGAACATATAAAACGACTGATTTTTCACCCAAAAATGTTACCTGAAATTGTGATTTTGGATGCACAGTTAACAGTGCCGTTACCTGCTCACTTAACCGCTGCGACTGGAATGGACGCTTTATCACATGCACTCGAAGCATATTGCTCGCCTTATTATCACCCAATGGCAGAAGGTATTGCCTTAGAAGCCATCCGAATGATTAAAAATTACTTACCTCGCGTTGTCGCAAACGGTGAAGATTTAGAAGCGCGAGCACAAGTGATGGTTGCGTCAACAATGGGGGCAACGGCTTTTCAACGGGGACTCGGCGGCATGCACGCGCTAGCCCATCCATTAGGGGCACTTTATAACAGTCATCATGGCTTATTGAATGCGATCTTAATGCCTTATGTGTTGCAAGCAAACCGCGAGGTGATTGAACAACGGATCACGCGTTTGGCACAATATATTGAGTTAGATAGTCCAAGCTTCGATAGTTTCCTAGCTTGGGTAGTCGCACTGAAGAATGAACTTGAAATTCCTCATGCTTTATCTGAAATCGGCATCGATTTGGCGCGAGCAACCGAAATTGGCACCATGGCATTTAACGATCCATCTGCTGGTGGTAATCCCATTTCATTTAGTTCGACACAGTATAGTGAGATTTTTAGCGCCGCCGTCAACGGTGATTTATAAAGTCATAGCATCAGGGGATATAAAATGAAATTAGGCATTTTATTATGTGATCATGTTCAGGAACAACTACAGGGAGAGTTTGGTGATTACCCTCAAATGTTCAGTGAATTATTACTCCAAGTTGATAGCACCTTACAGATTGAAGTGTTTGATGTTATATCCGGAAAACTACCAACGGATATCAATCAATGTGATGTTTACATGACCAGTGGTAGTCGCTGGGGAGTGACTGATGGTTTAGCTTGGGTCGATCAACTTAGTGATTTTCTTCGCAAGCTTTATCGGGCAAAAAAAGGCTTTGTTGGTATCTGCTTTGGCCATCAATTACTGGCACAAGCATTAGGCGGCGCGGTGACTAAATCGGATAAAGGCTGGGGCATTGGTATTGCTTTTAGCGAAGTGAGCACGCAAAAAAATTGGATGAGGCCTTATCAAGCGACGCTGGACTTGGTGGTCAGCCATCAAGATCAAATTAGCCAGTTGCCACCAGACAGTCAGGTGTTGGTGAGTAATGCATTTTGTCCCTATGCCATGGTACAGGTTGGTGATCATTTTTTGGGGATTCAGGGACATCCTGAATTTAGCCGAGATTACTCATTAGCTTTAATGAATAGTCGCAAAGATCGAATACCCAGTGCTGTCATTACCGATGGTGCCGCGACACTGGTTCAACCAACCGATGCTATTTTGGCCACGCAATGGATTTTAAATTTTTTGGCACAAACTATCCCTTCAATAACAGGAAAATAATCAAATGAAACGATTAAAACATTTATTCGCCACTGAAATATTGGTCTGTTCATGCAATACGCTAGCGGTAGAAGGTCTTAGTGCTAATATTTACGCCACTAACAATTAAATGTGGCGTGGTATGATCCAAAATGACCATGATGTTGCGTTATCTGGTGGTATTACTATGCAAGCAAGTCAGGTTGGTATGTCGGCACTAGGGTATCGAATGTCGACTTTTGTGCCGAAGATATGGCCAACTATGAACGGGTTTTTTATGCGGGCAGTTGTTCAAGAGAGCATGCTGACAGCTATATCGACTATAGCGCCTCTCTCAGTAAAGGTTATTTTACCTTCACCGTGATGGACGTGAATAAGAATAGTATCGACAGCGATGTTAGAGTGGTCGTGAGCTATAATTATAGTTTTGATTTGTAATTTTTTATGAGCAGGTTAAGTAGCCAACTTAAGTTGGCTGATACCGCAGGGATGCGGTACTAAAATAACCACGCTAGGTTTTGTGGTGTTTAATCGAATGTAACCTGGTTAAAATTCGGATTAGCCACACAGACTGCTAGTGTTGATATATCATCTAGTTTCACTAACTGTTCCGTTCCCTTAACATCCAGCTTGATACATTCTTCACGTGCATCATTACGCTGAGTATCAAGGGCTACTCCCTCAATAGTTCCGCCAGACTTTATCGTTAGCTTAATCTGATAATGATACAAACATACTATCTCAATATAATCGTACTCGTTGCACTTTATCATCAGGTTTACCTTCCGATGTTTATTTCAATATAAATTAGCCTGAATTTGGGGTTGTAATATCATAATCCGAGCTGTGTTTGGTAATCCAGTAGCAGTGGCAGTGATTTTTTAATCTGTTGACCGAGCATCGCTAGTTGTTCGGGGGATAAAACTTGAGACTGACAGTGTTCTTCTAAAGCTCCACACACTACTGCCAATTTGGTCATGCCGACACTTTGAGTGGCGCCTTTAAATTTGTGTAGTTGTTGCTGTTGTTGAACGGGATTAGCGCCTTGTAACAGCGGTAATAGCTCTTGGCTTTGTTGCTTAAATAAATCAATTAACCCACTGACTTGTTGCTCACCTAAATAGGGCAGATCTAGATTGAGGATCTCGGGATTAAATTGTTCGGTTGATGCTATTTGTACTGGGCAGTCGATGACAACCGATTGACTGTGGCCTGCCATTACCTTGCTGATCGTGGCGGTTAATCGTTTCATTTGTACCGGTTTGGCAATGAAGTCATCAAACCCTGCTTTAATGTACTGATCGATATCTTCTTGAAAGACATGAGCCGACACCGCAATGGTTTTTAGTTCGTAGTGATCATTGCTGGCTTGTTGTTTTAGTTGTTGGGCTAAGTCGACGCCATTGATGTCTGGTAAGTTGATATCGACCAAGGCTAAATCAAAGCGAGATTGTGTTAGTGCCGCAAACGCTGCTTTACCATCTGCAACGCCATGAACACGATGACCTAGTTTTTCGGTTAATCCGATGGCGACTTGACGGTTAATATCATTGTCTTCGACCACTAAAATGTTAAGCGTAACTGCAGTGGCAACGAGTAGTGATTGCGGCGGTGGCGGCGCAATAATTAATTCTGTAGCCACTTTATCTAATCTCAGGCCGAATGAAAAACAGCTGCCTTGGCCGACGATGCTATTGAGCGACAGTTGTCCTTTCATTGCGCTGACTAACCGTTGACAAATAGCGAGCCCTAAACCTGTGCCTGAGGCGCTGCTGACGTTAGCTACTTGAGTAAAGGCTTCAAATATTTCTAATTGCTTGCTAGGGGCAATGCCAATACCGGAGTCGGTGACGCTGAAATAAATGAAGTTGCTACTGCTTGATTGCGTCGAGCTGGCAATATCAAGAATGACATAACCATTGGTGGTAAATTTTATCGCGTTATTGACTAAATTTATCAGCACTTGCCGTAATTTACTGAGATCTGCCATCGCCCATAACGGTTGGTCGCCTGTGACACTATAGCTTAGGGCTATTCCTTTGGCTTGCGCGCGCGACTGCATTAATTCAATCACTTCATGCCCAAGCCGCTCTAGCTCAATGGCACGAGGCACAATTGAAATATGACCCGCTTCAATTTTAGAATAGTCGAGAATGTCATTTAAAATATCTAATAAATTCTCACTGGAATGTAAAATAGTGGTGGCATAAGTGTGTTGCTGAGCGGTTAATTCGCTATCTAAAATTAACTCTAGAGTGCCAATCATCCCATTCATTGGGGTTCTTATTTCATGGCTCATATTGGCTAAGAATACTGATTTGGCTCGATTGGCTTGTTCTGCGAGTTGCTTGGCGATAGTGTGATCGCTCATTTCTTGCTGTAGTTTGTCGTTGGCGTTACTGAGCTGGTGAGTGCGCTGGATCACCAATTGTTCGAGCTGTGCTTTATGCTGTTGTAATTCTTGTTCTAAGGCTTGTTTATTGATCGCATTATCACGGAATACTTCAATGGCTTGCGCCATTTGAGCTAGTTCGTCTCGACCCGTTAACGCCACTGTTACGCTTAAATCACCTGCCGCCAGCTGTGAGATAGCTGCGGTATGTTGGCTTAATCGATAGACAATGCCACGATAAACTACTAGCCACATCACCAATATCACCACCAATAATGACAAAATCATTGAGATCCCAAATATAATCTTTGACCATTTAACCAGTTCTTGGTGCTGACTACTGGTTTGTTGGGCTAGGGTGGTACCGTCTTTAATTAAGCTAATAATTTGTTGGTTAAGTTCGGTTAAATCCATGGAAATATTATGATTAAGTTGCTCACTTTGTTGACTTAGTTCTAGGTTGATTTGTTGTTTAGCTAACAGTTGAGTCGTTAAATCCAGCTGCTTAATCGCAAGCATCGCTTTGTGATAACGCTGGGGATCGGCAATGGCGCTGACTAACTGTTTTATTAGCTCGATATGCTTAATTTGCTGTTGTCCTAGCTTGGTTAACTTCGACTGTTGTTTGCTGGAGGGGATAAGGTAAATAATTTGACTTAACTCTAAACTATGGCGCTGTAATGCATGCATTTTGTTGAGTTGATTAAGGTCTTGCTCAATCACTTGATCAAGCACTAATTGAATTTTTTCATCGACCGCTTGCCGTTGGTTAGGCTTGGTTAAGAGGTTGTAAATACCGCCCAGTTTAACCTGAGCAAAGGTATTAGCATTGGCTATTTGCGATTGTGATAACTGCGAAATATCATTAATCGCTCGACCTATTTTACCTGACAACTGGTTAATTGATTGTTGATACTCAATATGTTGTTGAGCATAAAGGTCTAGCTGGTCAATCTTTTTTCTGATCAATTGGTTGATACTTTGCAGTTTTACTAAACCATTTTTGGAGTGCTCTAATGAGTTAAGTGATTGCAATTTTTCTTTAATCGCAACATTTAATTGGTTTAGTACATCACTATATTGTTGTCGCTGAGTTTGGTTTTTTGCGGTTTTTAATAGGGTTGTTTGGTGGGTGATTTGTAAACTAATGTTCGCTAACTCACGGGCACTGGTTAAGCTGGGGATTATCTGGCGGTTAATATATTCGCCACTGTTGGCGATTAAATTGAGACTAAACCATGAAATCAAGCTGACAAACAGCAACAGGCCAGTAATAAAACTAAAAGCAAATAGTAGTTTGCTACCTATACTTCGATGAAACTGCAATGTAAGCTCCACTATAAATACCTCATTACAAAATTGCTCGAGGATTATTGGTTGAAAATTATTATTATCTTGTGGCTAGCGATGGCTTCTTTTTGTCTTGTTGCTAACTCGTCGCCTTGGCGTATTTGTGCAGTTTATCCCCACCTCAAAGACTCCTATTGGCTAAGCATCAATTTTGGCATGATCAAGCAAGCAAAACAAAGGGCGATTAAATTAAAAGTGTTGGAGGCAGGCGGTTATGGTAACAGCGATAGTCAGTGGCAACAAATAGAGCACTGCCGCAAGTGGCAGGCCGATGCCATTTTATTCGGCTCGGTATTATTTGATCCCTTTAGCGAACAACTCGGATTAATCAACCGGCATACACCGTTATTTGGTTTGGTTAATGAAGTCGATAAAGTAGAGCTAACCGCCAGCATTGGCGTATCTTGGGATGAAATGGGATTTAAACTTGGGAAATATCTAGCGAAAATTCATCCAGCATCAACACCAACCGTCAGGTTAGCTTGGTTTCCTGGCCCCTTAAATGGTGGCGGTAGTGAGCAGGCCACCACTGGACTGATCCGAGCGATAAAAGGGAGTGCAATTGAATTAGTGACCATTGAATATGGTCTTAACGATAATATTAGTCAGTTTTCGTTAATTAAATCGGTCTTAACCAAATACCCTAATATCGATTATTTAGCCGGTAATGCGGTGATGGCCGAAATGGCGATTAGTGAAGTTAGTGCGATTTCAGCTCAGCAACGACCTAAAATTTTAAGTCATTATTTTAGTCATGGTGTTTATCGTGGTATAGCGCGCGGAAAAATCATGATGGCAAATACCGATCAAATGGTATTACAAGGAAAAATGGCGATAAACCAAGTTATCGACTACCTAGACGGTCGAGACATTGAATCAAATCAAGGCCCTAAAATATTAACCATCGATCCGACTAATATTGATAAGTTTACGTTAAGCGACTCGCTATCACCGAGCGACTATAAACCGAGTTATCAAGTTAATTAAACTGACTAAAACACTAGCAATAAATTAGCTAAAGCTAGCTTTGGCGTCACCACTGCCCTGAATTAGACCCGTTAAAAATAGTAATACCGGTAAAGGAATTAACTTAATAATCATGATGATTATACCTTCGATAAAGCCACTTCCATTTTATAATAAGCAACGCCTGCTTTATAAAAACGCTCACTACATTTATGCATATCAAAGCGTTGATAAATGTTTAATGCTGATTCTCTAGCGTCACACCATAAATATTCTATCTGGGCGTTTTTTAGCGTGTCAATAATATGCTTTAACATCGTAGATCCAATTCCTTGGTTTTGATAACGAGGATCGGTAGCGAATTTACGTAAACGGGCCTTAGGTAACGTAAAATACACCGAAGCTACACAAATAAGCACTTCGTTAACAAAAGCACCGAAATGCAAGCCATCAGTATCCTCATCGATATGGCAAAATTCCATGGGTTTATTTGGCCATAATACGCTATGACGAAGTGGGATCGTTTGTTGCCAAGAAATAGTACGAATTTCTATAATATGCAGCTCCTTGAAGATATCATTCTAAAAGTAGAAATTAAAATTTAATACATCGGGTAACTATATGTCATAAGATCCGATGTCGGTAAATTGATCATATCAAGCTAACTAACGTCTGGTGCAAACAAATAACCTTCACCATGAACGGTAATAAATAATTGCGGATTTTTAGGATTTACTTCAATTTTATTACGTAACCGTCGAATAAGGACATCGATGGTGCGATCGTTAGGATCTTCGACTCGATGATCGATCAGGTTGAGTAGGCGATCACGACTTAGCACTTGACCTGAATGAGCAATGAAAGCGACTAAAATTTCATATTCGGCTTTGGTCAGTTTAATTTGTTCGTCGCCTTTGGTGAGCTTGCGGCGAGGGATATCGAAACGGTAATCACTAAAATAAAAGGCATCGTCGTCAATTTTACTCGGCTCATCAACGGCGTGGGTTAGCGAAACTCGCCATAGTAAGTTTTTGACTCGCACTAACAGTTCCCGCAACTCGAACGGTTTGGTGACATAGTCGTCGGCGCCCATTTCTAAACCAATAATTTTATCAATGGTATCGGTACGACCGGTCACTAAAATAATCCCGATGTTGGATTGCGCGCGAAGGTTGCGGGTGATGCTTAAACCATCTTCGTCAGGCAAATTAATATCTAACATCACTAAGTCAATCGCATGTTGCGCCATAACGCTGTCTAGTTCGGCTTTGTTTTGCGCCTGACTGACCCGATAACCTTCATGTTGAAAATAGCCAACGAGTTTAGCTCTGGTGATTGCTTCATCTTCAACGACTAAAATGTGTTTATTTTTCACCGTGTTCCCTTGATGTGAATGAATGTGACGAATTTTAGATATAAATTTAAATAACCCATTCATTTATGGTGGCAATGCTATTCATATCTTCTATTTACAATGACTTTATCAAATTTATTAAACATCATGGAGAGTTTAACAATGAAGAAAGCAATTGGTTTCGCTGCGGCGGCTATTGTACTATCGACTGGTGTTATAGCAAATGAACAACCATCGGAGCAACAATTTTTTGGTGGCCAATTCAGCGGTTCGCTTAAAATTGCGACTGATTATGTCTTTCGCGGTGAATCAGAAGTAGTAGATGGCGAGATCCCTGCGGTACAGGGGACATTTAATTGGACCCATAAAAATGGTACCTATGCCGGACTGTTTTCATCAACCAATAAATTTGCCACAACTCCTGATATTTATGCTGTTGTTGGACCTTACATGGGTAAATTCGGTCAATTTGGTGACAGTGGTATTGGCTATAATGTGATGGTTTTTCATTATATGTATCCTGGTGCTGAAAATCTTGATTACACCGAGTTATGGCTTAAGGTCAATAAAGACTTTGGTCCGGTTAATTTAGAACTAGAAATAACCCCAACGTTAAATGAGTGGTTTGCTGTTGACGGTTGGTATGGTGTTAATTATGCGCTACATCCTAAAACGACCTTTGATAATGGGATTCAATTATCGGGCTCTATCGGCTATCAAGGTTTATCTGGTCATGGCGCGGAAGGCTGGGCTCATTGGAATGTAGGCATCAATAAAGATTTTTATGGAATCAATCTTGATGTGCGCTATCACGACTCTGATGTCGACAGCAGCCACTTAGTGTATGGCTCTGCCGATGGTCTAAAAATATTTGATCAACGTCTTGTTTTTAGTATAACGAAGAGCTTTTAGTGTGACTAAGAGTTTTTAATTTCCCCTTAACTTGTTTCATCTTTTTATCCTGTGATGCTTGCTTTGCATCATATCCTGACTAGCAATATCTTTGTTGCATTAGGCAATCTTTTACGGGGTTGCCTTTTTTTTCATATTTCTTCACATTCCCCCGAAAGCTGTTCATGACATACCGCAATGTCATTCATATCATCTCGGTAAAATGGCGACATCAATAATTACCAAGGAGTTAGCGGTGATAACTAAACAAAATAACTCAGATCAAAAGCGTGAAACCCGAGGCCAAGAACTCAAAGCCCTAGGTTTTATTATTGTGGTGCTATTCCCAATGTTGACTATTGCTGGCATTGGCGCTTATGGATTCGTTATTTGGATGATCCAAGCATTCGGCGGCTCAGTCGGGCATTAATACCAATTTTAACTATTAATATAATAATGAGGATTAGTTTATGAGATGGCTAATTAATCTCTGGAAAACACTTAACAAACCAGCGCAATACCTGACGTTAGGAACGGTAAGTGTGTCGGCATTTTTAATGGGTGTTATTTTTTGGGGCGGTTTTAATACCGCATTAGAGGCAACCAATACCGAAGCATTCTGTATTAGTTGTCACAGTATGAAAAGTAACCCTTACAAAGAGCTCCAAGAAACAGTTCATTGGAGTAATCATTCTGGGGTACGCGCAACGTGTCCAGATTGCCATGTACCGCATAATTGGAGCCGTAAAATAGCCCGTAAAATTGAAGCATCAAGTGATGTTTGGGGTTGGATGTTTAATACGGTAAACACCGAAGAAAAATTCGTTAGCAAGCGTCTAGAAATGGCGACTCGTGAATGGGCCCGTTTTGAACGTGACGATTCCTTAGCCTGTAAAGGTTGTCATGATTATAAGTCAATGAAATGGGAAAGCATGTCTAAACTGGCGCAAAAGCAAATGAAACGCGCCGCGGAAACAGATCAAAGCTGTGTTGATTGCCACAAAGGGATCGCTCATAAGTTACCGGACATGGGAACCGCACGGGCACCAGAGCTTATTGCTGAAGTTGGCACTGGCCCAAGTAAATTCACTACGGGCGATACTTATTATAGTTCGTTAACCAAGCCTATCTTCCTTAATCAAAAAACAGACGTTGAAGCAGGCACCTTAAACATAGCGACTCAAGTGAAAGTGTTGGCCACTCAAGGCTCTCGTATTCAAATTGAAATTAACGGCTGGCGTAAACGAATGGGTGTTGGGCGCGTTATTTATCTTGATTTTGGCGTCAATATGTTACTGACACAGCTTGAGATATTTGCAGCAGAAGAAGAGGGCGTGATCACCGGATTTGAAGAGAAAGAAGATGACATGACTGGCCTGAAATGGCAGCGCGTGACCGTGAACGTATGGACCGAAGCTGATTATATGCTTGAGCATCAGCAACCATTATGGGATTACGCTCGCACCACATTCCGCAGCAGTTGTAGTGTTTGTCATACCCAACCTGATGAGGCGCATTTCGACGCCAATACTTGGCCGGGCATGTTCCAAGGCATGATCGCCTTCGTCAACATGGATCAAGACACCCAAGCGCTGGTTCAAAAATACTTACAACAACATTCTTCAACCTTTGTTAAAGAAAAGCATTAATCGGAGCAGCATAAGATGAACAGAAGAGATTTCCTAAAAGGTTTGTTATCAACATCCTATGTTGTTGCTAGCGGCGCATCAGTGCTAGCCCCACTGAGTGCGTTAGCGAAAGCGACCGCTAACAGTAACGACGGTTGGTTAACGACCGCTAGTCATTTCGGTGCCTTTAAGATCAAACGTAAAAATGGCGTAATCGATCAGATTAAACCGTTCGATCTTGATAAGTATCCAAGTGATATGATCAATGGTATTCGCGGTTTAGTGTATAACCCATCACGGGTTCGTTACCCAATGGTCCGTCTGGATTTTCTGCTTAAGGGTCATCAGAGTGATACCACTAAGCGTGGCGATTTTCGATTTGTGCGGGTGACTTGGGATAAAGCCTTAACGTTATTTAAAGAGTCACTGGATCAAATTCAAACCAATTATGGTCCAAGTGCTTTACACGCAGGACAAACTGGGTGGCGTGCGACTGGGCAGTTACATTCAAGTACCAGTCACATGCAACGCGCAGTTGGGATGCACGGCAATTTTGTTAAAAAAATCGGTGACTATTCTACCGGTGCTGGTCAGGTTATTTTACCGTACATTTTAGGATCAACTGAAGTGTATGCTCAGGGGACTTCTTGGCCGTTGATTTTAGAAAACTCTAAAACCATCGTGTTATGGGCCAATGATCCGTTTAAAAACCTGCAGGTCGGTTGGAACGCCGAAACTCATGAGTCTTATGCGTATTTAGCCCAGCTCAAACAAAAGATCAAAGAAGGTAAAATTCGGGTTATCAGTATTGATCCGGTGGTGAGCAAAACGCAAAACTACCTCGAGTGTGAACAAATTTACATTAACCCACAAACCGATGTGCCGTTAATGTTGGCGATTGCCCATGAGCTTTATATTAATAAGCGTCATGATCAAGCCTTTATTGATGGTTACAGTCTCGGGTTTGATAAGTTTGTGCCGTATTTACTCGGTAAAGATGATGGTGTAGTAAAAACAGCCGCTTGGGCCGCCAAAATCACTGGTATTAGTGAAGAGGTGATTAAAGAGTTGGCGCAAGCCATGAGCGGCGGTCGCACCCAAATGCTAATGGGCTGGTGTATTCAGCGTCAGCAACATGGCGAACAACCCTATTGGATGGCTGCGGTATTGGCCACCATGCTGGGTCAAATTGGTTTACCCGGTGGTGGTATTAGTTATGGTCATCATTATTCTAGCATTGGCGTGCCATCAACTGGCGCGGCAGCGCCGGGTGGTTTTCCGCGTAATCTTGATGAGGGTAAAAAGCCTTTATTTGATAATAATGATTTTAAAGGCGCCAGCAAAACCATTCCGGTGGCGCGGTGGGTCGATGCTATTTTGTCGCCAGGCAAAGTGATTGATGCCAATGGCGCAAAAATCACTTATCCTGATATTAAAATGATGGTTATTTCAGGCAATAATCCGTGGAATCATCATCAAGATCGTAATCGGATGAAGCTGGCCTTTCAAAAGTTGGAATGTGTAGTCACGGTAGATATTAACTGGACCGCGACCTGTCGTTTCTCCGATATAGTGTTACCGGCTTGTACCACGTTAGAGCGTAACGATATTGATGTTTATGGCAGTTACTCTAATCGTGGCGTGATAGCGATGCAAAAAATGGTTGAACCGTTGTTTGATAGTTTGTCTGATTTTGAAATATTTAGTCGTTTTGCGGCCTTACTCGGGCGTGAAAAAGAATACACCCGTGGTATGAGTGAATTCGATTGGCTTAAAAAATTATATGACGATTGTAAAGCGGCTAACGATGGCAAGTTTGCGATGCCTGAGTTTGATCAATTTTGGCGTGATGGTTATGTTGATTTTGGTGAGGGTAAATTGTGGACTCGCCACGCTGACTTTAGAGCCGATCCAGAGATTAACCCGTTAGGGACACCATCGGGTATGATTGAAATATTTAGTCGTAAAATCGCCCGTTACAAATACGATGATTGTCATGGTCACCCAATGTGGATGGAAAAAACCGAACGTAGTCACGGTGGTCCAGGGTCTGACAAACATCCGATTTGGATGCAATCTTGTCACCCCGATAAACGTCTGCATTCACAAATGTGCGAATCAGCAGAATTTAGAGCAACCTATACCGTGCAAGGGCGTGAGCCTGTTTACCTTAATCCATTGGATGCGAAAGCCCGTGGCATTAAAGATGGTGATGTGGTTCGGGTGTTTAACGACCGAGGTCAGCTGTTAGCGGGTGCGGTAGTGTCAAATAACTTTCCTTCTGGGGTGATCCGGATTGAAGAAGGCGCTTGGTATGGTCCGGTTGGTGATGATGGTAGCGTGCAAGGCGGCGCAAAAATTGGCGCGATCTGTAGTTATGGCGATCCAAACACCTTAACTCAAGACATCGGCACTTCTAAATTAGCCCAAGCCTGTTCTGCTTATACGTGTTTGGTTAACTATGAGAAATTTAAGGGCAAGGTGCCAGCGGTATCTTCATTTAATGGTCCAATTGAGGTTAAAATATAATGATGATTCATAATCCAGAGCACCAAGCACGGCAACGTGTGTATCAATTGTTGTCGTCTTTATTTGCCAAAGAAGTTGATCAAGCAATGCGTGATGAATTAATGGCGGAGCCTGGTCAATTGTTTTTGCAACAGCTGGCAAGAGCTCCAGAATTTGCTGCGCCGATCAGTCAAATGAAACAGGTACTCGGGGGCCTAAATTCAACCCCAGATTTACTAGAGTTGGCCGCTGATTATTGTGGTTTGTTTCTGGTCGGCACCAAGCACAGCGCATCGCCTTACGCCAGTTTGTATGGTCATGAGCAGGAGCCGACTATTTTTGGTCAGCAACATCATCAAATGTCAGAGTTTTTAAAGGATCAACGGTTGCAGTTAGCCAGTGATTTTTTAGAGCCTGCGGATCATCTGGCGGTTATTCTTGCTTACGCAGGGCATTTGGCAGTCAATTATCCGGAGCAACAGCAGTTGGATTATTTACAAAGTCAGTTAGCACCTTGGCTCGATAAATTTGTCGCTCAGGTGATTAAGATCGATCAGGGGCTATTTTATCAGGCTTTGGCGGAACTTACTCAAGCGTGGATAGCCAGCGAAATCAGCTGGCTGCAATCGATTAAAAGTAGTAATTCAGCTTAAGCGCTAAAAAATCATCGCGGTTAATATAGTACATCGCACTGCGTTGATTATCGCTCTCGAACCACCAGGCTTCGAGGGCTAATTTCATGTTGTCACCGACTCGGGTGCTCGCTTCGATTAATGCACTGCGATTATTCGTCGCTCTATCGTAGTTAAATCCCATTAATAATACACTAGAGCTGAAATCATTTAAGGCCACTCGGGTCGCTAAAAATAAAGTGTCGGCGAAAGGGCTATTGACCCGTTGGTCATAGTTATATTCAAACAATAAACCGAGATCTACTTGGGAATCATTAATGCCAACTAAGGTATATTCAAACCCCGCTGTAGCCGCGAAGTAGTTAGCACTCGCTTGCAATAAACCTGCCTTAACTAAAGGGTGATCGAGATAATCTTGTTGAAGATACAGTCCTTCGAACTTCCATAAGAAATCATCAATGGTTGCCTGTAAGTCAACACTCACTTGGCTAATTTGGCGGTGGAATGGTGCTAGTTCTAGTGTGTTATCGTTACCCATCATCGGCACAAATTCTGCTTGACGTTCGGTGCCTTTGAAGGCACTAATACCAATGTCCCAATCACCAACACTACTAGCGAATCGTAGCGCAAAGTCTTGATGATTTTGGGCCTTAGACGATTGATAAATGACTTGTTCACTGATTGGCGATAGTGCCCTTAAACGGCCTTCTTTACCGGTATAAACTGGTTCTCGAAAATAGGGTAGAGCATAAAACTCAACGCTGCCCCAATCTTCAATCCAAGTATATTGCAGCATCGGTTGACCGAGTTTATCTTCACCGGTGGGCGACTCAATTAAATCAATTTGGTTAATCACATCGACCAAGTGGCGTGATTCAGTGATTCCCCAAAATACAATTTTTGAGCCCAGAGTTAGTTCACTATTGTCATCAACATGAAGCCAATAGGCTTCTTTAAATTCAAGATGGCTGCGTTGACTGTCGACAAAGTCATGGCGGTAAAAAGGGGTGATAGTTAGGCTATCTTGACCGTCAGGTGATTGCCAATAGAGCTCGACTTGGCCATTAATGCTCGATTGATTACTGCTTTGTTGAGGTTGCAATGGCGACTGCCAAAAATAGCGATGCTCGATCCCAACATAGCCATTGGCGCTGATGTTTGAAAAAGTTTCTTTAATCAGACTGATTGAATCAGAGCTTGTTGCTACAACATGGTTTGGTAATACTAGCGCCAACAACAAAGCATTCCACGGATAAATACGCATTATCGTGACCGTTTTAGGGTATTTTTATTAAAGTCTTTACTGGTTAAACCGGTATTGAATTTTAGATCTGAGACAATAATTTCTGTCGACTTGCCGGTTAAATGATTGACCATTAACGCTTGATTTGAGCGCCAGTATTTATCGTTATATAACTTGAAACCACTGGCTGTTAGGGTTTTTAAGTGTGATTTTTTACGATCATAAAACTCAACTTTATGAACCCGGTAATGGCTAGTATCAAGCCAAGTCATGATTTTGCTGTAACCAGAGTATTTATCCGTTGGCACACTTTGCAATATATAGCATTCTTGATCGCCACAGGCCTCATTTTTGAGGTAAGTAAAAGTGAATTTGTCTATTTCAAATGAACTTAAATCTTCATAGGAAAACTCACTGCCCATAAATGGACCGGACTTGTTACGTGATGAAATGCGCTTAACCCGTTTTAATGCCGGTAAATACAACCATTGATCATCGTTTTTATTACTGTGGGAAAAACTTAAAAATGCAGTGCCTTTAATATCTCGCGGAGTATCGAAGATCGTTAATGCTTTATCGCCATCGTCCATTATTTCTAATGACTTATTTCGCATGTTACGACGGCTTTCTTTACCTTGTTTATTACGCAAAATCATTAAGGAGTTAGACTCCGAACTTTGCCAGCCTTGATCAATATTTTTTCTTGCTTGGGCAATTTCTAAACCGCGTTCTTGAGCTGTTTGTGCCAAGGCACTCGAGGATAGTAATAGGAATGAAGCGATGATTGCGCCGTGTTTAATGCTCATGTTGTTGCTCCCTAGCTGGGGTGTTATCAAAAATTAATAAAAGAGCCGGTAATAAAATGAAATCAACAATTAATGCAATCACAATAATAATGGCGGTTAATAGACCCATGTCAGCATTCATTTTAAAGTTTGACAATGTTAGCACCATAAACCCAATGCCTAACACAATCGTAGTAACTAATAATGCCCGGCCGACATGTGAAAATGCAGAATGAATAGCATCAGGAGTGGAGAGGCCACTGTTTTTTGCTAATTGATATTTGCTTAAAAAGTGAATGGTGTCGTCGACCACAATACCGAGCGTGATACTTGTCACCACCGATAGAGCTAAATTTATTTGACCATCAAACATCCCCCAAATACCAAAACCAATGGCCGCAGGGGCGATATTAGGCACTAAACTAATGAGTCCTAAGCGCAGTGATTTTAAGGACAGACCAACCAGCATTGAAATGAGCACTAAGGCGATAGCGCTGCCCATTAACATGCTACTCATGTTTCGTTCACCGATATGAGCAAAGACTAAGTTGGTGCTGGCGATCACGACCTTGAGCTCCGGTGCATGTTGCTGAAACCAATCACGACTCTTATTTTCGAGAATGATTAGTTCAGTGCTGCCCATTGCTTCAAAGGTGGCACTAACACGAGTGGCTGATTTATCGACATTGAGTTGATTATTTAAATCAAGTCCATAGGGCAAACTCATTTCATACATTAATAAGTATTGGGCCGTTAGCTCTCGGTTTGCTGGTAATTTGTAATAGCTGGGGTCATCACCGTGCATATTTTTGTTAAGGCGCTTTACAATCGTGACGATAGAGCTGACGTGATCGGTTTCTGGTTGCGTCTGTAACCATTGACCAAATTGGTCAACGATGGCTAAAAATTTAGGATCGTTGATGCCATTCTCTTGACCGCTATCAATGGAATAGTCTAATTGTGAAATGCCCGATAGGTGCTCTCCCATGTAATCAGTCGCTTGACGGAATTTAGTTTTTTGAGAGAAATATTCTAAGGGAACATCATTAATAACATTGGTTAATAATTGAGAGCTAATCCCAATAAAGATAACTGAAGCGACCACGGTTACCAGCTTATAGCGACCAATAATAAAGTTAGCAAAACGGCCAAAGTTATTTTCGCTACCTGATTGGTCGCGATGTTTTAGTGGGATTAGCGCTAAAATAGCCGGGAATAAAGTAACCGACAAGACAAAGGCAACCATCACACCAATGGCGACTAAATTACCTAAATCATTCATGGCTGGCGAATACGAAAAGTTAAGGGTTAAGAAGCCTATACTGGTGGTGACACTGGTTAATAAGATGGGACCGAAATTAAGTTGGTAACTCTTTATTATACTGCTTATTTTATCTTGACCTTGGTGCATATAGTACAACACCCCAGACACTAAATGAACGCAATCGGCCACCGCTAATGTCATGACTATAGTTGGGACATTAATGGTGGTCGTCGTCAAATCAATACCGAGCCAGCCTGCGATGCCCATGGTGGCAGCAATGCTGGAAGCAATAATGACTAGCGTTGCTAATGTTGCAGTGATCGAGCGTAATAGAAAACCCAACACCACGATAATCGTGATAAACATCGCCGGGATCAATGTAGTAGCATCATTTTCAGATTCACCAGCAAAGGCACGATTCATCGAAATAACGCCTGAGGAATAAAGCTCAATGTTTGGGTAGAGGCTGCGGTATTTATCTAAAAGGGCATCTAAATGATCACCCGTTTCTGGTAATTCCTTGATAAAATCGAGTCCAGGTAACTGTACCGTGACATTAACAACGGTTGCTTGGCCATCCTGAGCAATAAGTTTGTGTAATAGTATTGGCTCGTTAAGGGTAATTGCTTTTATTTGAGTGACTTTTTGGTCGTTAAGATCTTCGAGTTCTAACAATAAGTCTTCAACTAACAAATCATCATCAATCGATGAGGTATGTTGGTAATTAGTGATCGAGTCAACGCGTAACGAGTGGGGGATTTGCCACGCTTCTTCGGTGAGTTTATAGACTAGCTCAATCGTTTGTTGATTAAATACATTGTTGCTTTTTGGCGCGACAATAATCGCAATGTTATCACTTTTATTATAAGTGTTTTGCATGTTGTCAAAAGCAATAAGCTTAGGATCATCCTCGCCAAAGAATACTCGATAATTTCCATTAAAATGAAGCTGACTAACGCCAGTGGCTAATACAGTTAAAAGGATGAGGCAAGTGAAAATAGATAGTAATCTAAAGCGTGTTAAAAACACCACCATCGGCTTTAGCATGAAAATAATCCTTATTTTTTCCGATAGCAACTAGAGTCACCTGTCTAGCACTAAATAGCAAGGAACAATTATCATGTCATGATAATTCATTAACAACAGAAAATGACGCTTTATTATTGTAATAAAACTACCAAAATTGTAATTATTAGCTTGTTATTGGCGGTTTAGTACTGTAATTTTGTAATAAAACTACATTACGTAAAATTTAAGTGACAATAAAGGGGTAAATGATGGCGATTAAAGTGGCAATCAATGGTTATGGTCGAATTGGACGAAATATTTTGCGAGCTTTTTATGAAAGCAATCAATATTCAGAGATCGAAATTGTTGCGATCAATGACTTAGGTGATAAAGCAACCTCTGCTCATTTGACCAAGTATGATTCAGTTCACGGTACATTCGGCGCTGACGTTAGTTATGATAATGGTGTTATGATCGTAAATAGTGATAAAATCAATATGTTAAGCGAACGTAACCCCGCTGATTTACCTTGGCAAGATCTTGGTATCGATATTGTGTTTGAATGTACAGGAATATTTACTTCTAAAGAAGCTGTGCAACCTCACTTAAATGCAGGTGCTCAAAAAGTCATTATTTCGGCACCGGCAAAAAATGTCGATGCGACTGTGGTTTACGGTGTAAATCATGATGTGTTAACCAGTGACATGACCGTTATCTCCAATGCTTCTTGTACCACTAACTGCCTAGCCCCTTTCGCCAAAATTCTTAATGATGAGATTGGGATTGAATCTGGCTTAATGACCACTATTCATGCTTACACGAATGACCAAGTGTTATCCGATGTTAACCACAGTGATTTGCGCCGTGCTCGTGCCGCGACTTTGTCGATGATCCCAACGAACACTGGCGCTGCTGCTGCTGTGGGTTTAGTGGTTCCTGAGTTGCAAGGTAAGTTTGATGGCTTAGCTGTTCGAGTACCAACCGCGAATGTTTCATTAGTTGATTTATCATTTATTGCACAGCGTGACACTAGCGTTGAAGAAATTAATCAATTGATCGCTGAAGCGGCGTGCGATAAAACATTGAGTAAAGTACTGGGCGTTAATAAATTACCACTAGTATCAATTGACTTTAATCATAATCCTTTATCTTCTATTTTTGATGCTACCCAAACTCGTGTTTCAGGACGCTTAGTTAAGGTGATGTCTTGGTATGATAATGAGTGGGGCTTTAGTAATCGAATGTTAGATAATGCGATTGCTTTAATGCATGCGCAAAAAAAAACGAATAAAGATCAAGCACAAATTTTAGAGTCTGTAGTTTAATTACATCATTATTGACCTTTGGTGGTGAAATTAAGGTAAAATGCAGGTACTAAATTAACAACTTTGTTGAAAAGTGCCATGAATCCCTCTTATATTCGAATTTTAGCCGTTGTAAAGCTTATCCCTCAAGGGAATGTAGCGAGTTATGGTCAAATTGCGGATTTAGCAGGGTTACCCAAGCAGTCACGTTTGGTTAGTAAGGCACTAAAATCAACAAGTGATTCGAATGTACCTTGGCACCGAGTAATTAATAGCCAAGGTAAAATATCGATTCCAGCTGGTGATGCTAATCATCGTCTCCAAATAAGCTTGTTATTGGAGGATGGGATTAGGGTGAAAAATAGCCGAGTTGATTTCAAAATATATGGTTGGCAGCCGAGCTTAGATATTTTGCTGCATAAATTAAGTTACTAACTGATGAGTTGATATGAATAAAGTAGAGAGAACTGATATTGTTATTTTTGGTTGCCAAGGTGATTTGGCTCGCCGAAAATTATTACCATCATTATACCAGTTGGAGTGTGCTGGGTTATTAGCTCAAGACAGCCGCATTATTGGTGTGGCTCGAGGTGATATCTCTAGCGAGGAATATCAACAAGAAGTTGAGCTCTCTCTTAAGGAATTTATTCAAGAAGAACTCGATCAGGACATCGTGGCTAAGTTGGTGGCTAAAATTGACTATGTGGCGTTAGACCTTACCGATATCAATAGTTTTGATAAGCTACAACAAATGATGGGTAACGAGCCGGTTGGGTTGGTTAATTATTTTGCCGTGCCAGCGTCAATATATGGCAACATTTGCCAAGGCTTAGCGCATGTTGGGCTTAATCATTCATTGTCTCGTGTTGTATTAGAGAAACCCATTGGTTCTAATCTTGAGTCTTCTAATAAAGTGAATGACGATGTTGCCGCTTATTTTAGTGAACTTCAAACCTATCGTATTGACCATTACTTGGGTAAAGAAACCGTCCTTAATCTGTTAGATTTACGTTTTGCCAACTCATTATTTGCCTCGCAGTGGGATAATCGCAGCATCGACCATGTTCAAATTACCGTGGCTGAAGAAGTCGGTATCGAAGGGCGCTGGGGCTATTTCGACCAAGCTGGTCAAATGCGAGATATGCTACAAAATCATTTGGTCCAAATCTTAACCTTGGTTGCGATGGATCCACCTCTAAGCCTTGATGCTGATGCAATTCGTGATGAGAAAGTCAAAGTACTTAAAGCCTTAAAGCCGATTAATGTTGATAACGTGTATGAAAATACGGTCCGGGGTCAATATGCCAAAGGGTTTATCGACGGCAAAGCGGTTCCTGGGTATCTTGAAGAAGAGGGCGCTAATACCATTAGCACCACTGAATCATTTGTCGCGCTTAAAGTTGAGATTGAGAATTGGCGTTGGGCAGGTGTGCCATTTTATTTAAGAACCGGCAAGCGTATGTCATCTAAAGTGTCTGAGATAGTGGTTTATTTTAAAAACCCTTCTCATAATTTGTTTAAAGAATATTACCGTGAGTTACCATCTAACAAATTAACCATTCGTTTACAGCCTGAAGAAGGCGTAGAAATTCAAATGCTTAATAAGGTTCCAGGTCTTGAACAAACTCAACGTTTACAAACCACCAAACTCGATTTAAGTTTTAATCAAGCTTTTGAAGGTAAACGTATTGCCGATGCTTATGAGCGATTATTGTTAGAAGTGATCAATGGTAACCAAGCATTATTTGTCCGTCGTGATGAAGTCGAAGCCTCATGGACTTGGTGTGACGGTATTTTATCTGCTTGGAAATCAACGGGACAAACCTTACGCCCATATGCTGCTGGTAGTTCTGGACCTGTTGCATCTGTGGCACTAATCGCCCGTGATGGCCGAGCTTGGGATGAGTAAAAATAAATGAATATAACTGAATTTACTTCAACAGAAATGATGACTAACTTTTTAGCTCAAAATATTGAGTTTAATCTTAGTCAAGCAATTGCCGCGACAGGACAAGCTAGCTTGTTGGTGTCTGGTGGTAAATCACCTATTGCATTATTTAAGCAATTAAGTGAACAAGATTTAGATTGGTCTAAAGTGACCATCTCGTTAGTGGATGATCGTTGGGTTGCTACCGATAACCCAAACAGCAATGAGCTGTTAGTTAAAACTCATTTGTTAGTTAATAAGGCCGCTGCTGCAACCTTTATTGCCCTTGTTGGTCGTGAAGATGATGCCAAAAAAGGTGTTGCCGCTGCTAATGATCGTGTTAATGCATTAGTCGACAATATTGATGTGATGATTTTGGGGATGGGTGAAGATGGTCACACCGCTTCAATATTCCCTTGTTCAGCTGAGGTTGATGCTGCGATGGCACTGGATAATGAATTAGCCCTTATTGCAACACAACCAACAACCGCGCCATATCAACGAATTAGTTTTACCCTCAAACAAATTTTAGCTGCTAAACAGGTTTATTTACCTTTGTCTGGTGATAAAAAATTAGCAGTTTTTGAGCAAGCAACACAGCATAAAAATAATAAAGAAATGCCAATTAGCGCAGTTATCCAACATCATCACAATCTTGATGTGTTGATTTGCCGCTAAGTTGTAAAGTCGTTTAAAGAGAGCAATTATGAATCCGATTATTGAGCAAGTCACCCAGCGCATTATTGAGCGTAGCAAAGCAACGCGAAAAGCGTACTTAGAAAAAATTAATGCTGCGCGTACCAAAGGCCCAATGCGTGAAGTATTATCGTGCGGCAACTTTGCCCATGGTGTTGCTGCCTGCGGTAAAGACGTTAAAGAAGATTTAAAGTCGTTAACTAAATCGAATATCGCGATTGTGTCAGCGTACAACGACATGTTGTCGGCGCATCAGCCTTACGAAACATACCCGCGTCAACTAAAAGCAGCCATTGCCGCTGAAGGTAGTGTCGCCCAATTTGTATCAGGCGTACCGGCGATGTGTGATGGCGTGACTCAAGGGCAACCAGGCATGGAACTCAGTTTACTGAGCCGTGATGTTATTGCCATGACGACAGCGATTGGCTTGTCTCACAATATGTTCGATGGCACGTTGATGCTTGGAATTTGTGACAAAATTGTTCCTGGATTATTACTCGGCGCTTTAAGTTTTGGCCACTTACCAACGGTTTTCGTCCCAGCAGGGCCAATGCCTTCTGGTTTGCCAAACAAAGAAAAAGCGGCTGTTCGTCAGCGTTATGCCAAAGGCGAAGCAGATGAGTCGCAATTACTTGATGCTGAAATGGCCTCTTATCATTCACCTGGCACTTGTACTTTTTATGGCACTGCCAATTCTAACCAACTCGTTATCGAAATGATGGGACTCCAGCTACCGGGTTCGTCATTTGTACCACCTGATGGTGGTTTACGTACCGCATTAACTGATTTTGCAGGTAAGCAAGTCAGCAGAATCACCGCTCAAGGCAGTAACTATTCACCAATAGGTGAAATTGTTGATGAAAAATCAATGATTAACGGTATTGTCGGTTTGTTGGCTACTGGTGGTTCAACTAACTTAACCATGCATTTGGTCGCGGTGGCGAAAGCGGCTGGCATCCTTATTGATTGGAGTGATTTTGCTGAGCTTTCAACGACTATTCCACTATTAACGCGGATTTACCCGAATGGTACCGCCGATGTTAACCATTTTCAGCAAGCTGGCGGCATGGCATTTCTGATTAAGCAATTACTCGATAATGGTTATTTACACCCTGATGTTAAAACCATTGTTGGTGAAGGACTTGAACAATACACCTTAACGCCTGTAATGACCGAGGGTAAGCTCGACTGGGTTGATGCACCGCTGGTAAGTGGTGACAATCAAGTACTAACTACCGCCGATAAACCTTTTCAGTTAACTGGCGGCTTACAGTTAATGGCCGGTAATTTAGGCCGTGGCGTGATCAAAACATCCTCACTGCAACCTGAACAATTAGTGGTTGAAGCGCCTGCTGTTATTTTCGAATCACAACATGATTTGGACAGTGCATTTCAAGCCGGCAAGCTCAATAAAGATTGCGTTGTAGTTGTCAGATTCCAAGGCCCTCGTGCCATTGGTATGCCTGAACTTCATAAGTTAACACCACCACTGAGTGTATTGCAGGGGCAAGGCTATAAAGTGGCATTAATTACTGACGGTCGAATGTCTGGTGCTTCAGGTAATGTTCCGGCGGCGATTCATTTAACCCCTGAAGCTATTGATGGAAGTTTACTGGCTAAGATCGTTGAAGGCGACATGATTAGACTTAACGCTATTACCGGTGAATTATCGCTGTTAGTGGAGCAAAGTATATTAGATCAACGTGTTGCCGTTGTTCCTGATCTGGCATCAAGCCGAATCGGTATGGGACGTGAAATGTTTGGTAGCATGCGCAGCCAACTTTCGGGTGCCGAACAAGGTGCTTGCTCTTTGTTTGCTGAAGGTTAAGGGCAACTTAATGAAATCATTTGATTTAATCGCCGATGTTGGTGGTACCAATATTCGTCTGGCTCTAGTTGACGACGAAACTATTACTGAAATAGAGTGTTTTAAGTGTGATGACCATTCTTCTCTCGAAGCGGTTGTTTCGCATTATGTTGAGTTAAAACAAGTCTCAATTGTTAACGCTTGTTTTGGTATTGCTGGTCCGGTGGTCGATAAAATTTTAAAAATGACTAATTTAGGTTGGTCATTCTCAGCTCAATCAGTAAAGAACACGTTAGGCTGTGACCATGTCTCTTTTATTAATGATTACACCGCAATTACGATGTCATTACCGGCGTTAAAGGGTGACCAACTCGTTACTATTCATGCCGCACCCGGTGAGCCTGATGCGCCAAGAGTTGTTTGTGGACCTGGCACTGGGCTTGGGCTGGCACAATTAGTGAAAGTTAATGGCTTTTTTGAATGTTTAAGTGGTGAGGGTGGTCATGTTGAATTTGCGCCAGCTAACCAACGTCAAATCGCGTTACTAAGTTATTTAATGAATGAATTTGAGCGAGTTTCAGCTGAGCGTTTATTATCAGGACAAGGCATTGTTAATATATACCAAGCATTAGCTTTTATTGACGGTGAAGTTCCTCAAAGCTTCGACGCGAGTCAAATTAGTCAAGGATTTACCCATAAAACAGATAAGCTATGTATTGAAACGATGGAGATCTTCTATCAAGTACTCGCCCAGTTTGTTGGCAATATTGTACTCACCAGTGGCGCTTTTGGCGGGGTATACATTGCTGGTGGGATCATGCCAAGAATAATTGATCATATTGATTTCGAAAAATTTATTGAAGCTTATTCACACAAAGGACGTTTCAAGAATTACGTTCTAAAATCACCTGTCTATCTAATTACAGAATCACAACCGGGCCTAATTGGTGCCTCGGTTTATTTAAAACAGCTTAAGCAAAAGGGAAATAATTAATGAGTAGTTCAAACTGGAAAATGACCTCAAGTGAGCTTTTTGCAGCTGGCCCTGTGGTACCTGTGATTGTGATTAATCACATTGAAGAAGCATTGCCGCTAGCCAAAGCATTGCTTGATGGCGGCATTAAAGTGATGGAAGTTACTTTGCGTACAGACTGTGCCTTAGAAGCAATCAAATTGATTGCAGAAACTTACCCTGAAGCACTTATTGGGGCTGGCACTGTTATTAACGCTAAGCAACTGGCTGAAGTAACAGCCGCTGGTGCAAAGTTTGCGATAAGCCCGGGTTCAAGCCCTACGCTGCTAAATGCTGCCAAAGCGGGCGATATTCCACTAATTCCTGGCGTTGTCAGTCCATCTGAATTAATGAATGGTATTGAACTTGGTTATGATCACTTTAAGTTTTTCCCTGCTGAAGCAAACGGTGGCGTAAAAACTTTAAAAGCATTGGGTGCACCATTTAAAGGGATTAAATTCTGTCCAACAGGTGGTATCTCACTCGCTAATGCTGGTGATTACCTTGCCCTTGATTCTGTGGTTTGTATTGGTGGTAGCTGGATATTACCTAACGATTTAATTGTCAGTGGACAATGGGAAAAAATTACTCAACTTTGTGCCGATGCCGTTGCAACGTTAAGTTAAGTTTTGTAGCTCTTAGCTGGTGTATTACTTGTGACCGCCGTAATATTTTTATTACGGCGATTTTTTATATCTAAAGCTTATGCCGATCCAACTTGTAATAGATCTTGGGCATTAGCTAAAGCCGTTTCCGTTATCTTGTTGCCGCCAAGTAAACGGGCAAGTTCAGTAACGCGACTTTGCTCGCTTAACGGTAGCATAGTGGTGTTAGTCGTTTTACCATCGGTCTTTTTGGAGACTTGTAATTGCTGATGACCACAGGCGGCCACTTGAGGTAGGTGAGTGACACAGATTATTTGGGTATTTTGACCGAGTTCTCTTAGCATTTCACCAACGGTTGCTGCCGTTGCACCACTTATTCCGACATCCACTTCATCAAAAATTAAGGTTGGGGTAGATACTTTATCGGCGGTGATAACTGAAATTGCGAGACTAATGCGTGAAAGTTCACCACCGGACACGACCTTATGTAACGGTTCTAGCGGCTGCCCTGGGTTGGTAGTTACCTTAAATTCAATATTATCTTGGCCTAACAGCGATAAAGCCTCATTGCCCTTTTTACGGATGCAAATATCAAAAACACCATGCTCCATACTTAACCGTCGCATCGACTTTATGATCAGTTTATTTAATTTGTTAGAAAATTTATGACGACTGTCACTGAGCAATTCGGCATGTTCGAAGTAAGTTGTTTTACTGTCGATTAAAAGTTCTTCTAAATCGTTTATCCGCTGCTCATTGCCACTTAACATCGCTAACTCATCTTTGATCTCTTGATGCAGAGCGGGAATTTGTTGGGGTTGAATATGGTGTTTACGCGCCAGTTGCATTGCTTTACTTAAGCGCTGCTCTAGGTTTGATAGTTTCTGTGGATCTTGTTCTAGGTGATCACTGTATTGGCGTAATTCATTACTGCTTTCCTGAATTTGAATTAAAGCCGCATTAATCATTTCACTAATACCACTTAATGATTTGTCATGCTCGGTTAAATCAGACGCCGAACTAATAGCCTGACTCAATGCACTTTCTAAGTTGAAATCGCTGGCATCACTCAGTTGTTCGAGTAATTGATTACATTGTAATTGAATCGATTCGCTATTAGATAAGCGCGAATGATCCGCTTCAATTTGCTCAAATTCACCTTCAGCTAATTCAAACTGATCGAGCTCTTCAACTTGATATTCAAGCAGTTGCACCTTTGCACTGTACTCATGCTGCAATTGCTTTAAGTTAACTAACTCTTTGTTGAGTTGATGATAATTTTGATAACTTAGTTCAACCTGAGCCAGTAATTTTTTATGATTAGCATATTGATCGAGTAATTTTAATTGTGTATTTTGATCTAACAACCCTTGGTGAGCATGCTGACCATGAATATTCAGCAGTAACTGTCCGAGTTCTTTCAGTTGGCTAATTGGCACCGCAATGCCATTAATATACCCTTTCGAACGACCTTCTTTTGAGATAAGTCGACGGACAATACACAAGTTATCTTTATCTAACTCTAAACGCTGCAAAAACGTTTGTGCTGGCTTATTACTGCTTATATCAAATTGACCACAGATATCCGCACGGTTTGCGCCTGCGCGCACCATACCTGCTTCTCCTCGACTCCCCAAACAAAGTGATAGGGCGTCAATGGCGATTGATTTACCAGCACCGGTTTCACCAGTGATGGTGGTCATGCCAGATTTTAATTCGATATCTAATGATTCGACAATGGCGAAATTGCTAATAGTTAGTTGAGTAAGCACAATAGTCTCCGATTCATACAGTGGTTCATACAGTATCTGTGTATTTATACAGTAAAAATTTGATTGTTCAAGTTTTAATCGTGAAAATTTTTATAAAATTTGTGGGATCCAGTTTATTAATCTAAAAATCCAGCAGGGGTAAATTCTGTTTAATCAAAAATATCAGCCTGAGCAGGCGTTTAATAGGCATTGCCGACGACTATCACTAGATAGAACCTGATCGTTAGCCATCTTCGCTTGGAAAAAAAGACGCCCATTGCTATGAGCGTCAAATATACTATTTTTATTGTGTTTTAAGTGTTGTACCGACAGCGCTCATCGC
>SPKZ01001043.1_pt1 | contig 27734 bp, 19 predicted proteins | sample 2456571 | NCBI WGS metagenome assembly SPKZ01 (sample SAMN11192286, study PRJNA482655) | marine metagenome | biome: ENVO:00000447; feature: ENVO:00000244|ENVO:00000211|ENVO:00000569|ENVO:00002023; material: ENVO:00002151; isolation source: ocean water from marine abyssalpelagic zone ... | reverse complement strand
TGTGCCCCGTAGCGTCATAAAAAATCAAAGCGCCGAGTACCATCTTCATTGATAAAACTCACTCCACCACAAAATTGACCGAATCGACTCGGCCTTGATTATCCAGTGCTAATAATTGAAAGCGACCTGCTTGCGTAAAATTGTGATGGTTGTTATTGAGTAACTTCCCATTTAAAAACCAATAGATTGATTGTGACGATTCGTTGGTTTTAAAACTCAAGGTCAGCGCCTGATCATGACGGCGAATGAAATGGCTGTTTGGTTTGATTGACGTAATGATCAACGACTGTTGAGTTTGTACTGACTCACTTTTACATTGCGCCGATAATGGCGGTAATAAACCGCTGTGTTGCCAAGCAGGTTTTAACCAACTGCTTAGTGCGGGGGGCCATAGGTTGATACTCGCTGTGGTTGCTTGAACGCTGGCACATAATAAGGTCGCACGGCTGCCGTCGGGCTCTTGCCAAAAATTTACGTTTAATGGTTGCGGCTGATCGGCGGCAATGGCCAAGGTCGGTGGCGCGAGTTGTTGATACAGCCAACTTTGTTGCTGTTGTAAGCAGTTACTATCGCTTGTCTGCTGTTTGTTTAAGCCACCGGGCCAACAGGTTGTAGCCAAGGTGACGCTCGCTGGCATTGGCGGTTGATAGTCTTGATCAAAATGGGCGGCGACTTGCAAAAATAATGGCAGGGCATTAACGCTCCCGCTATTGTGTGACACTGGCTGAGCATCGGCGCGACCAGTCCAAACCCCGATAATATAGGGGCCTGAAAAACCAATCACCCAAGCATCACGAAAGCCGTAACTTGTGCCCGTTTTCCAGCCGATATGCTTTAACTTTCCGCCATTAGCGCTTAATTGGCTACTAATACGTCCGGGTATTTTTTGTTGACGTAAAATGTTTTGGATGATCCAAGCTACGCCAGGTTCTAACATAAATTGTTTCTGGTGGGGGGAACTAGGTTGATAGCGAGGAGTAACGCTGTGTCCTTGGTTGATTAATGCGGAGTAGGCACTCACTAATTGTTCTAGTTTAACTCCCACGCCGCCCAAAATTAATGCTTGATTTGCCGACGCCCCTTGTGGCCAATGTAAATCGAGACCACCGTTGCTTAAGCGTGCCGCCAAAGCAATGACTGAACTGTTATTCAGAATTTGTAACACCGGCAAATTTAAACTGCGTAATAGTGCATCTTTAACGGCTACCGGACCAGAAAAGCCACCACTAAAGTTGGTTGGTCGATAATGACCTTTAATGATAGGTACATCTTGTAATAGTGAATTTTCATGGATTAGCCCTTGTTCTATTGCCGCGCCATAAACAAAAGGCTTGAGGGTTGAGCCGGGTGAGCGCACGGCATTGATCATGTCAACATGGCCAGCGCGAGCATTATTATCAAAATTAGCCGAGCCTAAGTAAGCAACTACTTCGCCTGTCTTACCGTGCATCACCATAACCGCCGCAGAAGTGTGCTGACCTAAGGTTTTGACATAGGAACGTACTTGGTTTTCCAGTTGTTCCTGCAAATCACCGTCAATAAAGGTTTTGATATGGGCGCTTGGTTGTTGTTTTCTTAATCGCCGAGCTAAGATTGGCGCCAGTTTTGGGTGGGGAAAATAGTCGGCATAGATTGGATCTTTGATTAGGGTTGCAATTAAGTCGCTGTCCCACACTTTAAATGTGGCTAAACGTCTTAGTAACTTATTGCGGGCATTTAATGCGCGTACAGGATGGCGATCGGGTCGAAAGCGACTCGGTGATTGCGGTAATACCGCGAGCAAGGCTGACTCATTCGGGGTTAATTCTAGTGCTGGCTTGTCAAAATAGACATAACTGGCTGCTTCAACTCCCTCAATGGGGCCGCCAAATGGTGCAATATTGAGATAAATATTGAGGATGTTGATTTTACTAAAGCGCCACTCAAGTTGAAATGCTCGCAGCATTTGATAAATTTTTCCGCTGATTGAACGTTTGTTGGGGTGTAATAAGCGTGCCACTTGCATCGTAATAGTCGAGCCACCGGAGATCGCCCGGCCATAATAAATAGCTTGTCCAACCGCGCGCAACATTGAAAAAGGATTAACCCCAGGGTGGTAATAAAAATAACGATCCTCGTAATTAAAAAGAGCCTCAAGGTAGTGGGCACTTACTTTTTCTACGGTGACTGGATAGCGCCACACGCCATTGGAGTTAGCAAAAGCCCGTAACGGTCTGCCATTACGGTCACTAACAACACTAGCTTGGTCATTCAGCTTGGTTAAATTAGGCGGATAACAGCAGTCGAGCACTAACAGGATTAACGCTATTAATAATAGGAAAGTCGCCGCTATTTTTATTTTCATTTAATGGTGATGAGTTCACTAGCTTCACCGACCGCGCGAATATCATCACGATACATCCCTTGCGCCATCACTGGCGGGTGACGATACTCACCCGGTGTCACGGCTTGGACCAGATAAAACAACTCGGTTTCACGGTAACTATTAACACTGATGGCCGCAATGTAGCGATCGTCGCGATAACCTTGGTAATCGATGTTCTCTTGGCGACTTAGTGCGGTGATGTTGTGACCCTCAATGGTGAGTTGCTCAAGGTCAAGTTGATCGCCCAATGTTCCCTGTTCAATTTCAAATCCTGCGGGAAGTAAATCAACCACCATGACATCTTTGAGTTGTTCCAATTTACTGTGTACTCGAATGCGAACAATCAAACGCTGGCCACTATTCACTTGCTTAATGGCGATAGCTTGTCCCGATAAATCATAATAATCGCGACGAATGGTTAAACCATCGGCTTGATAGGCGGGTGGATTAATTGGATAACCTTGGCTGATGGTATTGATGTACAGCGGATGAGTCGATGTATTACGTAAATTGCTGTCATTGAGCGCCGCGCCATCGACGCGATAAAATGCGCTCACTTGGTCGGGACCTTTAAATTCAGACGCAGCGATTTGGAGCGTATAATCAAAGTCGTGATCAAAATGTTGTGCTAACTGACTGTCTGCCAACACTAATGCTAATCGCTCTTGGGTGCTAAACCAGTGGCGTGATTTAATATCTTGCCACAGTTCAAAACTCAGCTTCTGACCCCAGGTCAGTGCTAAATCATGCTCCAACAGCAAACTAATGACCATCGCCTTATCACGAATATTACTGGTGTAATTGGCACTATAGTGGATCGGGAATTTTAATGACATCGCACTGTTTATTAGTTGGCTACTGCGGCTATTATCGCCCATTAATTTAAATGCGGCGGCTAACTGCACTAACGGATAAGGTGATTTACTGTGACCCATTGATTTCATCAGTTGGCGCATATGGCTTTGATTGGCGCGGCCTAACTTTGCCAGTACTAGTGCGGCATAAGCACGCGTGGCAAAACGATAATCTTCGCCATCGCCATGACTGTTAAAATTGCCACGGCGTAAATAATGACTGAGGCGGGTCAACAGTTTTTCTAATTTAACAGGGGTGACATAAATACCATTTTGTTGTGCTTGTAATAAAGCTTGAGCACCATAGACACTAAGCCAAGGGTTTTCGTCGCCATTACTACTCCACAAACTCAGGGCGCCGTTATAGGTTTGGAGGCTTAAAATGCGTTTAACGCCATCATTAATTAATTGGTTGCGATCTATATTGCCGAGCTGTTCGGTTAACTGTTGCTGGCTGACGGGCGGTAACACTAACCAAGGCAATAGGCGGCTGGTGGTTTGTTCTAGGCAACCTAGTGGGAATTGATAAAGCTTACTCACCTGTTCGTTTAAATCAAATTGTGGTCGACTGGCGATGCTAATACTCGATTGAATTTGTTGACCCCAGTTGGCGTTATCAAGCTTAAATTGATGTAGTTGATTGGGCGCTAATACCACGCTGTTGCTGCGGCGTTGCGCCGGATAAGCAGGACGTACCGCTAATTGCCATTGCCGATTAATGGTGAGGTTGTTGCCATGAATGTTTAAGTTTATTTGAGCGTTAGGGGTTACAGTGGTGGCTGTTACCTCTAAAGTTAACGTTAATTTCTGTTGCGGAGCTAAGCTGATTTTTTGTGGTTTGGTGCTAAAGGCTAAACCACTGGTCGCAAGTTCAAGAGTAAAGTCGAGCTGCTGATCGGTCGTGTTGGTTAAATCTAGTGCTAAATTCGCGTGATCGCCCACGGCCAAAAACCGTGGCATATTCATTTGGGTCACTAAGTCAGCCGCGACGGTTAGTGGCTGTTCGGTACTGCCAAAGCGTTGTTGATCAAACGCAATGGCAAATAAACGGAGTCGACCATTAAAATATGGCACCGGCACTTCAAAATGAGCAATGCCTTGCTGATCGACTAATTGCGGCGCTGATAAATAAGAAACGATTTGAACATTGGCCGATGCTTGCTGACCGCCACGGGCTAGCTCTGCGCCGCCACCCCATAGCACATCAGCTTTATTGAGCTGATTGGGCGCGATAATTTGGTTAAAATTATCACGAATATCGACACTATATTGGCGCTTAGCAAAGAAATAAGCCGCTGGATCTGGCGTGTTAAATTGATGAAGATTTAAAATGCCAACATCGACCGCTGCGAGTATTACTCGAGTATTATCACCTGCATTAGCTACTTTGGCATTAACGTTGATTAGCTGATCCGGCTTTACTTTTGGCGCAGCATCCAGGGTGATAGACAAAGCGCGATTAGTACGGTCTAAGACCAAATGCGTTAAACCTAATGCGCGCTGTGGCGCTGTTGTTTTGGTTGCTGGTGCGATTAAATAAGCTGATAAATATAGATCATGGCGTTGCCAATCTTTGATTGGGAATTCTAGGCTATTTTGACCTTGTTTTAACGCAACCTGCTGTTGCCATAATAGCTCATCCGACTCAATGCGTAGCCAAGCTTGGCCAGCATAAGGGGCATCTATTTTCACCGTGGCGGTGTCGCCAACCTGATATCCATTTTTATCTAGCGCGAGTTTAATCTGATCAGGGCGTACGGAATTGCCGTTGTTTTCGGCCCAGCGCCAATACCAAGCCTCACCAGCATTAAAGAATAAACTGGCTTTGCTCTTATCAACGGTTGAGCTAACCACTAACTGATATTTCCCCCATTCGACCGGGGCGGTAATGACTAATGCTTGGGCGTCAGTTAATGTCAGCTCTTGTTGCCACACCGGGTAAACATCATTACGTTCGAGGCGCTGCCAGCCACTTTGTTTGTTGTGTTGCCAATAAAATTCTTGATGATGGCGAATTAAGCTAACCATCACGTGATCGCCTTGTAATTTCCCCTTGAGATCACTGCGCAGTATTTTAAAGCTTACCTGCTGGTTACTGGCACTGGTTAACTTATCGAAACTCGGTTTAATACCAATTAAGGTCGGTTGCGGCCACCACAGTTGACTGAACTTTTTGCTAACCTTGCGACCCCCTGTTTCATAGAGATAGGCATAACCTTGGAGGCTTAGTGCTTGGTTAAACTGACTCCAACGATCTTCAATCGTTAGTTGTCCCTGTCCTGATTTATCTAGAGTGATGGCATCAATTGGGTAACTGTCGAGGGTCCCAAGATCTTGATGTTGACCAAAGAAATAACCGGGTAGTTGATCCACAGCACTGTCGGTGGTTTTTATTTGTAATAAGCCATCGCTTTTATGTGCGCTGGCGGGTGCGCCATATAAAAATAAACCCGTTAGCGCTTGATTGCTAACGCCGGGTTGTTGCAAGGTCTTATGGTTGTCTTGAAGGGTAATTTCTAGTCGTTGCGGCATAAAATCTTCAACACTAAAGGTATGCTGATAAACCTGCTCACCAATGGTAAAGCGTAAGTTATATTTGCCAGTTAAGGCATCTTGATTAAAGCGATGGTTAAATTGATAAAGCCCCGCTTTAACGGTGGTTAGTGCACTAGCGATTTCATTGCCTGCGGGATCAATTAAACTCGCAGGGATCGGCAGGTGTTTAACGGGTTTGCCATCTAAATCACGCAATAATGCATAATATTTAATGGTTTCACCGCGGCGATAAAGATCCCGGGGCCCAAAAATAAACAGTTCAAGGTTTAGATTTTCGCGACCGACTTGGTCGAAATCACGTAAATCGAGCGGGTTATTGTGGCGCAATCGCAACAGGTTAAAATCGGTGGCGCGGTTAATACTAAGTAAGGCAGGTTTAAGGGTTTTCGCGAACGTCACTTGGCCCTGACTGTTGGTCAGTAATGATTTTCCAAGTTGTTTGTTGTGACGGTCTAAGGCAATTACCTCAACCGAAGCTGCGGCTTGTCCTGAGTTTTGCTCAATCACAGTCACCAGATAATTGTCTTTATATTCGCGAACTTCAGTACCTAACGTACTGACATTAAAATAGGCGACTTGATATTGTTCGTATTGTGAGGGCGCGCGCATCACGGCAACATAAAGTCCCGGTTGCTTGATCGCCTCGATATGTTCGGTGCGAAGCACGGTGCGAACTTTTTTATTGGTTAGCGCTTTAGTATCATATTTTTGGCTCGACACCAAGGTGGCATGTTTGGTGAGGTTTTCCGTTGACCAAGCATAAAAATTCGAGCTCGGTTTGTTGGCAAGGGTTGATAAATAATATTTGGGTTTAACCCGGTAAAAATCGAGATCGAGCCAAGGTAAATTTACCACCATCACTGGCAAGCCGTCACTAACGTCAGGATTAAGAATCGAGCCTTGCTGTAAAAATATTGCTGCCGCGCTGATATCTGGGCTAGTAAATGATTGTTCACTAGCGGCGATTAATGGCTGGTCGTCAATCGAGGTTAATTCTGGCGCGACTTCAATTTTATAGTCATGAGCTGGCAATATATTAATGTAATAGGCATTTTTAGCGTTTTTATCTAATTGCCATCCGCCATCGAGTAAGCCATTTTTGTCACTTAACTTAATATATTTCGCGATATCAAGATGTTGATTAACCGGTTTAGAAAACATCACCCAAGCAGCTGGCAAGCCTTGGTGCTCACGAAATCCGCTATTAATAACTTTAAACTCTTTGACCTGAGACGGCCCTTGCTCAATGGCTGGCTGAACGTTTTTACTCGAACTTGGTGCCACGGTATTTTCACTGCCACAGGCGGTAAGTACACAGCAAAGTAATAATAAGAAGATACGCTTCATTATTGGATCCTGATTTCAGTTTTTAATCGCGAAAAATATATCTGAGTAGCATACTGATAATAAGTTAATTACGGCTGAATGATAAGACGTTTAGGCAGGAAATGAGAAGTAACCAAGCCCCGCAGAAAGAGAGCTTGGTTAGGTTAAGAGGTTATAACTGTAAGGTAAACTTCATTTGAATGCTACGACCTGTCGCAATCAGTGATTGTGACGCAGGGGTATAGGTTTTACCACCAAGATTAGTGGCTTCAAGGCTGACCATCATCATGTCATCATCGCCAAAGTAACTGCCGACGGCTAAGTTAACGGTGCCCCAACCTGCGAAATGTTGTGGTCGGCTTGAGGTATTATCATCGGCATCGCTGGCTGCTCTGATATAGGCATTAATCCAATAATTTCCTAGCATATCGCTTTGCTCAATATATTTAACTCCGATCCGACCGTAGACTTCAGGTAAGCCGGTGTTATCGGTTTTAAATTGGCCTATTTTATTGCTGCGTTTAGACCATGTGGTGGTTAAGTAAGTATTGATGGCGCCAAAGTCCATTGACATATCGAGCTCGAATCCCTTACTGATTGCACTATCGGCATTAATATAAATATCATCAGTGTCTGAGTTTAAACATATATATTGAGTGCCTTGGCATTTAACCGTTCGTAGATAGTTAGCGGCATCGGTATAAAATGCTGTTGCGTCAACAAGCAGCATGCCATTTTGATAACGATAGCCTAATTCGAGATTATCGGAGGTTTCTGCCCGTAGCTCAGGGTTCGGGTTAATATAAGTACCCTTTGCTGTGGCGCCAATGGCGACTTGGAGTAGTGTCGGAAAACCATAACCCTGTGACATTAACGCGCGTACATTACTGTTGTTCGTTAAGGTATAGTTGGCAGCAATTGAGCCGACTAACTTCGAGTCATCGCCCGAGTTAAGCGCTTTGGTTAAACGAGTGGACGATTTTAAATTCGACTCAATCCAATATTGACGCGCTCCTAGGGTCATGATCAAGTCGTCGTTGATCTGCCACTCATCCTGCAGGTAAAGTGCCTTGGTAGTAAGCGAGGCATTTTCGATACTGATGCTGTCTTTCGTCGTTACCTTTGGTGGCATTGGGCCCGGTAAATTAATGGTTGTGGTGGTGTTATTGTGGGTGTTTTTATCGACGACATCTTTAGCGTATTGAAAGCCAGCAATCATATAATGATTTTTTGATAATGAAAAATCTAACTGGCCGTTAAAACCATCGGTCTTAAGTTCTTCAACAATTGCAGTATCAAGTAGGATGTTGCCAGACATACTCGGTGGAAAGCCTGGCACCGACATTGCCATATGTTGGACAAATTGACGATCAATCGTTTGCTGGTACAGATCAAAATGAACTTTAGTTAATACTGTCGATAAGTCGACAACATCGTAAAAAAAACTAATTTTTTCCCGATCCCGTTGGGGCATGTTTAAGCTGAAGTTAGGCATGCCCGTGGCAATTTCAGCCACTAAATTAAATTGATCGTAGTTAACCCCAATTTTATGATTGTCAAAATTGTAGGCAAAATAAGCCATGATGCTATCGCTAGAGAATTGTGTGTCGTCAAGCGTGCCATGGGGGATTTCACGATCTTGATGGTCATTATCAGACCAAGAGAAACGATATTCGGCATCGCCGCTGACACCAAAGGCTGACGCACTTAATTGCTGGCCGTTGGTGGCACTATTGTAGCTGCCACTGATGTTGGCTTGGAGGGCTTTATCACCGCCTTTTTTGGTAATAAAATTAACCACACCGCCTAAGGCTTTCTGGCCGTACAGCACGGAACCTGTGCCTCGAATCACTTCAATCCGCTGGATCATCGCTGGGTCGAGTAAAATTGGCGCACCATAACTGCTGTGATCGGTGAGCTCTTGACCATCAATTAAAATTGCGACACGGCGTGACGCTTCGCCGCGAATTTGAATTCGCTTCATGCCCGCCGTAGCAGCTTCCGTAATGTCGATTCCGGGTAAATCATTAAGCATGTCGGCTAAGCTATCGGCCGAACTCTGTGAAATTTGTTCCGAGGTAATAACCGACGATGACAACGGGCTGTCCATTAAGCGTCGCGCGGTACGAGTAGCCGTCACGGTGATCGTCTCTAACGTATCAACTGCAATGGCCGTGTTTTCTGCTTGAGCAGAGAGACTAAAACTGGCATTAATAGCAAGCGCAACTAGTGACAGGCGAATGAGATTTTTCATGGTGACAACTCCGTTATGAAAATGATAACTATTTCTATTTGATGGATGTTATGTTGTATGCTGCGGCTTGTAAATTATCGATTGAATTTTGATTTGTTTATTTTATTCGCGATTGATTTGGATCAATTACTGCTATTATATTTTAACTAAATACGGCGCTTTATAATGTTAATACGATTGTTTTTATTACTGTTTTTAACCCCATCATTATTGGCTGTCGATAAATCAGCAGCTCTTGCTCATGTCACCGTCGTTAGCGTTAATTCTTTACTATTTTATCCATCACATAATGCGCCAGCCCGAGTTCAGTCACTTAACCACAGCAAAATCCCAGCCCAAATTAGTGCGGTTATCGAGCGTATAGCGGTTCGGGTCGGTGACAAGGTTAAGCTAGGGCAGTCTCTGGTGGTGTTCGATTGTGCCCAGCCGTCATTAAATGTCGCAGTGCAACAAGCCCAACAACAACAGCTCAACACTCAGTATTTATTTCAACAACGACGAATGGAAGGTGGTAATAATCTCGCCGCTAAAAAACTATCGGTGTCGTTGAATTAGATAAAATCACGACTAATTTAATCCGCGCTAAAGCGCAACTGCTGGCGCAGCAATCTTTATTCGACTTGGCTAAAATTAACCAACAGCATTGTAATATTAGTGCTCCTTTTGATGCCGTCGTCGACAATAAAAACCCTAAAATAAACAGTATTAGCACTGACGGTAAATTAGCACCATTGAGTTTCAATCAATTACACTACTAAAGACCTCGTTTTGAGTTGATTAATCCTAATAATTTCAATGTTTTTCCTATAGTTGTAGATGAAATTAAACCACTTAATTGTGTTTCTATACTAAAATTAATTTAAAGTTGTTGTTTATTATTATTTTAATTTTTAGTCGATTACTTATTTTTTGTCAATTATTTTTACAGTGCTATATTTTTTTTGTCAATTCTTTTTACAGTGCTATATTTTTTTATTTATGAAAATATCTATCATATTGAATTTTATTGAAATTTTAAAGTTGGTATATTTTTTGCCTTATAAATTGATAGTAACCATTTATTATAACTAAATCCCAAATCTGATAGTCTGATAGAAAGAGATTAAAAAGGAACATCTATGTGAATTTCAAAAAAATATCTTTCGGCTGTAATAACAAGCTTATGTTTGTTATCTATATTTTTAATCAAATAATTCAAATGAGAAACTAACTATGAACATAACTATAAAATACAAAAGTTTGCTATTCGCACTATTAACCTTCACTTTTAGTAATAATGCTTTTTCTCAACTTATAACATTCGACTTTAATGAGTTTACAACCGCGAATGACACTATTAACAAAACTTATGATACCGAATGGGGTGACTTGCTCCTATCAGTGCAACTCAGTTCAAATAGTTCATTTTATTATGAATACTCAAATAGTAGAGGTGATTTTAGTTTAGTTAAAGCTGCTGGGTTAGATCTATCGTTTGATCTATCAGGCTTGACCGATGCTGCCGTTGAAAATGTGGAAATCACCTTTGGCCATGTTGATCATAATTACAATTATTTCATGTTTACTCAAACTCCTGATTCTGTGGATAATCAGGGCCTTATATATTATGACAATGCAGCTGCTCACCCTTATTCACTTGACCTATATTTAGATTATGCTGATAGCACTCGCCTTGGTGGTTACCAATGTGGTGATCCTTGTGACGCACCTTCTGTCTTATGGGAAAAATTATTAGATAATAATGAAATCAATATTCAAAGCCATGGTACTGTTGCATTTGGTAATATCACATTTGATGTCAATGAATCACCATCACAGGTACCCGTCCCTGCAACCATTTGGTTATTGGGCTCTGCATTTTTAGTTTTAGTTCGCTATCGTAGAAAAAAATGAGTCATTTGAAGATAAAATAACAATAACTGTTTGTTTTCACCTTAGAATGAACATTCAAGACATAAAAAGCTTAGTTATTAACTAAGCTTTTTATTGGAAATAAGGGACACACATAAACCCCCCCCGTTGATAAATGGTAACTTAACCCAAACGCCAGCTAATTTTGTGGCTGACAAAGTGAAGCCATGACTACGCACTAGATAACACCACACAATACCTGTATGACGAGCAAAGTGTCTTAATCCAACGTGATGAAGCGGGTGTAACGCAACCCATCGAACTTATCAGTTTGACGTCTTAGGCATTGCATCAAGCGCTTTGACCCGTTTTATTTCTTGGCTGGAAAAATGTTGTTTGCGCAGGTGTTTAATCATTGCTGTTTCTGTTTGTTGATCTTGTTGTAATTCAATAATGGTATTTAGTTCATTGCGATAGCGGTTGATTCGGTCATTCCAATGGTTGCGTACTAAGGTCAGTTTTTGCAATCGTGCCGCCGCTGCGGTGCCAAATTTCTGCTCGGTAAATTGATTTAGTTCGTCGGTGGTCGCGCCTTGTTGTGTTCGTTCTATATATTGTTGGCGATAATTGTTGAGCTGATTGGCCTGTTGCTGTTGTTCAATTAATTCAGGGGCTACTGTTGATTGTAATTGTTCTATTTGTTGGAGCTGTTGTTGCCGATCTAATTGTTTATTGTTGCTGATTTTCATTAAGGCTAGCGCATAGTTGTTGTAATTATCTTCGCTTGAAAAAAAAGCAACAATCACTTGTTCAGATAAAAAACTCTGCCTAATCTCATGGATTAATTGTTGTGATAATTCGATGTTTTCAGTAAAAGTGAGTTGTTGATTAGTGATGTGAGACTGGGAAAATGCCGTGATTTCGTTTTTATATTGGAGGTAGTTTTGGAAAATATTCAGCGCTTGAGCAAGTGCCTCTATTGATAGTTGCTGTTGCAATGTTTGCTTTACCCGAATGGTAATTTGCGCCAATGATTCCTGATTGATCCCCGCTAAGTAATAATCAAAAAACTGACGAAGCTGATAATTGATCACCAGCTCCCCTTGTTTATTTTGCTGCAGCTTGGGTGGAGTAAACTCTTGGGGATAAGCGAATGCTAGGTCATGTTGCTCCGAAGTTTCAGGGCTTGCGACCAATTGGTCGATGTAGTGTTGCGGCAACGGCTGATTCATCCGTTGCCTTTGTGCTGGATCTACCGTCGGTTGCGCTGGCCGTAATAGCATTACGCCATAGATTAGCACCATACTAGCGAGCAAAATAACTATTAGGCGCTTAATCATCATGTTAATTAAAGTCCTGCATTTTTTAGCCTGATGGCATGCTCGGTGAATAATATAATCGGATCTGGAGCCCATAGGCCACGTAATCCAAATAATAAATTGACCTGATCGAGATGGTTTAAGGTGTAGTCATCTCTAATCACTTGACCTAAATGGCTAGAGCAACGACCAACCATACCATCGTTTTCGCTATTAAAGGTTAAAGAGGTGACGGCCAATAGCGCATCGGCAGGATCTAAAATATTCGAGTTAAATAGTGGATTATAAATACCGGCCCAAGAGTAGTACGCCACACCGTTGACGGAATGTTCGCCATCATTCACTGAATAGTTCTTGACCCAACGTGGCCACCACCAAGGTCCCACATTGGTGACCGGTGTTTCTTGGCATGCCCCTTGACGCAAGCCTTCAGGGTAGTGAGCATTAAAAATTAGCGCATCTTGAGAATTAAGCGCCGCAATTGATCCCATTGCATTAGGCACATTGCCAGTTTCGCCCATCACCGCATTCATTAATGTCCCAAGCGCGTTACCGATTGTGGTGGCGAGGCCAGAAAGAGGCGAGTTTTTGATTGCATCGGCAGTGTCAGAACCGAAATGCGGTGAGCCAACGGAAGTCACTGAAGCGACTAAATCCGGACGCACTGAAGCAACATATCTAGCATCAAGTCCACCTTGAGAGTGGCCAATTAAATTGAACTTTTCAGCACCAGTGATGGCTTGCAATTGCTCTAAATAAGACAGTAGTTGTTCGCCTCGTACTTCACTGGTATCAAAACCGCTGACTCTTGGGGTGTAAACTTGATTGGCACCAACGGCGGCTAGGGCGGGCTTGATACCAAAAAAATAGTCAATAATAATTCGGTCAAAACCGGAAAGACCATGGACAAGTACAATGGGGTGTTTTGTTTTCCCTTGGGTGTTGGCGGCGTGTGCGGGCAGTGCAAGAATAAATGATAAAGTCATTATCATTAATAATGTTGAATTTAATCGTTTCATTTTAGCTCCGTTGTTTTTTATAATCTAGAGTATTTAAACTTATAAATGACTAATCATCGAGATGCAACTATTCAATATATTACCTAGTTGAATCGGTGTTTTAAATAAGCCAATTGATAATTTAGTTGCTAGTCTGTACAAAAATAAAGGTTTTATACAAAGGATTAAAACATCAGATGCGACGTATTATTACATGTCTCAATTCTCGATGATGATAGAACGTTTAACGCCGCTAAAAAAATAATCTATTTTTTTTATTTAAACAATATGATCGCTCGCGGAACTTAGGGGCTTAGTCGACTGTTTAAATTTCAGTAATATGTTTATGTCAGATGAGATAAAGAAAACCTGTTTAAGTAAAAGAGTTAATTACCCAACCTATAGTTTAGCGACTAAAACCACTATCATTGATGAAGACACTGGCACTTTAGTTAAAAAAGATTTCGCTATGTCATCACCTGCTGGTGTAAAGGTCATGAATCCTATTACTTCATTGATTCAGCTTGAAATTGCATCGGCCAAGAAAGCAGGCAAAATATTGTCTCTTGCAGACGCAATGGCTACCGTTGCTACAACACTTGGTATATCCGGCGATGATGCGAAGAAACTACTAGAAGACTATTTAACCCCTGAAAATAAAGCGAGCGATTTCGGGAAAAGAATCCATGCAATGGCCCGTAATATTGCCACTCAACTGCCTGCAACAACCGCAGGATTAAATGTCTCGGAAAATGCTAATTTATTAGCCGACCTGAACAACGTAGCTAAAACTATTGCCGCTGCTGTTGATAAGGCGATTAGCGAAGGTAAAGATCCTGCGATTATTACCATCATTATTAATGACGATGGCACAGCAACGACCTACGCCCCATCATTGAGTGATGCGAAAGAGTTTATGGCGGAAGTAAGATATTGGGGTACTGAATTATCCCAAAAAGGCGATACTTTTTCGGATAAAATTGATGTTGCTTCAGCATTAATTGATGGCAAGTCTGATGCTTTAATTTCAGTATTTAGTGATATTTTACTGAAGATTGAATCGACTTCGTCACAAAACCAAATCGATTTAACGGCGGCCGATCTTTACCCTGGTGCTACCGGTAGCTTTGTTGGTAAAGATAATGGCACTGACAGCACCATTGACTTTAGTGCTGTTGGCGATCTAACGATTGCTGGTGAGCGTTATGTGTTTAACATTACGTCTTCTGGTGCTAAGGGAGCAGGAAGTGCAACCTCACAGGCGACATTAGATATTGATGCGACATTAACTAGCGAAGCTGTTGAATTAAAAATCACTAAGGGAAAAGCGACGGTTAAAGGGGTTGTTGCTAAAACTGATACCACTGCTGCTGATATTTCCGCGGCGATAGTTGAATTTAAACTGCCCGTCATGATTGTTGCCAAAGCGGCACCAGCCACTGAGTTTGTTGGGGAAGTCAGTTTATCATTGGCACCAGTTACGGATAAAAAGGATACGTTTGAATTAAACTTTAGTTTAGACGGTAAATTTAGCCAAGCGAGTGAAAGCTTTAGTGCAAAAGTTGGTTTTTCAACGCTACGAATGATTGAATCAGTAGATAATATTGATGAGTCCGACGTGACTGTTTCGACCATGTCACTGGAATTTGATGCTAAGTTAACTGATTTTACTGGTAAAGTTAATTTAATGTTTGATCAGAAGAGCAAGGAAGCCGGTGCCTTTACTGCTAACTTAATGAGTGATAAAGCCACAACCGATGTTAAATTCATGTTCGCTTCAGGTGAACCAACAGGGATTATTTCGGCATCAAATGAAGCCGGTGTTTTGTTAGCGGTCACTCTAACAGATCTTGAAAACAGTGATGACGTTGGTAGCATCCATGTTGGCATTAAGAAATTTGCCACCATCAGTGTTGTGAAAGGTCTTCATAAAATAACTTATACAGATGGTTCATTCGAAACCTTATTCTAAGCCTCACCCTATAAAAGCCAGCATTTGCTGGTTTTTTTTTTTCTTAAAAATTATGCGGTCTTCTATGAAAAAAAACAGCAGTATTATTCTATTTTTAGCGTCAGCCTCGTTATCATTGGCATCTCATGCCGAGCAATGGCACTTTGAAACAAAACTTTCCAGTTATAGCAATAGTGAATCTTTACCTATCGTCAGTTTAATTGATGACACCTGGCAAGGTGATTATGCTGCTGCCGACAATTTATTTAGTTTGAATCGTTTTGATATCTCACTAGGGTATGGGGCATGGCATGTGGGTATGGCGAAACGATTTGATTACTTTGCCACTTATAGTGAACAAACCATGCGTTTGATCTATCAAGATAAAAATGACATTAAATCGCTTAATGGCATCGACTATCCAATTTATTTGAATGTTGAACACGCATTATCTTCTCGCGCGTTTATTCGTTATGAAAATAAATTTAAGAGTCTCGACTATCGTGTCACTTTAAATTATTGGTGCAGCGAGCGCTTAATGTCAGGACAAATTGATGGTGACGTCACTGTTAATGAGCAAGGAAAATTTAGCGGATTGCTTAATTTTGATTACAGTTATGATAAAGATACTCTATTCAAATGAAAAATGGAGCCAGTTTCTGCAACGGGTTATAGCTTAGATCTTGAGCTGTCGTGGCAAGTTAACAATGAGCTAGCAGTTAACTTGAGCGTGAATGATCTATACCACCAATTACACTGGGGTCAGGTTACACATACCACTTCTGTGATTGATCGCCGACCCGATAAGCCTTCTCGAGCACCTTCGGTGTCAGGACTACAAGATTACATTGATCATAAACAAAAATTTAAAGCACAAAGCTATTTAAAGGTTAGTTACGATCAAGGTTGGATAAAAATCATTGCCGGCATGGATAGGGTCAATGCTCAAACGTTTGCATTTATTGGCACCAGTTATCATTCTTCATTTTTTAATAGTGATTTTGATTTGTCCTATTACCCAAAAAACAAAGCATTTAAGCTTGGACTAGCACATAAGTATTGGGGCTTAATGTTGGTATTTGATACATTAAGTACTAAAAAATCAAATACCTTAGGTGTGACTACTTATCTGAGATTTTAGCGCAAAATAAAGCCATGTTTTAATGGATCTGATGGGTCGATAATAAATTCACATTTACCACTAATATGAGCGCTGCCAGTCACCCGAGGAATAATTGCTTGGTGGTGACCATAGTGGAGTGCTCGTTGTGGCATCACCTTAAAACTGCTGCCTAAAATAGATCCAATAGTAATCGATTGCTTAAGGGCGAGTTGTTGTTTCGCATAATGAATGGCTGCGCGTCCCGACACGCCAGAGCCTGTTGGGCTGCGATCGACTTCGCCGTCGGCAAAGACACAGACATTACGAGAATGTAATTGAGGATCATTAAGTGGTTCGATAAAAATAGTGCCATACAGAAAACTTAAATCCTCTTCAAAAGGGTGAACAATATCAAATTGTTTACTGACCGCCTGTTTGATTAAGCGACCGACCCTAATGAGTTGATCATAATCTTTTTTATCACAAGTCAGTCCGACATCACCAGCATTGACATAAGCATAAAATGCCCCGCCATAGGCAAGATCAAATTTAACCTTACCCAGCTCAGGCACATTGACAATCGCATCTTTAAGCGCAACAAAAGATGGCACACAATCGAAGGTTGTCTCAAAGACGCGACCGTCCTCATCACTACTGGCCCAAGCAGTAATTTGGCCACAGGGCGCATCAATTTTTATTTCTGTTTTATTGTCGGTGCGAGGCACCACACCAGCCTCAACCGCAAATTTACTGAGAGCGATAATCGCATGACCACACATGGTTGAATAACCTTCATTATGAATGAAAATAGCACCAAAATGAGAGTCTGACCGCTGGGGTGGGGTAATAATAACCCCATACATATCGGCATGACCACGGGGTTCGAACATTAGCGCGGTGCGTAAATGATCATAATGCTTCATACAATAGCGCCGGCGTTCTAAAATAGTTTCACCTAATAACTCTGGAAATCCGTTGGTGATAATACGTAATGGTTCACCGCCAGTATGGCAGTCGAGAGTTGTTATTTTTAGATGGTGTTCGGCGGGCTGCCATTGTTGGAAAAGCTTAGAGATGCATGCGCTCATGATCGACCCTTCATTGATTAAAGAAGGTTAACTTATCAGTAATGAATAATGTATACAATTTATTGTACGCAAACAACTGAGGCGCAACCTAAGTTGCGCCTCATGTCATCATCCTTGATCCCGTTAAAAATCCTTTTTAACGGGTATTAATCCTTTAATACCTTCGCTATCCTTAGCGAATCAATCCTTGATATTTTTGACACCATCCTAGCGTCGGTCTTCATTCCATGTCCATGACATAACGAGTCAAATCCTATGACCCTGTGCTTCCTTGCGATATAAATAATATGATTAATTTAGCCCGTGGCAAATAGCCATTGATAAAATAATTGTTTGTCATATAAAACATGTAAATATTTTTATTTTAAATTCAATGTGTTATTTGTTTTTATTCGTCTAAACAGCAAATAATCCTACGTCAGTGTAAGAGATCTCTTACGTGGCGAGTAACCAAATGACCATTATGTGATATTGATTATCATTTACATTAGTGGTCTTTTTTAGGTAATGGTACAATTAGCATTGGAATTTTAGAGCGAGATAACACTTTTTTGGCAACGCTGCCGACAAAATTATGCAGTAAACCTTTGTCATGAGTGCCCATAATAATTAAGTCGACACTGAGTTCGGTTGCTAAATCGATGATGGCTGAGGCAGGGTTATCCTCAATGACATGGATTGATTTTATTTGTTGTCGTACTTCAATGTCGTCTAGATGGCATTGTTGCCAAAAGTAATCTTGGCACTGTTTAAGTTTTTCTTCTGCTGCCACTACACGTTCTTGCTGCAAGGTTAAATGCTCATCTCTCTCAGTAATATAAGACTGCAAGGCTAAAGTAGCTTCCCCTGATAGAGCTTCGATAATGTGTAAAATGTATATTTCAGCGCCAGTCTCTTTCGCTAATGAGCAAGCATGTTCGAATGCTAGGGTAGAGCTTTGAGAAAGATCGGTACTATAAAGAATTTTTGTAATTTTAGAAAACATAGTTAATTCATTGTGGTTTTATCAATGAATTAACTATATCTCAAGCGCTTATTACTTTTAATCTCGTGTTGTATCAAAACTTGCTTCAGCGCAAGTAAACATAAAAAAGGCGCTAATAATAAGCGCCTCATATCTCCCTGACGAGTGGTCACGGCTATAAATTATGTTATTTTACCAAATGGTTTGGTAAGTCTCTGACATTCGCGCAGCGTAGTTGACCCATTAATTGAGTTAGCTGACGTTTTAGGATGTTGATGGTGTGATCACCACCTTGATTACCTAATGCAGCGACACCATAAACAAAGGCACGGCCTAAAAAGGTAAATTGCGCGCCACTGGCCATCGCACAAGCAATATCAGGGCTTGAGCGTAAACCGCTGTCCATCATCACTGATATTTTATCGCCGTATAATGCACTAATACGTTGCAACGGACGCACTGGTGCTTCACCGACGTCAAGTTGTCGTGCGCCGTGATTTGAGACGACAACACCATCGGCACCAAGTGCAATTGAGCTGGCGACATCAGCTTCACTAATTACGCCTTTAATGATCAATTTACCCGGCCATAAATCGCGAATAACTTTTAAACTTTCGGCATCAACTTTGCCCATTACGGTGTTATTCATGAAGTTAGCCAATTCACTGGTGGGCATGTTTTTATCCATGTATGGCTTAAGTGTCACCATTTCAGGTTTACCGACTAAGGCGGTATTAAGCAACCAACGAGGGCATTTCATCATTTGAATTATATTACTGATGGTCATTTGTGGTGGCATCGACAGGCCATTTTTAATGTCATTGTGACGATAACCAAAAGTGGGCACATCAACGGTGATCATTAAGTTTTTATAACCGGCGGCTTTTAAACGATTGATCAAATCAATACGAATATGGTCTTTGGTTGGGTTATACAATTGATACCAAGCTTGACCTTCAGAAACTTCAGCAATTCGCTCCATGCTACTCGATGATACGGTGCTTAATACAAAAGGAATATTGGCTTCTAATGCTGCTTTAGCTAAAATTTCTGGGGCATTGGGCCACATTAAACCTTGTAAGCCAACCGGTGCAATCCCAAACGGTGCAGAGTAAGTGTGACCCATAATCTCAGTATCCAGTGAAACATCACTGACCGATGATAATAGGTTGCTGCGTAATTCGACGGCTCTAATTGCGTTAGTGTTTTTAGCTAAACCATATTCTTCATTGCTGCCGCCTTCGAGATAATCGAATGCAAACTTAGGAATTCTTGTTTTCGCTTTAGCGCGTAAATCGCTGACACCAGGGTATTTAGAGTTAATATTAATCGTCATCGCTACACCATTTATTTTTATTGAGTCATGACAGCATACATTGAACCAGAAAAATGATTAGCGTTAATTTAGAAATGAATTGATTCCAAACCATGCCTTATACCAATCTTATTAATGTAATTGGTATTATCGTTAGCAAGCGACAACATTAATGGCCAAACCTCCGAGTGAGGTTTCTTTATATTTACTCATCATGTCTAATCCGGTCTGATGCATGGTCGCAATGACATCATCTAAATGGACATGGTGACTGCCATCATTTTGTAAAGCTAATTTACTGGCATTAATGGCTTTTAGTGCCCCCATGGTATTACGTTCAATACAAGGGACTTGAACTAAACCATCAATTGGGTCGCAGGTTAAGCCAAGATTATGCTCCATGCCGATCTCTGCCGCATTTTCGACTTGCAGCGGGGTGCCTCCCATAACGGCGGCTAATCCGGCGGCTGCCATCGAACAAGCGACCCCAATTTCACCTTGGCAGCCTACTTCTGCGGCAGAAATAGAAGCGTTGCGATGATAGAGCAAACCAATGGCAGCGGCGGTTGCTAAAAACTCAACGATGGCTTTCTCATCATCGTCACTGTGAAATTTTAAATACCAAGCGAGTACCGCAGGGATCACGCCTGCTGCGCCATTTGTTGGGGCGGTAACTACCCGAGAACCAGCGGCATTTTCTTCGTTCGTGGCCATGGCAAAAAGATTGAGCCAATCGATGGAGTCGACTTTATTACTGTCGGCATTGTCAATTAAATGCTGATGCATGTGATAGGCGCGTCGTTTGAGTTTCAAGCTGCCGGGTAGGATGCCGGGGGTCTTAATTCCGCGTTCGATGCAGTTAGCCATGACTTGCCAAATATTTAATAGTTTAGCGGTAATATCATGACTGCCTAATTCAAGTTCATTATCGAGGGTAATTTGAGCGATTGATTTTTGATCCTGCTGACAATATTTGAGTAACTCTCGTGCCGAGTTATAGGCGTAAGGCAATTTAACGATTGATTGCCCCTGCGCTTGCTCTATTTCTGTTTCATCTTGAACAAAGCCACCGCCCACTGAAAAATAGCGGCGGGTCAGCATGACATTGTGATGCTGGTCATAAGCACAAAACTGTAGACCATTGGCGTGCTGAGGTAAGGTTTGTTTAAAATTAAACCGTAGGTCGTTACTGATATTGAAATCAATTGGGCGTTGTCCAGCTAAAATAAGCTCTGAGTTTGCCTTAACTCGTTCAAAATAAGGGGTGATGTTATCAGGATTTATCTCACTGGGTGTTTCGCCCATTAATCCCAAAATACAGGCTGAATCGGTGGCGTGGCCACGACCCGTTAGCGCCAGAGATCCATATAAGTCGATTCGGACTCTCGTGGTATGAATGAGCATGTCTTGTTGTTTTAACGTGGCAATAAAACGATTAGCCGCAATCATTGGACCAACGGTGTGGGAACTCGAAGGGCCGATACCAATTTTAAATAAATCAAAAATACTGTGTGCCATAATGATAGTTCTCGCTGTTGTTTTTGACAACATAACAGCGAGCAAAGTCAGGCGCTATCTAATTTTTAGCCGGGGTAGCTATTGTATAATCCGGTGTCGTATTTTAATTGTTTATCTGCTTTAATGCTAAAATAACCAGCGCTTCCAGTTGATAATTTTCATTATCTGCCGCTTCAAAAAGTTGTGCCCGCATACTCGGTGCCCAAAAGCGGTTAATGTGATGACTAATCTCGTTAACGCATTGTGTTTGTTGTTTGCCATGCAATAAGTTAACTGCAATTTGATTGGCCATACCTACGACGTACTGCAATCGATCCTGTGACATAAATTGCTCTCTTGATTTGCTTTAACTATAAAAAGTGTGGCGGCCATCGCGGGCAAAGCCAACTAATATCATGCCCACTTGATTGGCGATATTAATCGCTAAGGCGGTCGGTGCTGAAACAGCTACCACCATTGAGATCCCAGCGACCTGGGCTTTACTGATCATTTCATAACTGGCGCGACTCGAAATCAGCACAAATCCTTGATTTAAATCGTAACTACCACGTGTTAAAGCCCCAATCAGTTTGTCCAGTGCATTATGACGACCAATATCTTCACGTAGTAATAAAATGTTGCCTGTGTTATCACACCAAGCGGCGCCATGAACGGCGCCAGTGAGTTGCTGTAACGGCTGGTGGCTTTGTAAACTCGCTATGGCGTGTTGAATCGCTGAGTGTGTCTCTGGCGTGATGACTTTCGCTGATCGTTGGTTATTGGCAGTCGGTAATGTTTTCATCGCTTGTTGCAGAGACTCTGCACCACATAAGCCACAGCCGGTACGACCGGTCATGTTGCGACGTTGTTGTTTTAGCGCCCAGATTGCTTGGGCGCCAATGGTGATATTGAGTTCGATGCCTAATGGCTGTTCGACCTGAGTAATCTCACGGATCTCATCGGGATGCTCAATAATTTTTTCACTGAGACTAAACCCTAGCGCTAAATCCTCTAAATCGCTCGGGGTACTCATCATCACAACATGCGAAATGCCGTTGTATACCATTGCCACCGCAATTTCTTGCGCGATGTCATCAGTGGTGTTTAATAGCTGATGATCGGTAAATCGTTGCACCGGATACTGGGCAACTGATTTAACGGTAACTTTAGGCTCTTTAGGTACCATGTGATTAATCCGCAATTTTAGCGCTCTTTTTATTGGTTAAATATTGCTGTTGACGCTGACTAAATTGTGCATATTCAGCTTGCCATACTGAGGGTTGATCAACCTTAACCGCTTGTACTGCCGTGACCTTATATTCTGGGCAGTTAGTCGCCCAATCGGAGTTGTCGGTAGTGACGACATTCGCACCGCTTAAAGGATGATGGAATGTGGTATAAACCACGCCAGGTTGCATCCGTTGACTAATGCGTGCTCGCAGCGCTGTGGTGCCTGCTCGACTCGCAATACCCACCCAATCACCCTCATTAATACCGCGATCTTCGGCATCGTTGGGATGAATTTCTAATACATCCTGATCATGCCATACTTGATTTTCGGTTCGCCTCGTTTGAGCGCCAACATTATATTGGCTTAAAATTCGCCCGGTGGTCAGTAGTAAAGGAAAACGTTTGTTGGCTCTTTCGGGGGTCGCGACATATTCAGTAATCGCAAACTTCCCTTGTTGACCGACAAAATCTTTGGTATGCATGATCGGTGTGCCTAGTGGTGATTGATCATTACAGGGCCATTGAATCGAACCTAATTGTTCTAGTTTTTCATAACTCACGCCATGAAAACTCGGTGTTAATCGTGCGATTTCGTCCATGATTTCGCTGGGGTGCTGATAGTCCATCTCATACCCTAAGGCTTTGGCTAGAGCGACAGTTACCTGCCAATCTTCTTTGCCAGCTAACGGTGGCATTAATTTTCTGACCCGGGATATGCGTCGTTCGGCATTGGTGAAGGTGCCATTTTTTTCCATGAATGATGAACCCGGTAAAAAGACATGGGCATACTTAGCGGTTTCATTGAGGAAAATATCCTGAACAATAATACAATGCATCGAGCTCAATGCTTTTTGAACATGTTGGGTATTGGGATCTGACTGAGCAATGTCTTCGCCTTGGCAATAAAGCCCTTTAAAGTCACCGTGAATCGCCGCTTCAAACATATTTGGGATCCGTAATCCCGGTTCATTATCTAGACTGACCTGCCACTCTTGCTCAAATAATTGACGGGTATCATCTTCGCTAACATGGCGATAACCTGGGAATTCGTGGGGAAAAGAGCCCATATCACAAGAGCCCTGAACATTGTTTTGACCGCGCAGAGGGTTAACCCCAACCCCTTCTCGACCAATGTTACCTGTCACCATCGCAAGGTTGGCAATGGCCATCACTGAAGACGATCCCTGTGAGTGTTCGGTAACCCCTAAACCATAATAAATCGCGCCATTGTGAGCGTTGGCAAACAGTCGTGCAGCCGCTCGTAATTCTTCGGCCGCAACGCCCGTGATTTCGCTGGTGTTCTCCGGCGCATGACGAGGATCTTTGATGTGGAGATACCATTGCTGGAAGCTGGCATCATCGCAGCGACTTTTAATAAAATCATTATCAGCTAATCCTTCATCAACAATGACATGAGCTAGAGCGTTCAGTAAGGCAACATTGGTGCCGGGACGTAATTTAAGATGATGTTGAGCTTTAGTGTGTGGACTGTCAATGATGTCGATGGTGCGAGGGTCAACCACAATCAACTTAGCCCCTTGGCGTAAGCGGCGTTTAAGTAATGAACCGAATACTGGGTGAGCGTCGGTCGGGTTAGCCCCAATAATGAGTACGACATCGGTGGCCATCACCGATTCAAACGTTTGAGTACCTGCCGATTCGTTTAAGGTCGCTTTTAAACCATAACCCGTTGGTGAATGACAAACGCGAGCACAGGTATCGACATTGTTATTTTGGAACACCGCGCGCACTAATTTTTGTACTAAGTAAGTTTCTTCATTGGTACAACGGGAAGAGGTGATCGCACCAATACTGTTGCGACCATGCTGTTCTTGAATACTGTTTAAGCGCTTGGCAGCAAAAGCTAAGGCTTCTTCCCAGCTGACTTCACGCCAGTCTTGTTCAATATTGTCGCGGATCATCGGGCTAGTGATCCGATCCTTATGGGTGGCATAACCAAAAGCAAATCGGCCCTTAACGCAAGAATGTCCTTGATTCGCTTGTCCGTTTTTGTCCGGGACCATTCTGAGTACGCGATCTCCCTGCATATCGGCGCGAAAGGAGCAACCAACGCCACAATAGGCACAGGTTGTAATAATGCTATGGTCCGGTTGGCCATGATCAATAATTGATTTTTCAGTTAAGGTCGCGGTTGGACAAGCTTGAACACAGGCTCCACAAGAGACGCAATCTGATTCAATAAAGGATTGCTGCTGGCCAGCGCTAATGCGCGAGTCGAATCCGCGACCTGATACAGTTAATGCAAAAGTACCTTGGACCTCTTCACAGGCTCTGACACAACGAGAACATGAAATACATTTTGAATCATCGAAACTGAAATACGGGTTAGAATCATCGGTGGCACCATCGAGATGATTTTTACCCTCAAAACCATAGCGCACCTGACGTAACCCTACTGCACCGGCCATATCTTGCAGTTCACAATCACCATTAGCCGAGCACGTTAAACAATCTAATGGATGATCTGAGATATAGAGTTCCATGATATTACGGCGTAACTTGGCGAGTTGGTCATTTTGAGTGGTGACCTTCATTCCTGCTCTAACTGGCGTGGTACAAGAGGCTGGCATGCCCCGCATGCCTTCGATCTCAACCGCACATAAACGGCAAGAACCAAATGCGGCTAAATTGTCACTGGCGCATAATTTAGGAATATTGATGTCACAAATAGCGGCAGCTCGTAACACGGATGTGCCCTCAGGCACCACAATGGTGACACCATCGATCTCAAGGCTGATTTTAACATTCGATTTTGACACTGGCGTACCGAGATCTTTGGTCGAAAAAGAGCGGGTTTCAGTCTTTGGATCATAAAAATTAATCATTGACTTGATCCTCGTGATTAAGTGGCGGCGTGACAAAATGGTCGGGGAAATATTTTAGGGCACTGCGGACCGGGAAGGGGGTCATACCGCCCATGGCACATAAAGAACCAAACTCCATGGTGTCGCATAAATCATGCAACAAACTTAAGTGATCCTGGCGCTGTGCTTCACTATTATTACCGGCAAGCAGTTTATCAATCACTTCAACGCCACGAACGGCACCGATACGACAGGGAGTACATTTTCCGCAAGACTCTACCTCACAAAATTCCATCGCGAACCGTGCTTGCGCCGCCATATCGACCGTATCATCAAACACGACAATGCCGCCATGACCGAGCACCGCCCCGATACTTGAGAAAGCCTCGTAATCGAGCGGAGTATCCCATTGTTCACTGGGTAAATAGGCACCTAAAGGACCACCTACTTGAATACTAGACATCGCACGTTTACTTTTAGTGCCATTGCCATATTGCTGTAATAATTGATTTAGGCTGATCCCAAAGGCTAACTCCACTAAGCCTCCTTGCGCGATATTACCGGCAAGCTGAACCGGTAAAGTGCCACGGGATCGGCCCATGCCATAGTCGCGATATTTAGCGCCACCATGAGTTAGAATATAAGGGACAGAGGCCAGCGATATTACATTATTGACCACGGTCGGTTGGCCAAATAGCCCTTCAATTGCCGGTAGTGGTGGTTTAGCTCGCACTAAGCCACGCTTGCCTTCTAGGCTCTCTAACAGCGAGGTTTCTTCGCCACAAATATAAGCACCAGCGCCTAAGCGCACTTCTAATGCAAAGTGATGTTGGCTGCCAGCAATGTTTTGACCAAGATAGCCAGCTTTTTCGGCATTCTTTATTGCTAGTTTTAAAATATGATGGGCTTGGGGATATTCACTGCGTAAATAAATATAGCCTTGGTTGGCACCAACACTGAGCCCTGCAATGATCATTCCTTCGATGAGTACGAATGGGTCGCCTTCCATGAGCATCCGGTCGGCAAAAGTGCCAGAGTCGCCTTCATCAGCGTTGCAGACAATATATTTTTGCTGTTCAGGCTCATCTAACACCGTTTGCCATTTGATGCCCGTTGGGAACGCCGCTCCGCCACGCCCACGTAGGCCGGATTCTTTCACTTGATCAACCAATTGCTGTGCTGTCTTAGCCAACGCATTGGTGAGACCAACAAAGCCGTCATGATTGATATAATCCTCAACATCAACGGGATCGATAACGCCGACTCGGGCAAAGGTTAAACGCTGTTGTGATTTTAGCCAAGGTAGTTGTTCGGTAAAACCAAGGCATAGCGGATGCTCAATAACATCATCAAAGCATTGCTGATTTAGAATCGCTGAAACATCACTGGCAGCAACAGGACCATATGCGACACGGCCCTTCGGGGTGCTAATTTCTAATAGCGGTTCTAGCCAGAACATTCCCCGTGAGCCATTTCTGATTAACTTACCATTGAGTTCGGGTTGCGCCTTGAGCTTTTTTTCAACTTGTGCCGCCACTAGGTCGGTACCACGGGAGCGAGCTGTAGTGTCAAGTGAAAGATATATTTTACGACTCATTTTAGCTCCAAAGAATAAGTGGTTAATGCATCTAAAATTTGCTCAAATTTACCGGGATCGACTTCGCCATGAATATCATCGCCAATTCTAATGGCCGGCGAACAAGCGCAGTTTCCCAAGCAATAAACTGGCTCTAACGTGTATTGTTGGTCGCTGGAGGTTTGGTGGTAATCAATAGCTAGTTTACTTTTTATTGCGCGTTCTAAAGTACGTGAGCCCATGGCTTGACAAGATTCACCACGGCAAACCTCAATCACATGGTTACCTGGTTTTTCGGTCCGAAAATGATGATAAAAACTAACGACCCCGTGCACTTCGGCGCGAGAAACATTGAGTGCTTTGGCGATTAATGGCATGGCATTATCTGGAATGAAAGCAACGCTATTTTGAATTGCATGTAATATCGGCAGCATTGCGCCGGCTAACATTTGGTGTTGCTTGATAATTTCAGCTATTTGTTGCAGGCCTTGCTCATTAATTACAGCCATAATAATCCTCGGGGCATTGTCACTGAACAACATTATTAAATAACCATCGTTGCCACATATAGCCGATTAAGACACTTTCATAGCTAATTAAGACATTTTGTTCACTTGATTTACGTTAAAACTAATTTGTTTGAAAGTTAATCAATGGTTGTTT
>SPKZ01017806.1_pt1 | contig 27747 bp, 26 predicted proteins | sample 2456571 | NCBI WGS metagenome assembly SPKZ01 (sample SAMN11192286, study PRJNA482655) | marine metagenome | biome: ENVO:00000447; feature: ENVO:00000244|ENVO:00000211|ENVO:00000569|ENVO:00002023; material: ENVO:00002151; isolation source: ocean water from marine abyssalpelagic zone ... | reverse complement strand
CGATGCTCGACCTCCGGATCGCGCGAACCGCTGCGGAGCCCGCGGCCGGCCTACCTCCGCAGCTCCGACGCTCCCGCGGATCGGAGTTCGAGCACCGCCTGTGCGGGCCCGGCCGCCGGAGCTCGTGCGCTGCCCCGGTCCCGGCAGCGTGAAGACGGAACTCCCCGATCTCCGCACTGAGATCCCAGGACCCCGCTCCCGGGCCCTCAGCGAACGACTGGCTCGCGTGGAGTGTCCGGAGGTCACCTTCCAGGGCGATTCCATGATTTTCTGGGAGCGCGGCGCTGCCTCCAACATCTTCGACGTCGATGGAAACCGCTACGTCGACCTGTTGGCGGGCTTTGGAGCAGCCTCGCTGGGCTACGCGCACCCGGAGTTGAGCGAGGCTGCGGCGCGCCAGGCGGAAACGCTCCAGCACGCCATGGGCGACGTCTATCCGGCCCGCGTCAAGCTGGAACTGCTCGAGGCCCTCGACCGGATCCTGCCCGGCGACCTCGGATACGCGATCCTGTCCCAGTCGGGCTCGGACGCAGTCGAATCTGCGATCAAGACGGCCCTGCGCGTGACGGGACGCGCCCGCATCGTCGCCTTCGAAGGCGGCTACCACGGTCTCGGCCTGGGCGCCCTCGACACGACGCACCGGGCCTTCTTCCGAGATCCGTTCGCGGCCCGACTCCCACGGACGACCCAGTTCGTCGCGTACGGCGACGCCGCCGCGGTGCGGCAAGCTCTCGCGGCCGGCGAGGTCGGCGCGATCCTGGTCGAGCCGATTCAGGGACGGGGCGGGATTCGGCCCGCCCCCGAGGGATTCCTCGCAGAGCTCCGCGCGCTTGCCGACGAGTACGGGGCCCTGCTGATCGCCGACGAGGTCTATACCGGGATGGGCCGGACCGGAGACTGGCTCGCCTGCAGTGCGCACGGCGTGCTCCCGGATCTGGTCGCGCTCGGAAAGGGACTCGGAGGGGGCTTTCCGATCTCGGCCCTGGCCGGCCGTGCGGAACTGATGAAGCAGTGGGGTGCCTCGAGCGGCGAAGCCCTGCACACCAGCACGCACCTCGGAAATCCTGTGATGTGCGCGGTGGCGCTGCGTACACTCGAGATCATCGAGCGCGACCAGCTGCTCGAGCGCGCGCGCGGACTCGGCTCGGAACTACGACAGCGGCTGGAGCACGCGTTCGGCCCGGAGTGCGTACGCGGCAGCGGCCTGATGCTGGGCGCGGAACTTCCCGATGCCGCACGCGCCGAACGTGTCGTGACGGAGGCCCTGCGCGAGGGCTGGATCGTGCTCTGCGAGGGCGAGCGTGGGTGTGTGCTCGCGCTGACGCCTCCGCTGGTGATTGCCGAGAAGGTGCTCTGGAGCGGCGTGGACACCCTCGCGCGAATTGCCCGGACATGAGCCGCGCGGAGCTCGACCGGCGAGTGCTCGAGTGGATTGGCGAAGGCGCAGCGGCGCCCGCGGACGACGAGCGCTTCGACCGGCTGGCGCGGGATCTCTTTGCCTACCAGTATGCTCACAACCCCCCCTACCGAAGACTCTGCGAGCTGGCGGGGCGAGGGCCCGAGCAGGTCTCGCACTGGAGCGAGATCCCGGCAGCCTCGACCGGGGCCTTCAAGGAGGCCCGTCTCGCGACCTTCCCCCCGGAGCGCGAAGTTCGCGCGTTTCGTACCAGCGGAAGCACCACCCGGCGCCGGGGCGTGTCCAGCCTCGACACCCTCGACCTGTACGAAGCCTCAGCGCTCGCGTCGTTCCGCGCCTTCGTCTGTCCGGATCTCGAGCGTACCCGCTTCGCGGTGCTCGCACCCGATGCCACAGCTGCGCCCGACTCCTCCCTCTCGCACCTGTTCGAGGCCGCGGTGCGCGAGTTCGGGAACCCCCGAAGCCGCTTCTTCGTGGGTGCGCAAGACTGGAACCCCAACGCCTTGATCCGCGACCTCGAGCAAACCCGCGAACCCGTCGCCATCATCGGTACGGCGTTCGCGTTCGTTCACCTCGTCGACCGGGTCGAGCAGCGCGGCGTAGCGCTGCGGCTCCCGGCCGGAAGCCGGGTAATGGAAACGGGCGGGTTCAAGGGCCGTTCGCGAGAACTCACACGCGACGAGTTGCACGGCGCGATTTCGCGGAGGCTCGGGATCGGACCCGAGCGCATCGTGAACCAGTACGGAATGTGCGAACTCGCAAGCCAGTATTACGAACCTACGCTTCGCACAGGCGCGCCGACGCGCTCGAAGCAGGCCCCGCCGTGGCTCAGAACACGCGTGGTCGATCCCGAAACCCTCGAGGCGCTGCCCGCCGGCGTTTCGGGAATGCTCGTGCACTACGATCTCGCGAATACCGGCTCGGTCCTGGCGGTCCAGACCTCGGACAGGGGTCGGCTCGGCCCGGAGGGACTCGAGGTGCTCGGGCGGCTGGAGGGTGCCGAGGCCCGGGGCTGCTCGATCGCGGCCGACGCGCTGCTCGCAGGAGCGGACCCGGGTGCCTGAGCTGGCACGGCTGCGCACCGCTCGCGCAAAGCTCTGGGAGCATCCCGCGGCCGAAGCTCGCGTGATCGCGGCACTCGATCGCACGCTCGAGCTCTGGGCCGCACCGGACTCCGAGTGGCGCGCCCGGCTTGGAGAGCAGCAGACGCTCTACTCCGCAGCCGTCCTCGAACTCGGGCTGGTTCGAGCCGTCGAGCACTGGACGGCTGAGCGGATGCGCGAACTTCGGGCGCGCGAGCTTCCCCCGGACGCACACCTGCCCGCGGTCACGGCGCTCTGGCTCGCAGGCTCGATTCCGCCGGCGATGTTCCAGGCGATGCTGCTCCCGCTTCTCGCCGGCTCGGCGCTGCTCGTCAAGCCGCCCTCGAGCGACCCCCACAGTCCGGAACTCTTCGCCGCATCCATCCGGGCGGTCGATCCCGGCGTCGCAGACTGCATCGCGATCACGCACGAGCACGAGGCGTTCCGGGACGCCGACGCCCTGATCGCGTACGGCCGCGACGAGACCCTGTCGGCGCTGCGCGGCAACTTCCCGGACGACCGGCCGTTCGTCGGACACGGGCATAAGCTCTCGGTCGCCGCGGTGGGCCGCGATGCGGAACTCGAGGCAGCCGCATCGGCGGTCGCGCTCGACGCGGCGCTCTGGGACGGACGCGGCTGCCTCTCTCCCGCCTGGGTGTGGATCGAGGACCGGCAGCGCCCGCGCACCGAGCGTTTCTGCAGCGCGCTGGCCCGCGCACTCGCGCGCCTCGCCCGAGAACTCCCGCGCGGAACGCTCAGCGCGGCCGAGCAGGCCTGGGTACGCGACAGCCGCGCCCGGATGGCGGTACGAGACGGGAGCCGGGTCTGGACTTCGGAGTCCAGCGGCCGCGCCGATACCGCGTGGACGATCGCCCTCGAAGCCCGGACGAATTTCGCGCTGCCTGGCATGCTGCGCACGCTCTCCGTGGTCCCGGTTCCCGATGCGGCCGGCGTGCTGGAACGGTGCTCGGCCCTGGCGCCTCACCTATCTTGCATCGGTCACTGCGGCTGGGGAACGCGTACGGAATTACTGGAGGAGGCGGTGCAGAAGGGAATGGGCTCGCGGCTCTGTCCTTCCGGAACGATGCAACTCCCGTCGCTCGACTGGAAGCACGACGGCCATGCCGCGCTCGCTTCGCTGCGGCTCCCGACCCGGTCCCGGCAGGCGGAGCTTTCATGAGCCCCGATCCGCTTCCGGAGCGCTCGCGGCTGACCCACATCGCGGTTCGCACGCACGACATTGAGGCCTCGATCGACTTCTATCGCCGCTACGCGGGCTTCTCGATCGTCCACGAGCGTACGGACGACGGGATCCGGGTAGCCTGGCTGGCCTTCACGAAGGAGGATCCGGACTTCGTGATCGTGCTGCTCGCAATGCCGCACGAGCAGGTTCGGGAACCCGCCGCCACCGACCACTACGGATTCGATTGCGATTCCCGCGCGGACGTGGATCGGATCGCCGAACTCGCGCAGCAGGCAGGATGCCTGAAGTACGGCCCGGTCGATGCGGGCCCGATCGTGGGGTACATCGTGATGCTGCGCGACCCGAGCGGAAACACCTGCGAGTTCTCCCACGGCCAATCGATTCAGGGCCGGGAGCGTCGGGAGCCCGGCGGTTCCGCTGCCTGAGTCTTCCGGGCGACGGTCCGTCAGGCGCCGCCCTGCATCGGCCAGATCGAACCCATCACCCAGGCCGTACAGGCGGATTGGGCAAGCGCGGCAAGCGCCGGATTCGGCGTCGTGCGCGAGATGCGGGCAGCCAGAACTTCGACGATCGCGAACAGCAGCGCGAGGCCCGGTAACGCGAGCAAAACGACGAAGGGCAGCAGGCCCAGCATTGCTCCGCCCGCGATCGCGGCCAGCGTCAACGCCTTCCCCGCGATGGGAAGCCAGACGCCCGCCCAGCCTGGCCCCCGCAACAGCCACTCGGTCGCCGCGAACCAGGGCAGGAAGCAGAGCAGAAGCGCGGGCCAGAGCCAGAACCGGTGTGCCGGAAGAAACAGGTCGAGCCGCGGCAGCATGACGCTGCCCAGCGCGAGGTAGACGAACCCGAAAAAGATCGCGGCCGCGGCCAGAACCCTTGGGTCGAGCAGACCAAAGCGCGGCAGAGATGCACGGACTGCACCCCAGACCAACAGACCGACGCCGATTACGAACAGGAGACCCCCGATCTCCCGCGCTGCCACGATCGGCAGGAACGTGAAGGGGCCGACCCCGCTATACGCATCCACGGCCGAGAGCGCGAGCATGCCGACCACGAGCGAGACGACCAGCCGTCCCAGGCGCGCGAACGGAGCCTCGAGCGGCGGGAGCGGCTCGACCGGCACCCAGCGCCGGGTCACCAGCGGAAGCCCCCAGAGCAGCACCATGAAGGCCACCCCGCCGAGCGTGCTCGCCCCGAGCGCCGAGCCCGAGGGTTCGGTCCGGATGCCGGGGCCCAGGCTCTGCTCGAGCCAGCGGACGATCCGCTCCGCGGCCTCGTCTGAATACAGGATCGAGACGTGGCTCTCGTCCGGGACCTCGGTCAGGCGCACACCGCTTCCGCGCTCCGGCTCGCCGTAGGTCCGGTCCAGCACTAACCGCGCGAGGCCCGCGACCTCGGCACCGGTGTCGCGGATCGCCGCGCGCATGGGCGCCGGATCGCCGTCGGCCCAGATCAGGAGCAGGTTCGGGGGAGGGTAGGGACCGTCGCTTCCCCACCCGCCCGAAATTCCGATCACGGCCGCGAGGCCCGGGTCCCAGCTCCCGTAGGCGAGCGCGGCCCCGCCCCCCATCGAATGGCCGGCCACCGCGATCCGCTCCGGGTCGAAGCCCGGATGTCCGCGCGCATAGCGCACGACGCGCTCGAAGTCTTCCGTGAGTCCGCCGCGAGGATCGGAGCCGGGCAGGTCGAAGCCGGCGCGATTCTGACCGTGACCGCGAAAGTCGAAGAGCACCACCCCGTAGCCCGCGCCAACGAGGGTCCGGGCCAGCGCCTTCATCATGCCCTTGCTCGCCCCGAAACCGTGCGCCAGGACCACCGCTGGAACCGGGTCTCCGTAGGGCGCAGTGGCATCGCCGAAACAGGGTCGCGCGGGACCCGGCTGGTACACGACGGCCGGGATGCCGCCCTCGAGCGAGACCGCGCAGTGTGTCAGCTCCCGGCTGCTGCGCTGAATCGTGATGAAGCAGGCGATCAGTACGATCGCGGCAACCACGTAGACGACCCTGCCCGTCACGGGCTGCATGCTAGCATGCGCGCGTGAAGCGTTCGGATGTCGACACACCCGCGCTGATACTCGATCTCGATCGTGTCGAGAGAAACATCGAAACGCTTGCCCTCTTCTTCTCGAGTCGGACGGCCAACCTGCGCCCCCACTTCAAGACGCCCAAGTGCCCGGAGGTCGCGCGGCGCCAACTCGCTGCCGGTGCCATCGGGATCACCTGCGCCAAACTCGGAGAAGCCGAGGTGCTGGCGCACTCGGGCATCGAAACCTCGATTCTGCTTGCGTATCAGGTCGTCGGACGCGCGAAGGTGCAGCGTCTCGTGGAACTCGCCGGGTCGGTCCCGGAACTGATCGTGGCCGTCGACCACCCCAACCAGGTCCGGGCCATTGATGCGGAACTTTCCGGGACGAAGCAGAGCGTCGGTGCCCTGGTGGAAGTTGACATCGGAATGCACCGCTGCGGAACCCGGGACGAAGCCGCGACCGTGGAGCTGGCCGCCGCGGTCGACAAGAGCCGCCTTTCCTACCGCGGGATCATGGGCTACGAGGGCCACGCGGTCCTGGTCGTGGATCCGGAGGAACGCCGGGCGCTGACGGTCCAGGCCCTGAGCGAACTCGACCGGCACCGAAGCGCGCTCGCTCGCGCCGGACTCGAGCCGGAGATCGTAAGTGCGGGCGGCACCGGGACCTACGACATCACGGGCGCGGCACCCTTCGTGACGGAGCTGCAAGCGGGAAGCTACGTGTTCATGGACGGGGCCTACCGGAAAGTGCGAAGCGAGTTCGAGCCCGCGCTCACCGTCGCAACCACGGTCGTGCACGCGCGCGGACGGCTTCTCATCACCGACTGCGGCATGAAGGCCTTGAGTCACGAGTTCGGGCTGCCCGAAGGGGCGGATCTCCCGCTCCGCTGCGTGGCTCTTTCCGAAGAGCACGGCCACGTCCTGATCGACGACGACGCAGAACTCACCCTCGACCCCGGAGACCGGATCGAAATCCTGCCCAGCCATGGCGACACGACCATCAACCTGCACGAGGAGTACGCGGTCGTCCGCGGCGAAGAGGTCGTAGACAGGTGGCCCATCCCGGCGCGCGGGAAGTTCAAGTAGTGGCCGACGAAATTCTCGTCGTCGTGACTGGCGCGAACAGCGCCGTGGGCCGCGCGGTCGTGAAAGCGCCGGGACGGGAAATGCCCGTGAAGTATCGAATCGTTGCCGCGGTTCGTTCGGAGCGGGCGGCCGCCGCCGTTCCCCCGATCCCGGAGGGGCGCGGGCGAATCGTGCGCGTCGACTACGACGCGCCCGAGACGCTGCGCGATGCGCTGTTGGGGGCCTCGGCCATCCTGCATCTCCCGGGGCTCCTGGTCGAGCGCCCGAACGCGAGCTACGAGGACGCACACATCCGAACCACCGAGGTCGCAATCGACGCGGCCCGGCGTGCAGACGTGGCGAAGTTCGTCCTGATGAGCGCGGTGGGCGCGGACCCCGCCTCTGGGAATCGCTACTTCCGGACCAAAGGAAAGGCGGAAGAACTCGTCGCGAACTCCGGGCTGTCCTACACGATTCTGCGTCCACCGCTGATTCTGGGGCCGGGGACCGAAGGTTCCGCCGCCCTGCGGCGCTCGGGGCGCGGAGTTCTGGTTCCCCTGCTCCGAGGCGGACGGGTCCTGCACCAGCCCCTCGACGTCGACGACCTTGCGGCAGCGGCGCTGCGCGCCACACGCCCTGAACTCGCCCGGAACCGCTGCGTCGAGCTGGCCGGCCCCGAACGACTGAGCTACCGAGCCCTGGTGGAGCGCGGGGCCGAGCGCCGACTGCCGGTCCTTCCAATCCCGGTCGCGCCGCTGCGCGGGCTGCTCGCGCTCAGACAGCGATTCCTCGGACCCGGATTCTCCCCGGATGCGCTCGAGGTGCTGACCACGGACACGCGGGTCGACGCCGGGGCGGCCGCGACCGCGCTCGGAATCGAGTTGACTCCCCTCGACACCACGCTCGCAAAGACCCGGAGCCCCCAACATGAGTGACTCGTCTCCTGCAAGCACCCGCGGACCCGTTCCCCGAATCCTCCTGCGCGGGCTCACGTGGCTCCTGGCCGCCGGCTGTTTCTACCTCGCCTACCGGAAGATCGATGGCGCCGCGGCCGAAAACTCGCAGACCGCGGTCGAATACGTCGCGGTGTTCTTCTCGAATGCCGACTGGGCGCTCTGGCTCGGCATCATGATCCCCTACTCGCTGTTCTTCTTTCTGGTTGACTCCTACGCCATCTGCAGGGTCATCAACTGGTTCAACACCCGCGTGCGCTACCTGGACATTCTTCCGGTTCGGGCGAGTACCTACATCCTGGCCCTCGTGAACGAGCAGGTGGGCAAGGGGGCCATGGCCGTCTACCTCTACCGCCGCGACCGGGTTCCGGGTTGGGAAGTCGGATCGAGCATGCTGCTGATCGCGTTCGTCGAGATCTACCAGCTGCTCCTGTTCTCGTCGATCGGGACCGCCACACACTTCGAGATGGTGCGCTCCGCGTCGCAACTTCTGCCCTTGGCCACGATCCTGCCGGCCGTGTACGCCGCAGCCGGCCTCTACCTGGTCTTCCACCTGCTCTATTTCCAAGGCCGCCTCGCGCCCGGTCGTGGGCCCCGCGAGCGCACGATCCTGTACGCGTTTCGCCAGGCGCGGCTCTGGCAGTACCTGGTTCTGATCGCAATCAAGGGCGTCAACCTGATCGCCGCAGTGGCGGTCTATTCGGTCGCGCTTTCGCTCTTCCGGGTCGATGTCGCCTTCGGCGAATTGCTCGCCTTCCTGCCTGTGATCTTTCTGGCCGCCGCACTCCCGCTTCCATTCCACGCGGGCGCGCTCGCACTCTGGACGGTGCTGTTCCCGAAGTTTCCCGAGGTGGGCATCTTCAGCCTCGTCATGCACACCTTCTTCGTGCTCTTCAACGCCGCGATCGGTCTCGCCTTCCTGCCCCGGGCAAATCGCGAACTGTTCGGAGATACGAACGAAGCCGGTCCGCCAGTGACAAAGCCGTCGTAGCGATCAGGATCCAGGCCAGCCAGCGCACGGGTCCCGCGAGAAAGCCGAGGCCGAGCCGGGCGAGGATGTCTCCGCAGACCGGGAAGAAGTAGAGAATCCCGTTCCACTTCCCGAGCCTCGACATGCGCAGCTGGCGCTCGCGTCGGACGACACCCGAGTCGACCACGTACTGCAGGAACGCGACGCAGATCAGGATCGGCAGCAACAGCGGAAGCGCCCCGCGCAGGGACGCTGCAAACAGGGCACCGCTCACGGTCGCGAAGTCGGCACCGTGATCGAGCAGGCGGCCGCGCGCGCTCTCGGTGCCGAGCCAGCGCGCAATGCGACCGTCGGCCAGGTCGCTCAGGATCGCGAGCGTGATCAGGAACGCGGCCAGGATCGCCGCCTCGCGGCCCGGCCCCCACATCGCCCAGGCCAGCGGGAACGCCGCGATCAGCCGGAAGAGACTCAGCGCATCAGCGAGCACGGGCGGGATCCACGCAGCGGCTTGGAGACCCGCGAAGCTTCTCGACCCGCCGGCAGCTGCAGAAAGACAAGCCCCGGGTCAGGTCCCGCGCTGGATCTGGCGTGCGATCGTCAGCAGTTGCATGTTGGCGGTCCCCTCGTACACGCGGGCCGGCTTGGCATCGCGATAACGCTTCTCGACCGGATATTCAGTCGTGATGCCGACGCCTCCGAAGAGTTCGATCGCCATCGAGGAGACGCGCTCCGCCGTGTCGCACACGACGAGCTTCGTCATGGCGGCTTCCTTGAGGAATGGGCGCTTCGCGTCCCGCAGGCGGGCCGTGTTGTAGACCAGAAGACGCGCAACCTCGAGATCCGTCGCCATCCGGGCCAGCTCGAACTGCACCGCCTGAAAGGACCCGATCTTCTGGCCGAACTGCTCACGCTCTCCGGTGTAGGCGAGGGCCGCGTCGAAAGAGCCCCGAGCGAGTCCCAGCATCTGTGCGCCAATGCCGATCCGACCTTCGTTGAGCGTCTCGATCGCAACCTTGTATCCCTGGCCAATCTCGCCGAGCACGTTCTTGCGCGGGACCGGAACCCCGTCCAGGATCAGCTCGCAGGTCGAGCTCGCGCGCTGACCCAGTTTGTCTTCCTTCTTGCCGACCTGGAAGCCCGCGAAGTCGCGCTCGACGACGAAGCAGGTGATGCCCCGGTGACCGGCGGAGGGATCGACGCTCGCGAAGATCACGAAGATCTCAGACTCCGCCGCATTCGTGATCCAGAGCTTGCGGCCCGTCAGCCGGAAATCGTCGCCATCCGCAACGGCCCGTGTCTCGAGCGCGAAGGCATCGCTCCCCGAGGCGGCTTCCGAAAGTGCGTAGGAGCCGATGCTTCCCGACGCGAGCTTTGTCAGGAACTCCTCCTGCTGCGCCTCGGTTCCCCACTCCGAAATCGCGCCCGCCACGATCGTGTTCTGGACGTCCACCATCGCACCCACGCTGGCGTCGGCGCGTGAGACCTCCTCGATGGCCAGGCAGGCGAGAAAGAGCGAACCGCCCGCCCCCCCGAAACGCTCCGGGATTTCGACGCTCATCACCCCGATCTCGAACAGTTTCGCGATCAACTCGGGCTCGATGGCTCCCTTCCGGTCCCGTTCGATCGCGCCGGGCGCGACCTCCCGGTCGGAGAAGTCGCGCACGGTTTCGCGAAACAGTTCCTCCTCGTCGGAGAGCACCGTGACAGCCTGTCTCATCTCTGGACCCTCCGCCTCACTTCCTCAACCGCATCTTCGAGCGGAATCTCGCTTCCGGCGGCCGTCTGTCGTTCCTGCAACTCGACCTTTCCCTTCGCGAGCGAGCGCGGTCCGACAGTGAGCCGCAACGGCACGCCGATCAGATCGGCATCCTTGAACTTGACCCCGGGCCGCTCGTCGCGGTCGTCGAGCAGAACCTCGAGACCGGCCTCGCGGAGCGAGGCGTAGAGTTCCTCGGCCGCCCGCTCCTGCGCCTCGTCCTTGGTCCGAACCGGCGTCACGATCACGTCGAAGGGCGAGACCGAAGCCGGCCACACCAGGCCGAGTTCGTCGTGACAGGCCTCGGCGACGGCCGATACCAGCCGGGTGATCCCGATGCCATAGGAGCCCATCACGATCGGGACTTCCTTGCCCTCGCGGCCGAGTACCGTAGCCCCCATCGATTCCGAGTAGAACAGGCCGAGCTTGAAGATGTGGGCCACCTCGATCGCCCTTCGCACTTCGAGCGGCTTGCCGCACTCGGCGCAGGGCTCGCCCTCGCGGACGGTTCGCAGATCGGCCCAGCGAATTTCGGGGACGTCACGTTCCACGTCGACCGAGCGCAGATGGAAGCCGTCCTCGTTCGCACCGGTCGTCATGCCGCTTCGCCCGCGCAGCGCCTGGTCTACGTACACGGGCAGGTCCGTCACGCCGACCGCTCCGAGGCTTCCGGCAGACGCTCCGAGCGCAGCCCGGATTTCCTCGTTGCTGGCGGGGCGGAGTTGTGTGTCCCCGGTCGCGTCGATCGCCTTGACTTCGTTCAGTTCGTCATCGCCGCGTACGAGCAGGAGCAAGGGTCCCTCGCTCGTACAGTAGACGAGGCTCTTGATCTGCTTCGCGGCGGGCGCGCCTCCCGGGAACTGCTCGAGCGCTTCGATCGTTCGGATTCCGGGTGTCGGGAACCGTTCCGGCGCGCCGGCAGACCCGGGTTCCTCGACGGGCACCAGGGCCGAGTTCGCCTTCTCGAGATTCGCCGCGTAGTCGCAGCCGCGGCACGTGACCACCCAGTCTTCACCCGCGTCGGAATACGAGATGAACTCGCAGGATTCGCTGCCCCCCATCGCACCCGAGGAGGCCTCGACCCGGAACGCAGCGATGCCAACCCGTTCGAAAATCTTCTCGTAAGCCGCAGCGTGGATCTCGAAGGAACGCTCCAGACCCTCCCAGTCCAGATCGAACGAGTAAGAGTCCTTCATTTGGAACTCGCGTCCGCGCAGCAAGCCCGCCTTCGGACGCAACTCATCCCGGAACTTGGTCTGGATCTGGTACCAGATCTGGGGCAGGTCCCGGTAGCTCCGGATCTCGTCGCGCGCGATCGCGGTGAACACCTCTTCGTGCGTCATCGCCAGACACATCTCGCTGCGCTTGCGATCGCGGAGCCGGAAGAGCGTCTCGTCGATCTTGTCCCAGCGACCGCTCTGCTTCCAGAGTTCGGCGGGATGGAGCGTTGGAAGGAAGAACTCCTGCGCCCCGATCGCGCGCATCTCCTCGTGCACGATCCGCTCGATGCGCCGCACCACGCGCACGCCGAGCGGGAGCAGCGACCAGAGTCCGGCACCGACCTGGCGCATGAAGCCCCCGCGCAGGAGCAGCTTGTGGCTCACCGCATCGGAGTCGGCAGGATCGTCTCGCAACGTGGGTATGAAGGCCCGGGACCAGCGCACGAGAGTCGAGTCTACCGGGAGACGCGGCGGCCTCCAGGGGCGCCCCCGGAGGCCCGCGTGTCGGGGTGTGGGGTTTCGGGGTCACCGGGCGCCTCGACCGGCCCGACCCGGGCGGATCCTGGACGAGTGGACCGGACCTTCCGGCTCGTTAGAATGGCAGCCGCGTCACGGGCCGGAGCCCCTTCGGGCCGCGCCGGCCGAAACGGCCTCCCCGCCGCGTGCGCTCCCGCAGAGCACTTTCCCGAGCAATCGTCAGGTGGAGTTCGATGGCCGACTATCCGCTCATCCGCAATCCCGAGGAGCTGGAGGCACTCGCAGACGATCTCCGGCACGAGCGGCAGATCGCGGTCGACACCGAGGCCGACAGCCTCTTCCACTACTTCGACAAGCTCTGCCTGCTCCAGATCTCGGCGGGCTGCGGCACCTTCCTGATCGATCCGCTCGCGCTGCCGGAGGGCGGACTGGCCCCGCTCGAACCGATCCTGAGTTCGTCGCGGATTCGCAAGATCTTTCACGCGGCTGACTACGACCTGTACGTGCTGCAGCGCTACGGCGGGATCAAGCTCCGAAACGTCTTCGACACCATGGTCTCGGCGCAGTTCCTCGGCTACCCGGCGGTCGGACTGGCGGCGCTGGTGGAGCGCCACTTCGGAGTCCAGCTGGCGAAGGAACACCAGCGCACCGACTGGTCGCGCCGACCGCTCAAACCGGCGCAGGTGGACTACGCCGGCTCGGACGTGCTCTACCTGATCGAACTTTCGCAGCGGCTCGAGCAGGAGCTTCGGGACAAGAAGCGGCTTTCGTGGGCGCGCGAAGAGTTCGTGTCCCTCGAGGAGCGAGTCTGGCCCGAGCGCGAGTTCAACCGCACGGGCTACCTGCGAATCAAGGGGGTGTCCAAACTCACTCCGCGCGGGCTGGCGGTGCTCCGCGAACTCTTCCTGATGCGAGACAAGCGGGCCCGGGCCCTCGACCGGCCCGCATTCCGGGTACTCGGGAACGGAACCCTGCTCGACCTGGCGCAGCGCCCGCCCAAGAGCGGGCGTGCCCTGACGGGCCGGAAGGGCATCACGAACCTGGTGGTCCGGAGACTCGGCACCCCGATTCTGGAAGCCGTGGCGCGGGGACTCGAGGGCCCCGAGCATCCACCCCCCGAGAAGAAGGCGAAGGGGACCGGGCGCAAGCGCCTCGACCGCGGCGGCGAACTGCGGCGCGAGGTGCTGAAGCGCTGGCGCGGGACGCGTGCCGGCGAACTCAAGCTGGACCCCGGGGTGTTCTGTCCCAACGCCGTCCTCGAAGAGATCGCGGCCGCCGACCCCAAGGAGCCGGCCGACCTCGAGGGCCTGAAGCTGAAGCGTTGGTGGATCCGGGCCTTCGGCCGCGAGGTCTTCCGGACGCTCAAGGCGAACGAGAAGCCGGAAGCCGAGCCGGCCAAGTCCGGGGCCCCGAAGGCGGGGCCCACGAACGGGCGTCCTCGTCGTTCGCGGGGCCGACGCCGCTCGCGTTCCTAGCGACCCGCCTCGCGGTCCGGGGCGCCGGGACTCTCCGCAAAGTCTGACGCCGTGCGGGACCGTGGGGTACCCTCGCGATCCCGAAGGAGGTATCGCCATTGTCCGCGGGAGTTCCTGCCGAGTTGCTTGCCGAGCGCCGCGCCGCATTCCAGGAGCGCATCGGAGAAGGCATCGCGATCGTCCCGGGCGCCCGGCTCCAGACCCGCTCCAACGACGTCGACTACCCCTTTCGTCAGAATTCCGACCTGCTCTACCTCTGCGCCTGGCCCCAGCCGGAGGCGATCGCGGTCTTCTCCAAGGACCGCTTCATTCTCTTCGTGCAGCCGCGCGACCCCGGCGCCGAGACCTGGACCGGCCGGCGTCCCGGCGTGGAGGGCGCGTGCGAGCGCTACGGCGCCGACGAGGCCCACCCAACCGCGGAGTTCCAGGAACGCCTTCCCGGGTTGCTGGGCGACGTCCCGCGGCTGTTTTACTCGCTCGGCGCCGAGCCCCGACTCGACCCGATCGTGCGCGAAGCGCTTCGCGAGGTCCGTCGGCACACCCGCGGCGGCGTGCGCGCACCGAACGAGATCGTCGATCCCTACGGGATCCTGCACGAGATGCGCCTCTACAAGGATCCGGCCGAACTCGCCCTGATGCGCCGCGCCGCCGAGATCTCGTACGAAGGGCATCACGAAGCCGCGCGCCTCTGCAGGAGCGGAAACACGGAATACGAGATCGAGGCGGTGCTCGACTGGGTCTTCCGTAAGCGAGGCAGTACAGGTCCCGCCTATCCGAGCATCGTCGGATCGGGAGATAACGCCACGATCCTGCACTACACGGAGAACGGCGACACGCTGCGCGAGGGCCAACTGGTGCTGATCGACGCCGGCTGTGAATACGAGGCCTACGCGTCCGACATCACACGCACCTACCCGGTAGACGGGCGCTTCGAGGGAATCGCGCGTGACGTGTACGAGATCGTACTTCGTGCACAGGCGGATGCGATCGAGAAGGCCGGGCCCGGTGTGGCCCTGACCGAAATTCACGACGTCGCAACTCGCACGCTGGTGCGTGGTCTGATCGAACTCGGGGTCCTCGAGGGCGATGCACAGGAACTGATGGAGCAGGAGAACCACACCCGCTTCTACATGCACCGGACCTCCCACTGGCTCGGAATGGACGTGCACGACGTCGGGGAGTACCACGTCGAAGGCAAGCCCCGCGCGCTGGAACCCGGAATGGTGTTCACGATCGAGCCCGGTCTCTACTTCGGTGCGGAAGAATCGAAGTGCGCCGAGAAGCTGCGGGGCATCGGCGTGCGCATCGAGGACGATCTGGTGGTCACGGAAGCCGGATGCGACGTGATCAGCAAAAACATTCCGAAGCGGATCGATGAGGTCGAGGCCTGGATGCGCTCCTAGGGAGGACCCCACCTTGGATACACATTTCGAGATCGAGTCGATACTCAAGGAAAAGCGCGTCTTCAAACCCGATCCCGCATTTGCACGCAAGGCGAACGTCTCTGGAGCCGCGGCCTACAACCGCCTGCACAAAGAGGCTGACCAGAACTACCAGCGCTTCTGGGCGCGCCTCGCCAGAGAGCAGGTGAGTTGGTTCTCGCCGTGGAAGAAGGTCCTCGACTGGAAGCCCCCATTCGCCAAGTGGTTCGTGGGCGCCAAGACCAACGTCTCCTATAACTGCCTCGACCGACACCTGGAAGGCGAAAACGCCTGGCGCCGGAACAAGGCCGCCATCATCTGGCAGGGAGAACCCGAGGAGGACCGGCGCGTCCTCACCTACGGCGACCTGCACCGCGAAGTGTGCAAGTTCGCGAACGTCCTCAAGAGTCGGGGGGTCAAGAAGGGCGACCGGGTCGTGATCTACATGCCGCTCGTGCCGGAACTGGCGATCGCGATGCTGGCCTGCAGTCGAATCGGTGCCGTCCACTCGATCATCTTCGGCGGTTTCTCGGCTGAGGCGATTCGCGACCGGATCGATGACGCGCAGGCAGAGATCGTCATCACCGCCGACGGCGGCTGGCGGCGCGGGTCGATCGTGCCCCTCAAGCAACTGGTCGATAAGGCCACCGAGAAGTCCCGCCAGATCAGAGACGTGATCGTGCTGCGCCGGACCGGCCAGGAGATCCTGATGAAGGACGGGCGGGATCTCTGGTGGCACGAACTCATGCAAGAGGCCTCGCCGGACTGCAAGCCCGCGAAGCTCGACGCTGAGCATCCACTCTTCATCCTCTATACCTCGGGCTCCACCGGGAAGCCAAAAGGCGTGCTGCACACCACCGGCGGCTATCTGGTTCACGTCACCGTCACCTCGAAGTACATCTTCGATCTCAAGGAGGACGACACCTACTGGTGCACGGCCGACATCGGGTGGATCACCGGGCACTCCTACGTGGTGTACGGAATCCTCTCGAACGGAGCGACGAGCTTCATGTACGAGGGCGCCCCGAACTGGCCCGGGCCAGACCGCTTCTGGGAACTCATCGACCGCAATCAGGTGAGCATCTTCTACACGGCTCCGACGGCGATCCGCGCCTTCATGAAGTGGGGAGACCACGAGGTCAAGAAGCACTCGCTGGCTTCACTCCGCCTGCTCGGCACCGTGGGAGAGCCGATCAACCCCAAGGCCTGGATGTGGTACCGGCGCTTGATCGGCAAGAACCGCTGTCCGATCGTCGATACCTACTGGCAGACGGAAACCGGTGGGATCATGATCTCGCCCCTACCGGGCGCGGTCCCGACGATGCCCGGCTCCTGCACCCGCCCCTTCCCTGGAATCGCCTACGACGTGGTGAACGAAACCGGGGAGTCGGTCGGTCCGAACGAGGGGGGCTTCCTGGTCGTGACGCGCCCCTGGCCCGGAATGCTTCGCGGCATCTACGGCGACCCTGCGAGATTCAAAGAGGAGTACTGGTCGAAGTTCCCGGACAAGGGCATCTACTTCGCGGGCGACGGCGCACGCCGGGACCGGAACGGGAACTTCTGGGTGATGGGCCGGGTCGACGACGTCATGAACGTCGCCGGGCATCGGCTCTCGACCATGGAGATCGAGAGCGCACTGGTCTCCCATCCTTCCGTCACGGAGGCCGCCGTCGTGGGCCGTCCGCACGAAATCAAGGGCACCGGGATCGCCGCCTTCGTCACCCTCGAATCCGGCGCGGACGCGGACGCGGCGCTCAAGGAAGCGCTCCGCCAGCACGTCGCGAAGGAGATCGGGCCGATCGCGCGCCCCGACGACCTCCGCTTCACCGATTCGCTCCCGAAGACCCGGTCCGGCAAGATCATGCGGCGCCTGCTCCGCGAACTCGCAGCCGGAAAGCTTCCGGTCGGAGATACCACGACGCTCGAGGACTTCTCGGTGCTCGCAGAGCTCCGGGAATCCGAGGAGAGCTGAGCCCGGGAGAGCTCGACATGCGCAGCATTTCGATCCTGTTGATCGTGATCACAGTCGCGGTGGCCGGTAGCCTGTGGATTCGTTTCGAGGGCAGCCCGCCCAGGCTGGGGACCCTCGAGGGTCCGATTCCGATCGGCGAGGGCTACGCCCACGAGATCCGGATCTCCGATCCCGAGTCCGGCGTCGAGAGCGTGCGCGCCTGGATCGACACGCCCGGCGGGGAACGCGTGCTCTACGAGGAACACTATCCGGGCAACCCCTTCCTCGGTGCGGATTCAGAGCTGGAACACCGAATTTCGTTCCCCATCCCGGTGCGAGAACTCGGATTGCCCGACGGACCGGCCACGCTGCAGATCGAGGTGATCGACTATTCGCTCCGGGCCAACCGCTCGACGAAAGCGGTCGCGCTCGCCGTCGACACGCGGTCGCCGCGGGTCTCGCTGCTCACGGGCCTCACCTATGTACGCCGCGGCGGAGCCGAGGCTGCCGTCTACCGCATCGACGAGCTCGTCGAGGGCGACGGCATCCAGATCGGCCCGACCCTGCATCCGGGTTTCGCCCACCCGGAGCGCGGAGACCTGCGGATCGCCTTCTACGCACTCGCGCCCGACGCGGACAGCCCGGCCCCCGAGGTCGTGGCCGTCGACCTGGCCGGGAACGAGACCCGGGTACCGCTCAGGCTCGGCATCATCGAGCGCGGGTTTCCGAAAGACCGAATCGAACTCAGCGAGGCGTTCATGCAGCGCAAGGTCGCCGAACTCGGGAACCCGGGAGACGGAGATCCGGCCGCAGGCTACCTCGAGCTGAACCGCGGCCTGCGGGAGCAGAGCCACCAGAAGCTGCGTGAGATCAGCGCGAACTCGAGCGGCGACCGACTCTGGGCGGGTCCGTTCGCCCAGCTCCCCAACTCCAAGGTGGTGGCCGTCTTCGGAGAGCAGCGCAGCTACTTCTACGGCGGCGAAGCGATCGACTCGCAACTCCACCACGGCTACGACCTGGCCTCCACCGCCCACGCAACGGTGCCGGCCGCGAACCACGGCGTCGTCGCCTTCGCGGGCCCGCTCGGCATTTATGGAAACACGGTCGTGCTCGATCACGGGCTTGGGCTGGCCAGCCTGTATGGCCACCTCTCCGAGATCACGGTGGAGCCGGGCAGAGCCGTCCGGCGAGGAGACGCCCTGGGTCGAACCGGGCAGACGGGGCTCGCGGGCGGAGACCATCTGCACTTCGCCATGCTCGTGAATGGCGAGTTCGTGGATCCGCTCGAGTGGTTCGATCCCAAGTGGATCCGAGAGCACGTCGAGCCGAAGTTCGTCGCGGAGCGGGACGACGAAGCCGCGGTCGGCGACAGGCCCTGAGCCCGAAGCGGTGGCCCCGGGCTCCGCTCCGTCCGATCCGGTCTTCGATAGTCGGTCCCGTACGCGAATCCGCCGGAGGTTGCTGGCCTGGTACCGCGCGCAGCAGCGCGACCTGCCGTGGCGACGCACGCGCGACCCCTACCGGATCTGGCTCTCGGAGACGATGCTCCAGCAGACCCGGGTCGAGAACGCGATCCCCTATTACGAGCGCTTTCTCGAGCGCTTCCCGGACCTCGCTTCCCTCGCCACAGCGGACGAGGACCAGGTGCTCAAGCAGTGGGCGGGCCTGGGCTACTACGCGCGCGCGCGCAACCTGAAGCGCGCGGCCGAGACCGTCGTGCGGGACTTCGGCGGGGTCGTACCCCAGGACCCCGAACGCCTGCGCGCACTCCCGGGCGTCGGGCCCTACACCTGCGGTGCGATCCGGAGCATCGCGTTCGGACAGCAGGCGCCCGTCGTCGACGGAAACGTGCGGCGCGTATTCTCGCGGCTGCTCGCCGAGAAGTCGCCGCCCGATGCGCTGCTCTGGCGCGCCGCTCACGAACTCGTCGTCGGCCCGGACCCGGGCCTGTTCAATCAGTCGTTGATGGAACTCGGCGCGACGCTGTGCTCGCCCAGGAGGCCGGACTGTCGCCCGTGTCCGGTTCGGGACGCCTGCAGGGGCCGGGCCACCGGAGATCCCTCGAGCTTCCCCGAGGCCGCGCGGCGCAAGCCGCCGCGCGCGGTTCAGGCCAGCTGCGCGGTCCTGCGCAGACCCGGAAGGCCATCGCAGGTGCTCCTGATGCGCCGCCCCTCCAAGGGGCTTCTCGGCGGCCTCTGGGAGCTTCCGAGCCACGACTCGCTGGATTCCGACGGACTCGCCGCCGCCATCCGCGACCGCTCCGGCCTGCTGGCCGAGCCGGGAGACCGCCTCGGAAAGCTGCGGCACGCGTTTACGCACATCTCGCTCACGCTGTCCGTGATCGAGTTCGAGCACGTGGGCGGGCGGCTCCGAGGCCGTCCGGCCGAGGACGGCAGCCGCGCGCGCTGGTGCGGCCCTGCTGCGCGCCGGGACCTGCCGCTCTCGGCCCTGATGCAGAAGAGCCTGAGGCTCGCGCGTCTCTGACTCCGGCGCCCGCAGTTCGAGGGCGCTCGAACGCGTACCGATCGCGTGACCGGGCCGGCTCGAACCGGGCCGAGCGTGAGCAGGCTAAGCTCCCGGGTATGTCCCGCAGCGCCCGCCCGCCCGACGGCGAACTCTTCGAGGAGGCGATGGCCGACGTCGAGCGCCTCTCGACTGACCACGAGCGGACCCGACACCTCCCGGAGCCCCGCTTTCGCAGGCCGGTGAGGATCTCGGGGCGCGAGCGGGAAGTGCTGCGCGAACTGGACCAGCTCGTATCGGGAGAGGCCCCATTCAACCTGCCCGACTCCGACGAATACATGGAGGGGTCGGTCCCCGGGCTAGATCGGCGGACCCTGCGCCGCCTCCACCGGGGCGAGTTCACGCTCGAGGCGGAACTCGACCTGCACGGACAGATTGCCGAGGCGGCCCGAACCGCCGTCGAGCGCTTCGTGATGGATGCGCACGGCCGCGGCCTCCGCTGCATCCGGATCGTCCACGGACGGGGCCTCAACTCGCCGGGCGGGGTCCCGGTACTCAAACAGAGCCTCCCGCGCTGGCTCGCGCGCGGTCCGGCGCGCCACATCGTGCTCGGATTCACGACCGCCGCGCCGCCCGACGGCGGCGCGGGCGCGACCTACGTGCTGCTTCGCAAACGCGGTCGCCCGCTCCGGCGGGACTCCCTATGATTCTCTCATGGCTTCGACGCTAGGCCGGCTGTTCCGCGTCCAGACCTGGGGAGAGTCCCACGGAGGAGCGGTCGGCGTCGTCGTGGACGGCTGCCCGCCGCGGCTGGAACTCTCGGAGACGGAGATTCAAAGCGACCTCAACCGCCGCCGGCCCGGCCAGAGCCGGCTCACGACGCCGCGCCAGGAAGCCGACCGGGCCGAGATCCTCTCCGGCGTCTTCGAGGGACGCACCCTGGGAACCCCGATCCTGATCCTGGTGCGCAACCAGGACGCCCGCCCGGAGGCGTACGAGGAATTGAAAGACGTCTACCGTCCCTCCCACGCCGACTACACCTACGAGGCCAAGTACGGCATCCGAAACTGGCAGGGGGGCGGCCGCGCGAGCGCACGGGAGACGGTCGGGCGTGTCGCGGCGGGCGCGATCGCGCGCAAGGTGCTGCGCACGCACGGCGTCGGAGAGGTCATCGCGCACGTCAGCCAGGTTCACACGATCGAGTCGAAGCTCGACCCAGTCTCCGTCAGTCTCGAGCAGGTCGAAGCGGGACCCACCCGCTGTCCCGACCCCGAGGCCGCCAGGGAAATCGAACACCGAATCGACGAGGTCCGGCGCCAGGGCGACTCGCTGGGCGGGATCGTGACCTGCGTCGCACACGGCGTCCCGCCCGGACTTGGAGAGCCGGTATTCGACAAGCTCGAGGCGGACCTGGCACGTGGACTGCTGTCGCTGCCCGCCTGCAAGGGTTTCGAAATCGGCTCCGGCTTCGCGGGAACACGCATGACCGGCAGCAGCCACAACGACCCCTTCTACACCGAGGACGGAACCGTGCGAACCCGCACCAATCGCTCCGGCGGGGTGCAGGGCGGCATCTCGAACGGCGAGCCAATCGTGGTCCGGGCGGCCTTCAAGCCGACCGCCACGATTCACCTGGAGCAGGAGACCGTGACGACCCAGGGAGAGGCAACGCGTCTCTCCGCATCCGGGCGGCACGACCCCTGCGTGCTGCCCCGCGCCGTTCCGATGGTCGAGGCGATGGTGGCCCTGGTGCTGTGTGACCACCTGCTGCGCCAGCGGGCCCTCGCCTGACGCCGCGCGGCCCGGCACCCGAAGCGAAACGCCGCGGCTGGCCCTAGGGCAGGATCGCGAAGGCTGCCAGGACCGCTCCGAGCGCGAGCAACAGCCCGATGCCGCCCGCCGCCATGTGCAGCGTCCGCACGTCTGCCGAGACTCGCCGTTCCAGCCAGAGCCCGAGCATACCGGCCGCCGCCAGCCCGAGCGTCGTGCCGCTGGCCAGCCAGAAGTGCACGGATGTCATCGGAACCTCGCGCCTGAGCCAGGTCATCGAGGCCAGGCCCGAGGCGTAGCCCACGGCGACGAGCAGCACGAGCGGCCGCGCGATTCGCGTGTGGGCGCGCCGATCGGCCCGGCGCCCGCCCAGCCGGGCGCGCCGGAGCCTGAGTCCCTCGCGGAACACCCAGACCCCCAGCCCGACGACTCCGAGCATCGCGAGCGGATGCAGATACACCGCCCAGTCCATGCCCAGGAAGCTATCAGAAGGTGCTCGCGAACCACGAAACCACGCCTTGCTGGTCGGCGAGAGAAATGTCTGCGATGTTTGCGGGAATGTTGACCCGAGACCGGGCAGCGTTCCGGGCCGCTGCGCTGTTTCTGACCCGCCACCGCGCAGCGATTGAAGCGGAGGTCGACCGGCGCCTCGGACGGGCGGAGCCTCCGCCGGCCGCGCGGGCCGAGATCGTGCGCCGCTTCCGGAGCTTCTGCCGGCTCGCGAGCCTGGATCTCTCGAGCGCCCGGCCTTCGCTGGACGGACTCGCCGGGACCTCACCCGAGGGTCTAGAGCGGGCGATCTCGACCGCGGTCCAGGTCGCCAGAAGCTGCGGTCCCGCTCCCGACATCGAGCAGGCGCTGCAGTCGCTCGGTGCGAGGTTCCGGGGCGGGATCCGTCAGCTGATGCGCCCGTCCGAGTCGCCGGTCCGGAAGCGAGGCCGGCGCAAGCTCCCCAACGCGGGCAGGCGGGTGCGCGCCGCAATCGACCGGATCAACGACGCCTACGTCGCGCTCAACCTCGACACCGGCCGGATTTACGACCTGAACCCGGCGGCTGAGACCCTGTTCGCGGCCGACGCCGCCAAGCTCCTGGATCGCGAATTCGAGGAACTCGTGGAGCCCGCCTTGCTGCCGCAATACCAGAGTCTGCAGGCCCGACTGGATGCCGGCGAGGATCCCGGCAGGACGGAGATGGTATTCGCTCGCACCAACGGCGAGCGCGTCCCGGTCGTACTCACGATCTCGAACCACACGATCGGGGGCCGGCGCATCGCGATCTTCGTCGCCCGAGAGCGCGACGAGGAACCTCCTGGCTACTCGACCCTGAGCACGTAGTCCGTCGGAATCCGCGCGAGCAGCGCGTCGACCGCACGGCGCAGGTAGCCCTCGTCGCGCGACTCGAGCGTCACCAGCGTGCGGTACCCGTCTTCGCCGAACTGCGGGTAGCTTCCGAGCATCAGCTCCGGGAATCCGTCGAGCAACTCCTGCAGGTCCAGGGCCACGTCGGTCTCGATACAGGTCACGTAGACGCGGCGCAGAAACACCGGACTCCCCTCGAAGCGAGTGCGCGAGCCCTCGAACTTGGCGCGGAGCAAGCTCGGAATCCCCGGAAACACGAAGACGTTCTCGACCCGCACCAGCGGAAACCAGAGGTCCGGGGTCTCGATCAGTTCCGAGCCCTCGGGAAGCACCGTCATCTTCAAATGACTCTCGTTGGCCTCCCGGCCGTGGAGCGCGTTTTCGAGCAGCGTCCGCATGCGCGCGTCTTGAACCAGCTTCCGCCCGAGCCCGTTCGCAACCCCTAGCATGGTAACGTCGTCGTGGGTGGGGCCGACGCCGCCCGAGGTGAGCACGTAGTCGAACTGCCTGGAAAATGCCTGGACATCGGAAGCGATCAGGTCGACCTCGTCCGGAATCGTCACCACCCGCAAGACGTCTACGCCCTGCGACCGCAGTTCGCGCAGCAAATAGGGAGCGTTCTCGTCCTGCACCTTTCCGGACAGGATCTCGTTCCCGATGATGAGAATTCCCGCAGTCGACATCGCCGGGACCGATGGTAGTCGCTCGGAGTTCCGACGAGCAAGCCGCGGGCTCCGGGAATCTATTACCCTTGACGGCGATGCTCCGAGTACGTTTCGAGCCCCGGGGGGACACGCTCGAGATCCCAGGAGGTACGCGCCTGATCGACGCGGTTCGAGAGGCCGGCCTCCCGATCGCGAGTTCCTGCGGTGACGATCTGATTTGCGGCAAGTGCGGCGTGCGAATCCTCTCGGGAAAGGTCAGCCGCGAAAAGGGCTCCGAGCGCGAAGCCAAGCGCCGAAACCGCGTCCCCCCGGAGCTGCGCCTCGCCTGCGCACTCCGCGTACACGACGACCTGGTCGTCACCGCGGACTACTGGGGCGAGAGGCAGAATTCGTGAAGCGCGCGCTCGTGATCGTGGACCACGGCAGCCGCCTACCCGAGGCGCACGCGCATCTCGAGGCGATTGTCTCGCAGGTGCAGGGGCGAGCACCCGACTGGCGGGTGTACGCGGCACATCTCGAGCTGGCGAGCCCCTCTCTGGAACAGGCACTCGATGCGTGTGTCCGCGACGGCGTCAGCGAGGTGACGGTCCACCCGCTGTTTGTGCTGCCAGGCCGCCACCTCTCGAGCGACCTCCCCTCCCGCGTGCGGCGCGCCGCCGAAAAGAACCCCGCGCTCACGATTCGCGTCTCTTCGGCCCTCGGTACGGACCCACGGATCGCGGAGTGGATCCTCCGCGTGTGCGGGATCGAGTAGGCTCGGGCGATTCGATCGAGGCGCGACTGGAAGCCGCGAACGGACCTCGATATGCTGCCGCCCCGTCGAGGAGTCGCCCATGGCCCGCATCAACGACCACTACCTCAAACTGGCTGGGGGATACCTGTTTCCCGAGGTCGGCCGGCGCGTGGAAGCCTTCCGGGTCGCGCATCCGGACGCCGACCTGATCCGGCTCGGAATCGGGGATGTCGTGCTCCCGCTCCCTCGGAGCGTGCGCGACGCTATGCACCGAGCCATCGACGAGATGGGAACCGAGGAGGGATTTCGCGGATACGCGCCCGACCAGGGCTATCCCTTCCTGCAACAGGCCATCGCCCGGGTCGAATACGGGTCGCTCGGGGTCGAGATCGCACCCGACGAGATCTTCATCTCCGACGGCTCGAAGTGCGACAGCGCGAACATCCAGGAAATCTTCTCGCCCGAAGCCCGGATCGCGGTGCCCGACCCGACCTATCCGGTCTACGTCGACAGCAACGTGATGGCCGGACGCTCGGGTCCGGCCGACGCGAACGGCAGTTACGCGGGCCTCGTCTACCTGCCCTGTACGGAAGCGACGGGCTTCCTGCCCGAGCCGCCGGACGAACCGGTGGACCTGGTCTACCTCTGCTCTCCGAACAACCCGACGGGCAGCGCGGCCTCACGAGAGCAACTCGAACGCTGGGTGGCCTGGGCAAACCGGAATCAGGCGATCCTGCTCTACGACGCCGCGTACGCGTCGTACATCACCCAGGCCGGACTGCCCCACTCGATCTTCGAGATCGAAGGCGCGCGTCGGGTCGCGATCGAGTTCCGGAGCCTGTCGAAGAGCGCCGGCTTCACGGGCCTCCGGCTCGCCTGGGTCGCCATCCCGCGCGAACTCGAGGGGCGCGACGCAAGCGGAGCGGCGGTTTCCATCTTCGATCTCTGGAAACGCCGTCACGCCACGAAGTTCAACGGTGTGGCGTATCCCGTGCAAGCCGGGGCGGCCGCGGCCTACACCCCCGAGGGACAGGCCGAGGTGCGAGAACTCGTGGACTATTACCTGGCCAACGCGCGCGCGCTGCTGGAGGGTCTCGGCTCCGCCGGCCTGCGGACCTTCGGGGGCATCAACGCTCCCTACGTCTGGCTCGAGACGCCGGCCGGCACCGGATCCTGGGAATTCTTTGACCGCCTGCTCGAGGAGTCCAGCCTGGTCGGAACCCCGGGCGCGGGCTTCGGCCCGGCCGGCGAGGGCTACTTCCGGCTCTCGGCGTTCTCCAAGCGCGACCGGATCGACGAGGCCGTCGGGCGGATCGAGAAGCTCCGCTTCTAGCCCGCTCGCGGCGAACCCGGCCCGCTGCCGGAATCAACCGCACGCTGCATCGCGCGCAGTGAGGCGGCCCCGAAGCGGCGCTGCATCCGACAGACCCAGGGCAGCCCGACCCCCGGAACCCGGAGCAGCCGGGCTGCCGGCCGCGAGCGCGCGACGATCTCGTAGCGCACGCGGTCGGTGTCGGGCGACCACTCCACGCTGAAGCGCTCCTCGCCCTGGATCGCGTGGCCCGGGAGCGTCGCGTAGCAGAACCCGAAGCGCTCGACGGGCCCCGCGTCTCCGACCAGGGACACAATGCGGCTGGGATGAACCGACCAGAGCGGCCCGAGCTTCGCGAGCACGGCGACCGAGCGCCCGACCTCGAGCGGCACCGTCGGCCAGCAGATTTCGACTCCCGGGATCGCGAACATCCGCCAGTTCCGGAGCGCCGAGCAGGCGCGCAGGTAGAGCTCCCGCCCGGACCCGAGGTCGAGGCCGTAGCGGTCGAGCCGGTACCCGCGCGGTGGATCCGGCGCCCGCGCGCCCGGGGCCCGGTAGCTGACCGGCAGCTCGGCGCGGGCGGCGAGCAGCGCCTGGATCTCTCCGGTCCGCGGACGACGAAGCCCGAGGATCACTCGCCGCGTGCGCGCAGGGGAAGCGGCTCCCCGGCCAGACCGCCGGGAACCTCGACCCCGATTTCGCGGGCCAGGGTGGGTGCGATGTCGACAGTGGCCGCCGGACCCCGGATCAGTCCGGGCTCGACCCCCGCGCCCCAGAAGATCACGGGGACCGCGCGATCATAGAGGTAGGGCGAGCCGTGACTTGTCCCGAAATCGAAGGGGCTGAGCAGGCAGGTCGCTTCGAGTTGCACGGCGAGGTCGGCGCTCCGCTCGGGGTCGAAGGAGTTGGCGTAGAGCCGGGCGAACTCGCTCGGCCCGGAGCCTTTGGCGATCTCGTCGGGCGTCCAGACGCGGGCCACGCTCTCGCGCGACTCGAGGTAGGCCTTGGCCAGGCCCAGGATCTCATCGGTGGAGACACCGCGCTCGGCCGCGAGCGGGCGGTTCACGCTGAGGCCGGCGCTCGAGAACACCAGCCAGGGCGCGGGCCACGAGAGCCAGGGGCCGAACTCGAAGTGAAGCCTGGCAACCAGCCCGAACCCGAGCCAGCGGAGACTCTCGCGGCCGCCGTCCTTCGGGCAGCGGCTGCCTCCCGTCTCGCTGAGCCACTCGGGAAGTGGCAGCACCCCGTGATCGGCGGTGAGCACCACCAGCAGACGGCCCGGCCCCACACGCTGTTCGAGAAACGCGAGAAACTCTCCGAGGCCCTCGTCCAGGCGCTGGAGCGCGTCGTGGGCCTCCCAGGACTCGGGGCCGTAGAAATGTCCGACGGTGTCGGTGGCCGCGAGCGAGATCGCGAGCAGATCGGTGCCGTCTCCCTCGCCAAGCTGCTCCTGCTCGACCAGGGTGCGCGCGAAGCGCAGCGTCGCGAGATCGGAATACGGCGTGAAGTACAGGCTCTCGAGCGACTCCGCGAGTGTTTCCCCGCGAATCGGGTGGGGGCTCGCGCGACGGAACCGGTCTGACTCCGCGGGGTAGTCATCCGGGCGCGGCGCGCCGGCCGGGACCGGGTACGTCCAGAACTCGGGCACCCCGTCGAACAGTCCCTCGCCCTCGCGATTCAGCTCGCGAACCCATCCGGGAAGCTCCGGCAGATAGTAGCGGCTGGTCGTGAAGCCCAGCGCCGCCTGATCCAGCCAGTAGGCGGCATCCGGCCGCCGGCCGCCCAGCGCAATCGCGGAGCGGTCCTTCTGTGCCACGCTGAACACGCGAGCCGCAGGCCGGGCCCGCTTCATCCAATCCCCGAGCGCGTCGACCCGGATCAGCCGCGGCGAGCGCCCGAGCGTCCCCCCGAGGGTCTGCGCATCGGGCGCGTCGTCCTGCACGCAGTAGACGACCTGCGCGGTCTCCGGATCCACGAAGGAATTGCCGGGCACGCCGGCCGGCCCCGGATGCCGGCCGGTCAGCATCGTCACATGCCCGGGACAGGTCTGCGTCAGGGCGTGTTCGAGCACCGCGTCGCGAAAGAAGCGTCCCTCGCGCACCAGCCGGCCCAGTCCGCCCGGAAGTTCCGCATTCACCCGATCGGTGCGCAACTGGTCGACCGCCACGAGCAGCACGAGCCCCGGCGCATCGGCGCGGGCGGAGGTCGCGACTGAGCACGCGGCCCAAACCGCGACGGTCGCGACGGTCGCGAGGGTCGCTGGAACGCGGCGCACGCCCGATCGGATCAGCCGGACGCGTCGGAGGGTTCGGGGGAACCGGCCTCGCCCTGCGCGCTCTCGGCCACCTGCTCGAGCACGGGTGCGAGTTCTCCGCTCTCGTGCATCTCGCAGACGATGTCGCAGCCTCCCACGAACTCGCCGCCGACGT
>SPKZ01008379.1_pt1 | contig 27809 bp, 17 predicted proteins | sample 2456571 | NCBI WGS metagenome assembly SPKZ01 (sample SAMN11192286, study PRJNA482655) | marine metagenome | biome: ENVO:00000447; feature: ENVO:00000244|ENVO:00000211|ENVO:00000569|ENVO:00002023; material: ENVO:00002151; isolation source: ocean water from marine abyssalpelagic zone ... | reverse complement strand
TCGGCGTGCCCCCCCTACCACCTGGCCATCGTGATCGGCGGCACGTCCGCGGAGTACACGCTCAAGACCGTGAAGCTCGCGAGCACCCACTACCTCGACGATCTCCCGACGTCGGGCAACGAGCACGGCCGGGCCTTCCGCGACCCGGCGCTCGAAGAAGAGATACAGCGTCTCTGCAACGAGACCGGCATCGGCGCTCAATTCGGCGGAAAGTACTTCGCCCACGACGTGCGCGTGATCCGGCTCCCGCGCCACGGCGCATCGTGCCCGGTGGGCATCGGTGTGTCCTGCTCCGCGGACCGACAGATCCTCGCGAAGATCGACGCGAACGGGGTGTTCCTCGAGGCACTCGAGACGAATCCCGCGAAATACCTCCCCGAAGTGTCGGCTTCCGAGTTCGAGAGCGAGGTGATCGAGATCGACCTGTCGCGTCCCATGGACGAGATCCGCGCCGAGCTCTCGAAGTACCCGGTGGCGACGCGCCTGTCGCTGACTGGAACGCTCGTCGTCGCGCGCGACATCGCCCACGCGAAGCTCAAGGAACGCCTCGACGCCGGCGAGGATCTCCCCCAGTACTTCAAAGACCACGCGGTCTACTACGCGGGCCCCGCGAAGACACCGGAGGGACGCGCGTCCGGGTCCTTCGGTCCCACCACCGCGGGCCGCATGGACTCCTACGTCGAGCTCTTCCAGAGCCGCGGCGGAAGCATGGTGATGCTCGCGAAGGGCAACCGCTCCTCGCAGGTGCGGGACGCCTGCTCGAAACACGGGGGCTTCTACCTCGGGTCCATCGGAGGTCCCGCGGCGCGTCTCGCCGACCACAGCATCAAGCAGGTTGCGATCCAGGAGTTCGAGGAACTCGGCATGGAGGCGATCTGGCGGATCGAGGTCGAGGACTTCCCCGCCTTCATCGTCACCGATGACAAGGGCAACGACTTCTACGGCGATCTGCTCAAGAAGCGCCCATCCCCGACACTCCAGATCTCGTGAGGCTCGGCAATTTCGCGGCGATCCTGCTCGTCGGGGGAGCGGTCGCCTGCGCGTCGTCTTCCACGTCACGCAATTCCCCTGGAGCGGCCGCGCCCGATCCGGCGCAGATCGCCGAGCTCCAGCTGTTCTTCGAGCGGACCTTCGAGCGACGCCTCGCCGGATCGCCTCAGTTCCAGACGGCGCTCGGCCTCAAGGACGACTACGGCAAGTGGGACTCGATCACGGAGGCGAAGGCTCGCGCCGACTTCGAGGCCGTCGCACGCGAGTTGGCGGAGCTCCGCAGTCGCTTCGACCCCGCGCTCCTCGACGAGTCGTCGCGCCTCTCGTACGAGCTCTTCGAGATCGAGGCGCTGGACGAGATCGCCGGTTACGAGTGGCGCTTCCACGCGTATCCCGTCAACCAGATGTTCGGAATGCAAGCCGCGATCCCGGCCTTCCTCCTCAACTTCCACCAGATCACGTCGGAGAGCGACGCGGTCGCCTACGTCTCGCGGCTGCGGGGTGTCAAGCCCCTGATCGCGCAGCTGATCCGCAACCTCGAGGTGCGTGCCGACCGGGGCATCCTGCCGCCGCAGTTCGTATTTCCGTACGTCCTCGGCGACAGTCGCAATGTGCTGTCCGGCGCACCGTTCGACGCCACGGCCGACGCGGGGACGCTCCTCAGCGACTTCGAGACCAAGGTCGCGAAGCTCGACCTCCCCGCCGCGAGGCGCGAGTCACTGATCGACGCGGGGGTCCGTGCCCTGATCGAATGCGTCGGGCCCGCCTACCGCTCGCTCATCGCCGCCGTCGAAAGCCTGCAAACGCTCGCATCCCGGGACGACGGCGCGTGGAAGCTGCCGAACGGGCGCGACTACTACGCATTCCGACTGCGCCACATCACCACCACCGACCTCTCCGCCCAGGAGATCCACGAGCTGGGGCTCTTGGAAGTGGCGCGCATCCACGCCGAGATGCGCGCGGTCATGCGCGCGGTGTCGTTCGAGGGGACCCTGCAGGATTTCTTCGCGTTCGCGCGCACGGACGACCGGTTCTACCACCCCGACACCGATGAGGGTCGCGCGGCCTACCTCGCCCGCGCAGACGATCTCCTCGCCGGCATGACGGAAAAGCTCCCCGAGTCCTTCGTCACGCTTCCGAAGGCGGACCTCGTCGCCAAGGCGGTCGAACCCTTCCGGGAAAAATCCGCGGGCAAGGCCTTCTACTCGCGGCCCGCTCCGGACGGCAGCCGCCCCGGCATCTTCTACGCCAACCTCTACTCGATGCGTGACATGCCGATCTACGAACTCGAATCGCTCGTCTACCACGAGGGCGTGCCGGGCCACCACCTGCAGATTGCCGTCGCGAGCGAGCTCGCCGATCTTCCGCGATTCCGTCGCTTCGGCGGAACCACGGCGTACATCGAGGGCTGGGGACTCTACGCCGAACGGCTCGGCAGAGAGATGGGTTTCTTCGAGGACCCGTACTCCGACTTCGGGCGCCTGTCGCTCGAGCTCTGGCGCGCCTGCCGCCTCGTCGTCGACACCGGCATCCACGAGTACCGCTGGACTCGCGAACGCGCGATCGACTACCTGGTCGAGAACACTCCCGCGAGCGAAGCTGCCTCGCGCAAGGCCATCGAGCGCTACATCGTGATGCCCGGCCAGGCCACCGCCTACAAGATCGGCATGCTGCGCATCCTCACCGCCCGCGAGAAAGCTCGTAGCGCCCTCGGCGACGCCTTCGAGCTCCGCGAGTTCCACGACGTGGTCCTGCGCAATGGCGCCGTACCGATGCCAGTGCTCGAGGCGATCGTAGATCGCTGGACGCGCACGCAGCTCTTTTGACCGCACCCATGCAGTGCCGCCGCTCAAGATCCGAAGGCGCTCCACGGCAGGACCAGCAGCAGCGCGAGGCTCGCCATCGAGGCGATCACCGCCACGCGCACCCAGCGATCCTGGGGCTGTGCGTCTCCCGCGCGGCCCGCGACGAAGAGCACACCGTACACAGCCAGCACGGCGAGGAATCCATCGTAGGGGACGCGGTAGCGAACTTCTCCGAGATAGACCGCGGCGACCGCGACCGCGGTGAAGGCGTGTAGCGCGAGGATCTCGATCGCGGTGTTTCGCCGTACCGCGAGGCACCCGATGCCGAGTACCGCGAGCGGGAGGAGGGCGAAAGCCGCGAGCGCGCCGCCGACGTCGTGGACGAGCGCACGGAATCCGTCGCCGGCGCGCTCGTGCTCCGGCCAGTTTTCGTTGTCGATCGCGAGCAGGCGGATGTTGCGCTGGAGCAGAGCCAGGCGGTAGGTGAAGGGCCGGCCCCCCTGGTGGCGCTCGAGCTCGGCGTCGAGAATGTCGCTGTCGGTGGGGTGACCGACGAAGCGGAATACGCGATCGAGCCCGAGTGCCGTCATCGGCGGCGGAGAAAACCACGACGTGGTGTTGCCCTCGGCATCGCGGGTCTCGAGCCTTTGGTAGTCGGTGCCCGCGAAGAAGCGAACGATCGCCCCGTTCTCGGAGATGAGCCCCCACTGGCCCGTCAACTCGTGAAAGCGCAGGCTCGCACCCGCGACAGCCAGCGCGCACGGCAGCGCGAAAGCGAACGCTACGCCCAGCGTCGCCTTCGGCAGGACGCTCCGCCGCAGCAGCCACCACGCTCCAAAGAGACCCAGCGTCAACAGGACGGGCGGCCGCACGAGGTACGCGAGGGCCGTCGCAGCGCCGGCGAGGAGCGCTCCGCGGCCGGTCTCCACCATCCGGATCGACAGCCACGCGCTCGCCGAGAGCAGCAACATGTAAGGCGTCTCGGAGCTCACGTAGCCCGAGAAGGCGACCATCGGCGGCCACACCGCCACGAGGCCACCAGCGACCAGCGGCGCCGCGGGCGCCCGGACCGCACGCCGCGTGATCGCCATGACGATCGGGACCACGAGCGCGCCGGTGAGCGCCTGCACGGGCCCCAGCCACGAAAGGCTCTCCACCCCGAACCACCAGAGCGCAATTCCCATCCACCAGTGGGTGCCGGGGGGATACACCGCCCACGTGCGGTCTGCGTCCGCGAGTCCCTGAATCCAGAGCTGTGCCCGGGTCAGGTAGCCCGCCATATCGGAGTAGAGCGCGTCTTCCGGCGGCTGCACCCAGGTCGAAAAGGCCCAACGGGTGGCGAGCCCGAGCAAGAACAGCGCGAGTGCGGCGATGGTGGAGCCTCGGGAAGAGGGGATCCCACGCGATCCCGCGCCTCCCGCAGTCATCCCGCCCGGCTCGGCTACTGCGTCGTGCAACGCACACTCCTGGGACGAACGGCAGTCCGGATCTCTTCGTCGCGCACGACCGCCACCCGCTGCTGGGGTGAGTGCACGGAATTGCGCCGGCTGCACCGCTGCCGGTCCAAGTCGACCGCCTGCAACTCCCGTCGACTCCACGACCTTTGACCGCGGGAATCTCCTCGAACGCGCGCTGCGACGGTCGCGACCGTCCCCATTATATCAGCGGCGAGGCGCGTGGCTGGTAGACGCTGCCAGAAGCCCGGGCACGAGCCGAAAACGAGTTGTATGGCGCTAGGTTTCGCCGGAGAGCTGCCAGAACGCGTCGGCTCAGGCGACGCCGGGCACCATGTAGAAGAGCAGGAGGTAGTACATCACCGGAATCGCGAGGAGCGGCGCATCGATGCGGTCGAGCACGCCCCCCATGCCCGGCAGCAGCCGCCCTGCGTCCTTCACCTGCGCGTCGCGCTTCAGCAGAGATTCGACGAGGTCACCGATGATCCCGATGATCGACAAGATGACTCCGAAGCCTGCGGCCGCGGACCAGCCGAGCGTCGACGACATTTCCGGGTAGAAGGCATCGAAGAACGCCTTCGCCATGCAGCCGCCGGCGACCCCGGCGACGATTCCGCCAACAGCCCCTTCGACGCTCTTGCCCGGGCTGATCGCCGGCGCGAGCTTGCGACGGCCATATCTGCGACCTGCGAAATACGCTCCCGTGTCGCAGAGCACGACGACAACGAGCACGTACACCATGAAGAAGATGCCCGATTCGGGCGAGAGCCCCAGCTGCTCCACCGCCTGAATGCCGTGGTTGTGGCGCACGGCCCCCTCGAAGTTTCGGAGCACGACGGCGTGCGCGAGCAGCCAGCCCACATAGAAGATCCCGAAGAAAGTCCCCGAGATGCTGGCCATTGCCTCGTTGATGCGCTGGCGGCGCAACTCGAGGACCATCGTGGCGAGCAGCGTCGCGGTGATCATGACGGTCGCGTGGTACTCGTTGCCGAGATACATCACGACGGGGAGCGCGCCGCCCGCGACGAGGCCGAAGCGCATCGACGGATGCGCGCCCTTGTCGCGCAGCAACTCGTAGATCTCGTACTGACCGAGCACGATGATCACGACAACCGCGACCAGGTACGGCAGGCCCCCGAGCACGATCAGGTAGAGGACCGACGGAATCAGGATGAGTGCGGTCAGGAGTCGCGCGCGGAGTTCGCTGCCCTCCTTCTTCTTCGCCGGCTCGATTGGCGTCGGAGGCTGCGGATGCAGGGGTTCTGCAGAAGGCTGCGAATCGGTGTCCGAAGTCGGGGCGTTCTCGCTCACGGGCTGCCACCGCGCCCCGTCGATCCGAAGCCGCCGATCCCGCGGGCTGTGTCGTCGAGGGTTTCGACCTCATCCCAGTCCGCAACGACGACGGGCGAGATCACGAGCTGAGCGATGCGGTCCCCCCGCTGGACCGTGTACGCTTCGCTGCCGGTATTTCCCAGGATGACCTTCATCTCGCCCCGGTAGTCGGCATCGATGGTACCGGGCGCGTTGGGAATCACCACGCCGTGGGCGAGCACGAGTCCGCTGCGCGGGCGCACCTGGGCCTCGAAGCCGTCGGGGAGTGCGATCGCAAAGCCAGTGGGGATCAGCGTGCGATTCCCCGGTGGCAGAACCACCGGGGATGCAACGGCTGCGCACAGGTCGAAACCCGCGGATCGACTCGTCGCTCGCGACGGCAGCGGCAGGTCGGCGTTCCCGGGCAGACGCGTGATCTTGACCCGAGTGGACACCACCACTGCCGTTTCAGGCTTCCGCTGCTGCGTCGGCCAACGCCTCCTTGCGGGACAGGCGGATGCGGCCCGAGGGATCGATGTCGATGCACTTGGCGAGCACCTCGTCCCCTTCGGCCACCACGTCCGTGACCCTTTCGACACGCCCCTCGGCGAGGTGGCTGATGTGGATCAGCCCGTCGGTGCCTGGGAAGATCTCCACGAAGGCGCCGAAGTCCGTGATGCGCTTCACCTTGCCGAGATAGACACGATCGAGTTCCGCCTCCTGCGTGAGCTCCGTGACCATGGCCTCGGCACGCTCGAGCGCGTCGCCGTCGGGCGAGAAGATCGTCACGCGACCAGAGTCGTCGATGTCGATCTTGGTGTTGGTCGTCTCCTGGATGGCGCGAATCACCTTGCCACCCGGCCCGATGACGTCGCGGATGCGATCGGGCTTGATCGAGATCATCTTCACCCGCGGCGCGTACCGCGAGAGCTCCTGGCGGGGCTGGAAGTTCTCGAACTCGCTTGCCGTCTCGGCGGCCATGCGGTCGAGGATGTGCAGCCGACCTTCGCGAGCCTGTGAGAGCGCCTTCTCCATCACCGACCAGTCGACGGACTTGATCTTGATGTCCATCTGCAGCGCCGTGATGCCTTCGCGGGTGCCGGCCACCTTGAAGTCCATATCGCCGAGGTGATCTTCGTCGCCGAGGATGTCGGAGAGGATCGCAACGCGGTCGCCCTCTTCGATGAGCCCCATGGCGATGCCCGCCACCGGCGCCTTGAGCGGCACACCGGCGTCCATGAGCGACAGCGTCGCGCCGCAGACCGTCGCCATCGACGACGACCCGTTCGACTCGAGGGTCTCCGCCACGATTCGAATCGTGTAGGGGAACTCCTCGAGTTCGGGGAGCACCTCGCGAATGGCCCGCTCGGCGAGGTTGCCGTGACCGACCTCCCGCCGACCCGGCCCGCGCAGCATGCGCGCCTCGCCCACCGAGAACGGCGGGAAGTTGTAGTGCAGATAGAAGGGCTTGCTCGTCCGCTCGACGAGACCGTCGACGGTCTGCGCGTCGCTCGAGCCGCCGAGCGTCGTGTAGACGATGGATTGAGTTTCACCGCGCGTGAACAGCGCCACGCCGTGCGGCCGCGGTACCGGGCGCACCTCGCACGCGATCTGCCGGACGTCGGCGAGGTCGCGACCGTCGATGCGCGTGTTGGTGTCGAGGATGCGCTTGCGGACGAGCTGGGAGCGCAGATCGTGGAGGATGTCCTTCACGGAGCCCTGCAGCGTCTTCAGTCCGTTCTGCCGCTCTTCGACGGCCTCGAGAGTGTCGAGCTTCACCGGCTCCTGCCGGTAGGCCGTCACGAACTCGCTCAGCACCTCTTTGTCGATCACGGCGAGGGCGTCGTAGCGCTCGGCCTTCGTGCGAATCTGGACGGCCTCGTCGAGGCGCGCCTCCGCCTTCGCTCGCACCTGCGCCTCGAGCGCCGAATGATCGGGCGGCGCGGGCACGTCGCGGTTCGGAACACCGCACTTCTTCACGAGCTCGTCCTGGAGATCGATGGTCTTCACGATCTCGGTGTGGGCTTGCTTGAGGGCAGCGAGCAGGTCGGCTTCCGAGACGAACTTCGCTGACCCTTCGACCATCACGAGCGCGGCGCGGCTGCCGGCCACGACGAGGTCGAGATCGCACTCCTCGAGCTGCTCGGGGTTCGGATTGACGACGAACTCGCCGTCGAGACGACCCATACGCACGGCGCCGATCGGGCCGAGGAACGGGATGTCGGACAGCGAGAGCGCCGCCGATGCACCGATGAATCCCGGGATGTCCGGCGGCGAGCCGACCTCGGCGGACAACACGGTGGCCGTGATCTGCGTCTCGTCGCGATAGCCGTCCGTGAAGAGCGGACGGATCGAGCGGTCGATGAACCGCGACACGAGGACCTCGCGATCCGAGAGGCGTCCCTCGCGCTTGAAGAAGCCGCCGGGAATCTTGCCGGCGGCGGACGTCTTCTCGACGAAGTCGACCGTGAGCGGGAAAAAGTCGATCCCGGGGCGCGGATTCGCCGAGGTGGCCGTGACGAGAACGACGGTCTCGCCGTATGTGACGACGGCCGCACCTGCGGCCTGTTTGGCGAGCTTGCCGGTCTCGAGGGTCAGCACGCGACCGCCGAACTCCATCGAAACGCTGTCGGGCTCGAACCAGTAGGAAGGCATTCTTTTGTCTCCACTCCGCCTCGTGGGGCTCTGCGGATTCGTCGGAACCGACGATCCGCGCCCGACGGGGTCGGAGCGTTCGTGGACGACACGCGGGGAGAACGAGAAGGAGACGTGATGGAATGCGGAATCAGCGATGAGCGAAGTGGCCTTCGCACATGGCGGACTTCCGCACCCCAAGACAATCACTCCGCGCCGTCCGGGGTTGGTTGCGTTGACCGCTTCTTGCGATCAGCGCCTGAGTCCCAGGCGTCCAATCAACGCCTGGTATCGATCCGGCTCGGTCCTCCTCAGGTAGTCGAGTAGCCGCCGCCGCTGACTCACGAGCAGAAGCAGGCCACGGCGAGAGTGGTGGTCCTTCTTGTGGACCTTGAAATGTTCGGAGAGACCGTTGATGCGCTCGGTCAACAGTGCGACCTGAACCTCGGAGGACCCGGTGTCCTTCTCGTGGGTGCGGTGGGTATCGATCGTCGCCTGTTTGATGGCCTTCGAAATCAACTCGATCTCCGATGCAATGTGTTCGGATTCTCCCCGCAAAGGGGGCACCGCTTGCGGGTTGGGGAACAGTCTCCGTTTCGAACGATCCGCGACCGCCCCGCGGGATGGCAGAGCTGCGGGCGCTTCGAAGGGGGACTGGGCGCAGGTCAACATCCGACCCGGATCGCCAAGTGCGCAGAAGTGTTACAGAGTCAGGGGGTCGGGGCAAGCGACCCCGGACGCGACGACCGTTCCTCCACCCTCCGCAGCACTCGCAGCGGCCGGATCTTTCGACCGGGTTGCATCTCCATGATCGCCAGCAGTTCGCCGTCTGGGCGGATCGCCGCCAACCGTGTGCCGGGAGCCACAGGGGAGCGCCCTCCCGCAAGCTCGTTGCCATTCGTGACGCGCTCGACCTCATGGGATTCGAGTCGCAGCACCGGGAGACCCAGCGCGTTGACGGGGTGGATCAACCGGTGGGCGATGGCGCCCGCTTCGGCCTCCGCCGCGAGAACCTCGGTCGCCGTGGCGTGTTCGCTCAGGAACGGGCCACTCCGAGTACGCTCGAGATCCGCCAGGTACCCCCCGCAGCCCAGGCGGGCCCCGAGGTCCGACGCGAGGACCCGCACGTAGGTACCGGCCGAGCAGTCGACCTCGATCTCCACTTCGGGTGCGTCGTAGCGCAGGACCTCGATCCGATCGATTTCGACGGTCTTGGGCTCCCGCTCGACCTCCCGACCCTCGCGTGCGAGGCGGTGGAGCGGCACGCCGTCGCGCTTCACGGCGCTGTACATCGGCGGCACCTGCTGCACGTCGCCCACGAACGCCGCAAGGGAGTCGCGGATCTCGGCCTCGGAGGGCAGATCTCCAGCGTGAGTGGCCACCACCTCTCCGTCGGCGTCGAGCGTGTCCGTGGCCTGGCCGAGCCGGATGATGCCCCGGTAACTCTTGCGTCCCCTTTCGAGAAAAGGGACGAGCTTCGTCGCCTCGCGGATCGCGAGCGGAAGCACACCCGTCGCCAGCGGATCGAGGGTGCCGAGGTGCCCGACGCGACGCGTACCCAGCCATGCACGGGCCGCGTCGACCACGTCGTGCGAAGTCCAGCCGCGCGGCTTGTCGACGACCAGGAACCCGGCGGGCCCCGGCTTCTCGTTGTCGCGCCGGTTACGTCTTCTCGCCATCACTCAGCTTGGACAGGAGGCCGAGAATTCGGCTCCCGATTGAAAGAGACGGGTCGTGTCGGAACTGGAGCGCCGGGGTCCGGCGCAGCGGCAGAACGCTCGCGAGACAGCGTCTGACATACGGCGCGGCGCTGTCGAGTCCGTCCGCGATGTCTTCCACTTCACCTTCTCCGTCGCCGCTCGATTCCATCGCGCTCCAGTACACCAGCGCGTTGCTCAGATCCGGCGCGACGTCGACCCGTGTGAGAGTCACCAGCCGGATGCGCGGGTCCGTGACCTCTTCTCGGAGCACGCGCGAGATCTCGCCGCGCAGTTGCTCGGCGATCCGTTCCGTACGCCGGGTCATCGGGTTTGGCCGGTGATCGGCGGGCAAAGCCCGTCAGCCGGCACGGAGCGGCTAGGCCGTACGTTGCCGACATCTAGCGCCGTTCTCTTAGTCGTCACGTTCGTGTCCGCCGATGTCTTCTGCCTCGTCTGTGTCACCGTATTCTTCGGACCACACCGGTCCGGTTTCCGCGTGTGGAAGACTCGTGATCGTCACGTCGGAATTCAGAACCTCGGCGAGGTACAGCCCCTCGATGAATACGAGCGCGCTCTCGAGCGTGGCGCGCACCACATCGCCGTTCGATCCCGCTGCGGCAAGGCCGAGGGTCGCGAGCTGCCAAGTTCCCTGACCGCCCACTTCGGCGACGGAGAGGTTGAATTTGTTGCGGACTCGTTGGCTGATGGATCGGACGACGCCTCGTTTGCGTTTGAGCGATTGGGAGTCGTGGACGCAGATCTCAACGACGGCGGCACCGATGATCATTCGAGTGTCGCCGGCGTCTCCTCGAGCACGTAGGTTTCGATCACGTCACCGATCTTGACGTCGTTGTAGCCGTCGATCCCAATCCCGCACTCGAAGCCCGCGTTGACCTCGCGCGCGTCGTCCTTGAAACGCTTGAGCGAGCCGACCCGACCCTCGTAGATCTGCACGCCGTCGCGCAGCAGGCGGCATTGGCTACCGCGCCTCACCGACCCCTCGCTGATGTGCGAACCACAGATCAGCCCGAACTTGGGAATGTTGAAGGTCTCGCGCACCTCGGCGCGGCCCTGGAACGCCTCACTGACCTTCGGCGGCAGGAGGCCCACCATCGCGTTGCGAACGTCGTCGGTGACCTCGTAGATCACCTTGTAGGCGCGCACGTCGACGCCCTGCCCCTCGGCGGCCTTGCGGCCAGCCGGATCCGGACGGACGTGGAACGCGACGATGATCGCCCCGCTCGCCTTCGCGAGCATGACGTCGGTCTCAGTCACCGCGCCGACGCCGGAATGCAGGATCTCCACCTTGACCGAGTCGGTCGACAGATTGAGGAGCGACTCGCGCAGCGCCTCGACGGAGCCCTGCACGTCAGCCTTGACGACGAGAGGCAGCGCCTTCACGCCACCGCCCTCGGCCTGTGCGAAGAAATCCTCGAGGTTCACCATCGGTCGCTGGGGCTCGCGGGACTGCTTGCGGCCCTCGGCGAGACGGTGGTCGACGATGTCCTTCGCGATGCGCTCGCTCGCGACGACATGGAACGGGTCGCCCGCCTCGGGCACACCGGAGAGACCGACCAGCTGAACGGGCCTCGACGGTCCCGCCTCCTTCAGGCGCGTGCGGTTCTCGTCTTCCATGGCGCGCACCCGACCGCTCATGGTCCCCACCACGACGGCATCGCCGCGGCAAAGCGTGCCTTCCTGGACGAGGACGGTGGCCACGGGGCCACGCCCCTTGTCGAGGTTGGCTTCGAGCACCACCCCGGCGGCCCGACGACCCGGATCGGCCTTGAGCTCGAGCAGCTCCGCCTGCAGAGTGAGCATCTCGAGCAGCTTGTCGAGGCCAGTGTGCTTCGTGGCCGAGACCTCGACGGAGATGACGTCGCCGCCGAACTCTTCACAGACCAGATCGTGCTCCATCAGACGCTGGCGAACCTGCTGGGGATCCGAGCCGGGCAGGTCGCATTTGTTGATCGCGACCAGGATCGGAACGCCCGCGGACTTCGAGTGATCGATCGCCTCGATCGTCTGCGGCATGATGCCCTCGGTTGCCGCGACGACGAGCACCACGATGTCGGTGGCATCGGCGCCACGGGCGCGCATCTGCGTGAACGCCGCGTGTCCCGGGGTGTCGATGAAAGTGAGCTTCTTGCCCTCGATGCTCGCCTGGTAGGCGCCGACGTGCTGTGTGATGCCGCCGTCTTCTCTGGCCGCCACGTCGGTCTCGCGCAGGGCGTCGAGTAGCGACGTCTTGCCGTGGTCGACGTGACCCATCACGGTGATCACCGGCGGACGTCCCTCGAGCGTCGACGAGTCGGCGGCTTCGGTCAACTCCTCGAGGAAGACCGACTCCTTGAAGCCGACGTCCTGCACCTCGTAGCCGAACTCGGCCGCGACCTTGGTCGCAGTCTCGATGTCGATCGCCTGGTTGATCGATACCATCGTCCCGAGGGCCATGAGCTTGCGCTGCACGTCGGGGGCCTTCGCACCGAGCATCCGCGCGAGCTCACCGACAGCCACAGAACCCTCGACGCGCGCGACGCGCTTCACCTCCTGCGGGGCGGACTTCGCGACCGGCTTGGCGGGAGCATCGCGACGTTTCCGCCGGGGCGAGGTGAGGTTGCGCGGCTCGAGCATGACCTGCCGCCGCAGTGCCCCGCGACTCGTCGCCTGGCTCGCGAGGCGCTCCTGCTCCTTGACGTTGACGACTTCGCGAGCCCTCTTCCGCTGCTTCGCGGCGCCGCGATCCGCGCCGGGACTCGGTCCCTGCCCTTGGCCGGATTCCGGACCGGTTCCAGCCTGGTCTTTCGCCGCGAACGCAGGTTGCGAGCTGCGCTCGGGTCCGGGCGCAGGAATGGGCACGACCGGTTCGGGTTCGGAGGGGGCCTCGGGCAACGCGGGCGCTTCGGCCTCGATGGGCTCCACGACGGGTACCGCTTCCCGGGTCTCGACTTCGGGCGCCGGCACCTCGGCGACGACGACGGGCTCCGGGACGGGCTCGATCTTCTTGCGCCGGCGGATCACGGCGCCGCCGGCCCTCGTCTCGACCCGACGCTCGGTGACCGGACCCTTCTTCTTCACTCCACCGAGCTTCTGGCGCAACAGATCGGCGGTTTCGCCGTCGATGGACGCCATCGGGCTCTTCAGCGTGACGCCAATCACGGCCGCCTTTTCGACGAACTCGGATCGATCGATTCCGAGTTCCTCGGCGATCTTGTAGGCCCTGATGTTCGCCATTCGTTCCTTCTCGACGTCGTCCCGACGTCCCGTCCTTGGTGCCCGCGTCGCGGGCGGTCTTCACCGTGAGTGGGTCGAGGTTCAGTTCGCCATCAGCCGCCCGCTCGTTCCTCGACGTTGTCTTCCGCGTCCGCTGCGACTTCGACTTCCGGTGCGCTTTCGCCATCCGCTGCGCTTTCGCCATCCGCTGCGCCGGCCTCCTCGGCGGCCGCCTCCGCTGCCGCTGCCTCCGCTGCCGCCGCTGCCGCCGCTGCTTCCGCCTCGGCGGCCTCCTGGGCGAGCCGTTCGGCCTCGAGGCGCGCCGCCTCTTCCTCTTCCGCGGCCTTGCGCTCGGCGAGCACGACTGCCTTTTCCTTGATGGAAGCAGCGCCGGACTCGCTGATGCCGGGAATCGAAGTGAGCAGATCGACGGGGCAGTTCGCGAGATCCTCGAGCGACGTGATGCCCTGCTGGAGCAGAAGCTCCGCGTCGGCGTCGCCGCAGCCCTCGACCACCGAGACGGCCTCGGAGAGCCATTGCGCGAGCTCGCGCATCTTCGACTCGCTCTTGATGTCGATCCTCCAGCCGGTCAGCTGGACGGCGAGCCGCACGTTCTGGCCCTTGCGCCCGATCGCGAGGGAGAGCTGATCGTCGGGCACGATGACGTCCATGGAGTTCTCGCCGTCGTCGATGATCACCTTCGACACCTGCGCGGGCGACAGCGCCGTGCACACGTAGCGCGCGGGGTCGGAGCTCCACGGCACGATGTCGATGCGCTCGCCTCGGAGCTCCTGCACGACGGCTTGCACGCGGCTGCCTTTCATGCCGACGCACGCGCCAACGGGATCGACGTCGCTGTCGCGGGACACCACGGCGATCTTCGAGCGCCCGCCCGGCTCGCGCGCCGCGGACTGGATCGACACGATTCCCTCGTACATCTCCGGCACTTCCTGCTCGAAGAGCTTCGTGAGCATCTCCATGCACGTGCGGGAGAGGACGATCTGCGAGCCCTTCGCGGCCTTGTTGACCTCGAGCACGTAGGCGCGCACGCGGTCGTTGGGGCGGTAGGTCTCGCGCGGTACCTGCTCGTTCAGGGGCAGTACCGCTTCCGCACGGCCAAGGTCGACGATTATGGCTCCCTTCTCGAAGCGCCGGACGATGCCGTTGACGATCTCGCCCTGGCGATCCTTGTACTCGTCGTAGACGTTGTCCCGCTCCGCTTCGCGAATGCGCTGGATGATCACCTGCTTGGCGGTCTGGGCGAGGATGCGCCCAAAGCCGGACGCATCGATCTTCACGCCGATCTCGTCGCCGACCTCCGCCTCGGGATCGAACTCGTGGGCCTGAGTGAGGGTGATCTGCGTGAGTTGATCGTCGACCACCTCGACGACCTCGCGGAACTCGAAGAGCTCGATCTCGCCGAGCTCGTCGTTGTAGCGGGCGTCGATTTCGCCTTCGGGGCGGTCGTCGCGACGTGCCGCCTGCCGCATCGCCTCTTCGAGCGCGGAGATGATCTCGTTCTTGTCGATCCCCTTGTCCTTGGCGACCTGTTCGATTTCGCGTTTTAGACCGAGCATTCGCTACCTCCGCGACCTCAGCTCGAGGTGGCCCCGCGCGCGAAGTCGGCGCGAGTGAATTTGTAGACGACGTTCGCGCTGGCGACGTCGCCGAACGGAATCTCGACCTGGCGACCTTCGATATCGAGGCGGGCGATTCCACTGGCGAACTTCACAAGCGTTCCGCGAAAGCGACGCCTTCCATCGAGTGGCTCGCGCGTCTGCAGCTTGATTTCCGTGCCGCATGCAGCGATGAAGTCCTTCTCTCTCGCGAGAACCCGATCGAGTCCGGGCGACGTCACCTCGAGGCGGTAGGCCACCGGAATCGTGTCCCGCGCGTCGAAATTCGAAACGACTTCCCGCGCCACGTCTGCACATCCCTCCACCGACACTTTTCCATCGCCCTCGCGTGTATCCAGAATCACTTTCACCGACCAGGGCTGACGTCCCCTCGTCACGATCACGTCGAGGAGGTCGAAACCGGCCCCGTTCGCAACAGGCTCGATCAACTCTCGGAGTCCCTCCGGGATATCCCGATACATCTTCACCGCGTCCGAAAACAAAAAAAGCGGACGATTCGCCCACTTCTCCGCAGCATCCCGATTCAGCGCCCGTTCACACCAGCGCGTCCGAATCGACCGCTACTCCCCCAGATCAGCCGGCCTCGCACCGACTCGCAATCTTGAACCACAGTTCCGCAGGCACACCTGGTAACGGCGAGCTAAGCCCGCGTAAAATAACTGAATTACTGCTCCCCCGCAAATCTGGTCGAGAGCCCGCAGAGCGCCAAATTCCGGGGGGAACTCCCACCGGGCGTGAACAGGATCAAACGGGATCAGGACTGGGGAGGCCCCACCGGGTCAAGGAGCGCCCCAGTGAGTTCGGCGACCTTGGCGAATCCATGCCGCGCCGCATAGGCGACGATGCCGTCGGCGATCTCGCCCGCCACCGCGGGATTCAGGTAGTTGCTCGTGCCGACCTGTACGGCCGTGGCACCGCAGAGCAGAAACTTCACCGCGTCTTCGGCGCTCGCGATCCCGCCGATGCCGCAGATCGGGATCGATACCGCCTGGGCGGCCTGCCACACCATGCGCAGCGCAATCGGCCGGATGGCCGGCCCCGACAGCCCGCCAAGGCGATTCGCCAATACCGGCCGGCGCGTCTCGACGTCCACTTCGAGCGCCTGGACTGCGTTGATGAGCGAGATCCCGTCCGCGCCCTCCGCTTCGCAGACCTTCGCCATCTCGGAGATGCTCGTGACGTTCGGGGAGAGCTTGACCAGCAGCGGCACGTCGGTCGAGCGGCGCACGGTTCGGACGAGTTCCGCGAGCACGCTCGGGCTCTGCCCGAACTCGATCCCACCGGCCTCCACGTGGGGACACGATGCGTTCACTTCGAGGCCCGCCACGCGCGGCACGCCGGTCAGACGCTTTGCGACCTCGCCGTAGCCCTCGATCGAGGTCTCGAAGATGCTCGCGATGATCGTGACGCCCTCGGGCAGTGCGGGGAGCTTCTCACGGACGAACGCCTCGACACCGACGTTCTCGAGACTGATGGCGTTCAACAGAGCCGACGGCGCTTCGGCAATGCGCGGCGGCGGGTTCCCGAAGCGCGGCTCGAGGGTCAGGCTCTTCGCCACGAAGCCGCCAATTCGGGTGAGATCGAGAAACGGCGAGAACTCGGCCCCGTAGCCGAACGTCCCGGACGCCGTGAGAACCGGATTGCGCAGCGGAATACCCGCGAGGTCGACGGCAGAATCGACGTTTTCCGGAAGCAGCTCGGCGCTTCTCGTCACGGCAGCCCCTCCCACGCGACCGCCTCGGCGTCGAACACGGGCCCCTCGCGGCACACGAGGCCGAAGCCGCCTGCGCTGAGCGGCGCCGCGCAACCGAGGCAGACGCCGAACCCGCACGCCATGTGGTTCTCGAGAGACACGACACAGCCGATGCCGTGGGTCTTCGCCACTTCGGCCGCTCGGCGCATCATCCCCACTGGCCCGCACGCGTAGACGCGCGCGCGGCTCGAGTCGATGCCGTCGGCCAGAGCGGCGGCCAGGAGATCCGTCACGAGTCCGCTCGACCCACGGCTGCCGTCCTCCGTTGCGATGCTCACGGCCACAGCGTCGAGCGCCTCGAAGTCGTCGACGCCCATCAAATCCCCAGCGCTGCGCGCGCCGAACAGCACGCTGACCGAGCCGTCGCGCACGCGCGTGCGCTCACGAGCCAGCTGATAGATCGAGGCGACGCCGGTGCCACCGCCCACGAGGATGGCCTGCTCGCCGGGGATGGCCCCGGGGAAGGGCGTTCCGAGGGGACCCACGAGCGAAACGACATCGCCGGCGCGTGCTTCGGAGAGCAGCGCCGTGCCGCGACCGCCGACCTTGAACAGGATCTCGAGGTCGGGAGAGCCAGAGCCGTCGATCTCGCGGTAGATGGCCATGGGGCGCGGCAGCAGCGGGTCGGTCCGCGGCGCCGCCATCACGGGCCCCGCTCCGATCATCACGAACTGCCCCGCCGCAAAACCCGGCCAGCCCTCCACCCGGACCCGAATACGGCGGTTCGCTCCGCCCTCGTCGAGCACCTCGAGCACCGTGGCCCCGGCGCGCAGCGGCTCGGGAACCGGCTCGCCCGGCCCGGAGGGGCTACGAGGGGTTTTGACCACGAAAACCTCGAAACGGCCCCGGGCGGCGGCGAGATCGGAACGCGGGGGAATCTGGGTTCAGGGCGGAGCTGCGTGGCCCCGAAGCGGCGCCGCGATGCTCTAACTCTCCGAAAATTCTTATCAAAATCGAAAACTAACGCAACGGTGTCGATTCAAGAATACGCGACGACCGACCGATAGTCCCGCCGACCAGCCCGGGCGCAACTCCGCTGCGGGAAACGCCGGAGGTGTCGCCTTGTCATCAGCCCTCGAACGCCATCAGGAGCGCTTCCGACGGGACCCCGGAAACAACCGGGCCTTCGAAGCCCTGGACGAACACCTGTTCCTCGGGGGCGAGTGGGATTCGCTGATCGATCTGTACGAACGGAGGCTGACCTGCACCTCCGCTCGCGCGAACCGCCGGGAGAAGGCCGACCTCATGTTCCGCCTGGGCCAGATCTGGGAGGAGCGGATCGGTCAGATCGACAAGGCGGTCGAGTGCTATCGCGAGACGCTGCGAGCCGATTCCCAGCACCTTCCAGCGCTGGGACAAATGCGCGGTATCTACGCCAGCCGCGCGCAGTGGGACGTCGTCCTGCAGATCGCAGAGATGGAAGTGGCGCTCCCGATGCCCGCCAACGAGCGCGCCGAACTTCTCACGGGCATCGGAACCCTCTGGCTCGAACAGCTCGGTGATCCCGAGCAGTCACTCGCCCACTTCCAGCGCGCACTCGCGGAGTCCGCGGACCATGGGAAGGCGCTCGAGGGAGCGGCGGTCGGATTCGAGCGGCTGGGCCGCCACCCCCAGGCCGCCGAGGCGTGGCGGCGACGCGTCCCGCAGCTGCGCGGCACGGATCGCGCTGCCGCGCTCGTGAAGCTCGCGCGGTTGACGGGCGGTCCGCTCGGCCAGCCCGACGCCGCAGCCGAGCTCTACCGGAAGGCGCTCACCGACGACCCGATGCAGCCCGCCGCGGTGGAAGCGCTCACGAGCTACGCCACTGCGCGCGGCCAATGGGCCCTCCTCGCCGACCTCGGGGGGCGCCGCTTCGAGCTCGCGACCCGAGCCGGCGACGTCGCCCGGCAGGCGGCGATCGCCCTCGAGACCGGGCGCCTCCACCTCGAATCACTTCACGAACCGGCCTCCGCGGAGATCTGGCTGAACCGGGCGCGCGAGCTCGCCCCATCGGAGGCCGGCGTCTACCAGGCGCTGGGCGACCTGGCGAGAGAGAGAGAAGACGACCCCGCGCTCCTCGAGTGCGTCGAACAGCTGCTGTCGCTGACGGACGATGCACCGCCGCTTTCTGCGCTGCTCGAAGCAGCGACGATGCGCTCCGAACGCGGTGAGCACGACCAGGCGCTACCGCATCTCGAGCGCGCGGTCGCGTCGGCGCCCGAAGACGCACTCGTCGTCGAAGCGCTGTCCGAAACGCTCTCGCACCTCGGCGACTACCCCGCGCTGGTCGACGCGCTCGAACGCCGCGCCGCGCTCGCAGTCGACGACCCCGAGACGCGCTCCGCGGTGCTCGTCGAGCTCGCAACGGTGCAGCGCGACCGTCTTCAGAACCCGGACGCGGCGCGCGAAGCCTTCGAACTCGCCTTCGACTCCGACCCGAAGGCCCAGGGCCTGGTAGCGATCCTCGAGCAGACCTACCGCAAGGTCGACGATGTCGAGTCACTCCGCTCGCTCTACGAGCGCGCGGGTTGCGACGGCCCCGTGGAGCGCCGTCCCCACCACCTGTGCCTGCTCGGCGAACACCAGGGCGAACGGCTGGGCGACACTTCGGAGGCGCGACGCAGCTTCGAGCGCGCGCTCGAAATCGATCCTGCGTGGGCGCCTGCCCACGAAGGACTGCAGAAGCGCGCGCAGGAGGACGGCGACCGCGAGGCTCTCGAGCACGCGTACGCGCTCGAGGTTCCCGTCGCCCGGGACACCGAACGACTCGCGTTCCTCGTGGGTGAGCTCGTGTCGCTGTGCGAGGCGCGCCACCAGACTGCAGAAGCCCTCGACTGGGCGAGTCAGCTCGCGACTGCGACGCCCGAGAGCGCACCGGTGCTGCTCGAGTGCGCGCGTTTGCAGGAGAAGCTCGGTCGACGGGACGACCTCCTCGCGACCCTCGGAAACATCGAACCACTCCTCGCCGGCAGCGCTCTCGCCGACCACCGGCGGCGCATTGCGGCACTCCACCGCGACGCCGGCCGCCACGACGCGTCGATCGCCACGTTCCAGAACGCCCTCGCAGCGAATCCCGAGGACCGCGAGGCTCTCGAATCCCTGCTCGCCCCGCTCGAAACCGCGGGGCGTCTCGACGAGCTCGCGCGGGCGCGGCGCCAGCTCGCGGACCTGCTCCCGCCCGCCGAGCGCGCGACCTGCCTCAACGAGCTCGCGACCCTCCTCACGGATCGCCTCGGCGACACCAACGGCGGAATCGAGATCCTCACCGAATTGTGTCAGGGGCCCCGGGAATTCTGGCCGGCCGACGACATGGACGGGCGACTCGAAGCCGCACTCGAGCGCGCCGGCCGCTACGAAGAGCTCGCCGTGCGACTCGCTGAACGCATCGAGGCGTTCGGCGCCGGGCACCCCGAAGCCGGCAACCTCGAACTGCGCCGCGCGAACCTCCTCCTGGATCACCTGGACCGATTCCGCGAGGCAGCGGATGCTTTCGAACGCGCGCGCCAGTGGGGCTCCGGGTCCGAGCGCGCCAGCGAGGGACTCGAGCGGGCGCTGCGTGCCGCCGGCGACGCCAACCAACTCGCTGCGTTCCTTCTGGACCGCGTGAACGACCTCGCAGACCCGCTGCTGAGCCAGCGAGCCGCGTTCGAACGAGCGGTGCTCCTCGAGGACGAACTCGGCGATGAACAGGGCGCGCGCGAAGCGATTGCGTCTCTCGCAGACACCGCCGAGGACCGCGGGCTGCGCCACGCCGCGTCCCGCCGACTGCAAGCGCTACTCGAGCGGACGAGTGCGTGGAGCGCGCTGCGCGAACACCTCGAAGCCGTCCTCACGCGGGCCGAGGCTGACGACCCCGCCGAGCTCCACGAGCGCATCGCAGAGCTGTGCCGCGATCGGTTGAACGACCCCGTCGGCGCCGTCGCTCATTTCGAGGCCGCCACGGCCGTCGATCCGGGACGCGCCGATCTCTGGCGGGCGCTGGCCCATCTCTACGATCGAGCGGGTCGCAGCGAGGATCTCGTGCAAGCTCTCGAAGGCGAGCTCGAGACGGGTCCGTCTCCCGAGCGTGAACTCACGCTGCGCGGGCGAGCCGTCGAGGTGTGCGCGGGCGCGCTCTCCGACGTCGAACGGGCCCGGATGCACGCCGAGCGCGTCATCGAGCTCGACGCCACGCACTCGGCCGCCACCGAGTTCTTGATCGACTTCTGGGAACGCGCCGGCCAGGCGAGTGCGGTCGTACGACTGCTCGAGAACCGGCTGCAGTCACTGCGGGCGACATCGCCCGCGCCCGGCGGATCCGACGCGCTGCGCATGCAGCAGACCTCGCTTCAGCTGCGCATCGCCGCCGTGCGCTCGGCGCAGCTCGTCGACGTCGACGGTGCGATCGCCGCACTCGAACAGGCCCTCGACGACGTGGGACCGCGCACCGCGGTGGCCGAACCGCTCGCGGACCTCTACGAGGGAGCCGGCTACGACGAGGAACTCCTGGACGTCTGTCGACGCGCCGCGGACGCCAACGGGGACCCCAGCGAGCGCGCAAATTGGCTCCTGCGCCTCGGCGCCGCGCTCTGCGAGCGACGCCAGGACGGCGAAGCCCTCGACGTCTACCGCCGTGTACTCACCGACCGGCCCGACGACCGCGAGGCCCAGGCCGCCCTCCGAGACCTCTACCGGCGGGGCCGCGAGCCCGAGCCCCTGGCCCGCTTGCTCGAGGTGAAGCTCTGCCACGCGACCGGGCTCGAGGAGATCGAAGCGCGCCTCGAGCTCGCGGATCTTCTCGCCGACCCACTCGGCAAGCCCCAGGACGGACTGCGCGAGCTACGCCGCGTACTGCAGCTCGATCCGGCGCGTGACGACGTGCGCGAACGCACCGTGCAGCTCGCGGAGCGCATGGGCGATCACGACACCGTACTCCAGCTGATCGACGAGGCACTTGCGCGCCCGCGTGGGTCGGACTCGCGCGCGGCGCTCCTCGCTCGGCGCGGGTCCGTCCTCGCCGACAGCGAGCGCCTCGCGGAAGCCTGCGACGCGTACCGGGAGGCACTGCGGCTCGACGCGATGCTCGGCGAGGCCCGCGGCGCCTTGCGCCGCTGCCTCGAGCGCCTCGGGCGCCACGCCGAAGTGCTCGACTGCCTCCACCAGGAGTCCTGCAACGCCCAGGGCGAAGCGCGTGTCGCGCTGCTCACCGAGGCCGCGGAGTTCGCGCGCGTCAACATCTCGCTCGATGCCGCTCTGCCGTGGCTGCAGCGGCTGCGGCGCGAGCGACCGACCGACGACGAGATCGCCTCGCGCATCACCGACGTCCACCGACGCGCGGGTCGAGCCGAGGCGCTCTTGCGCGCCCTGGAGGAAGAGGTTGCGCTGACCACCGACACCGCGCGATGGCGTGAGCTCTCGATCGAGCGCGCCGGACTGCTCGAGTCGGCGTGGAAGGCTCCGGCACGCGCGGCGCGCGTGCTCGAAGAGGTGCGGGAGACCGCACCCGGTGCGGACGTGCTCGAGAACCTCGAGCGGCTCTACCGAGCAACGGATCGCAGCCGCGAGCGCGTCGAAGTCATCGAAGAGCTCGTCGCTTGGCACGGCGGCTCATCTCCTGCGCTCGCCCCACTGCACCGCGAGGCAGCGGCGCTCTGTGAGGGCAGCCTGCGCGATCCCGAACGAGCTTCCCACCACTGGTATGCAGCGCTGTGCGCGACACCGCCCGGCAGCCAGGAGCACATCGCAACGCTGCGCTCCCTCGCCAACGCGCTTCGCGCATCTCAGCAGATCCTCGCGTGGTCGCGCTGCGGTGAGGCCGAGCTCGCGGCGCTCGATCCGTCGCAGCCCGTCTTCGATGAGCGGCGTCAGCAGCTCCACGCGGAGCTCACTGGCGCCTACGAGCAGGAGTTGGGCCGCCCCGATCACGCGCTCGGGCACCTGCGCGCCCTGGTCGACTCGCTGTCGCTCGCGGAGCCGTCGAAACAGCCGGGCGCGCGCGCGCCCGGCGCGGAGTTCGACGAGCCGGAGAAGTCGCTGTTGAGGTTGCTTCGCGCCCACAGCGCGTGGATCGAGCTCGAGCGGCGGCTCACCCGCCGCCTCGAACGGATCACCCTCGACGATCGCCAGACCGACGACCCGGAGGCGTGGCTCGAGCTCGCAAGACTCCGCGACGACCCGATTCGCGATCGCCGCGGTGCCGCCACCGCCTACCGCCACGTGCTCGAGATCGAGCCCGATTGCCTGCCCGCGCTGCAGGGGCTGCGCGGAACCTGCGAGCGACTGTGCGAGTGGGCGGAGGTGGCGAGTACGCTCGAGCGCGAAATCGAGCACGCCCAGACGCACTCGCCCGGCCAACGCGCCGCCCTGCTCGGCCGCCTCGGCGACCTCTACTGGCACCGCCTCGAATCGACCACGGGCGCGAGCCGCGCCTACGCGATGGCTCTCGAAGCGAACCCGAGCGACATCGACTCGCTGCGGTCGTTCGAGAAGCTCCTCGAATCGATGGAGGACTGGCGCGGCGCGATGGACCTCTACGAGAGCGAGGTCGAAACCCTCGGCGACGCGAATCCGGACCGCCGCTACGAGGTCTGGCTTCGCATTGGCGACATCGCGCGCGCGGGTGCGGACGATCCACACCGCGCGCTGCGCGCCTACCGGAGCGCCGCCGCCATCCAGTCGCTTCCGCCCGCACGCACGCTCGATCTCGCAACACTCCACCGCGAATGCGGAAGCCTCGAGGATCACGCAGAAGTCTTTGGCACCTGGTGCGACGATCCCGCGTCGGGCGCGCGCTGCGTCGACCACGTCTCCCTCGCAGACACCCAGAGCGAGCTCGGGCACGCCGACGCCGCACAGCGGCGCATCGACCGCGCGCTCGAGATCGACGACGGCTTTTCCCCCGCCTGGGACGTGGCTGCGCGCCTGGCTCTTGCACGCGGCGAGTCCGAAAACGCCGCCGCGGCACTCGAACGCGCGGCGTCGCTTCTGCCGGATCCCGACGCGTCGATCCGACTGCAGCGCGCGGCGCGAATCGTCGAGAGCACCGACCGGAACCGGGCGTTGGCGCAGCTTCGAAAGGCCGTCGAGCGGGATGCGGGAAACGCGACCGCCTGCCTCGACCGAGCCCGCCTCGCCGAGAGCCGGGGGTTTCACGAGGAGGCGGAAAAGGCTGCGGAACAAGCGCTCGAGCTCCTCGCGAGCCCGCCCGCGTCAGAGGGCCCGGCGGAAGAGCTGCGCGAGCTGTCGCTGTGCGCGGCGCTGATCGGCGGGCGGAGCGCGGTGCAGCGGGGTCGACTCGACGCGGCCTCGACGTGCTACGCCGAGGCGCTCGCGTCAGCGCCCGATCACCCGGAGGCCCTCGCGGGATACGCCGAGACGCTCGGTGCCCTCGGCGACTTCGCAACGGCGCGACGCCCGCTCGAACGCCTGCTCTCGCTCGAGTCCGAGGCGGCGCGGCGCCCGCTCCACCTGACCCTGCTCGCTCGCGGTCTCGAACTCGACGACGAGCCCGACGCAGCGATCGCCCGCCTCGAAGAAGCGCTGCACCTCGAACCGGGCCTCGATCTCGCTCACGAGCGGCTGGTCGCCATCCACGAAGCGAACGCCGACATCGCGAACGCTGTCGCGGCGCTCGAGCACTGGGCGGAGATCGCAGCGAATCCCTCCCAATTCGGCGCGCGCATGCTGCGCGCTGCAAAGTGGGAGCTCGCGGACGGCACGCGTCACGAGTCGGCGGAACGCCACTTGCGCGCGGTGCTCGAAGCGCAGCCAGACAGCACATCCGCCTGGCGGCACCTTGCAAAGCTCTTGTGGGACGCCTCCCGGTCGACGGAGGCGCTCGAAGTCGCCAGCCGCGCGCTGTCGGCGATCGAGGAAACAGGGCGCAACGACGCGGACCTCCAGGCGGCGCGCGCGCCGCTTGCGCTGATCATGGGCCGTGCGCTCGAGGAGCAGGACGCTCGCCGCGAGGCGGCGCGTGCCTTCGCGATTGCGGCGGAAGCCGATCCCGACTGCATCGAGGCCGCGCTGTCGACCGCACGGCTGCTGCGCGCGCTCGGCGAATGGACCGCAGCCGCCGAGGCGCTCGAAACCTTCGCCAGCCGACACCCCGAGGACGACGGCCCCGGCCTCGCCGAGGTCCTCGAACAACTTGGCCGGCTGCTGGCGGGTCCGCTCGAGGAGGTCGATCGGTCGGTCACGGTCTACCGCCGCGCCATCGCGCTGGACCCCTCTCGGCGCGAGGTGCGCGCCAGCCTCGCCGAGCTTCTGAGTCACCGCCCCGGTGACTTCGAGGAAGCGCGGGGACACCACCGGGTGCTCCTCGAAGACGAGCCCGCAGACGCCAGGCTGCTTCGCGTGGTGCTCCGGTCCGCAGAGCAGCGCGGCGCCGACAGCGCCGCGGCCACCGGGCGGCGCATCCTCGAATCCCTCGGCGCCGCGGGCGCGAGCGACATGGACGCGCCGGCGGCAGAACCGACGGCCCCCCTCGCCGGCAACCGGAAGCTCTCCGATCCACTCTGGGAGAAGCTGCGGAGCGTCGCCAACGAGTCGGCGAAGGAGATCGCCGAGGCACTCGGTGCGTCCGGACAGCCGTCGCTACCCGGCGCGGGCGAAGCCCACAGCGACTTCCAGAGCGCGCGCCTCGCGGCCGAAGCCGAGCTGCTGGCGCCCGCCCTGCTGCCTCTCTCCGATGAAAAAGTGGGAGAGGTCCTGACGCTGATCGCCGCGCTGGTGATCGACCCCGAGACCGTGCGTGGCGACGGACAGCTCGTGAACTCGCTCAGCGCCGCGCTCGGTCGTCGCACCCGTCGCCGACTGCGCAACCTGCTCGCCGGGGAGTCGGTCGAGACGATCGAACAGATGGACTTCACCGCCTGGCGCCGCGAGTGCCGCGGCCTCGCCGCGGCGATGGCCCTCGACGCGACACAGGGCTCGCTTCGAGATGTGCTCGTCGCCCTCGTCTGCGAAGCGCAGGAGCGTGACCCGTCCGAGTTCGCGGAGGGTGACATCAGCGCGCTGGTAGGAGCGAGTCCCGAGGCTCGGGCACTGCTGCGGCGGGCGGTGCGCTCGTGGTTGTCGAGTCTTTGACGCCATCGACACTTCGCCAGCGGTCCCATCCAGACCCACGAACGCGAAAACAGGCCACGTTGACAGGGAGTTAGAGCCGCACCAGACTGTTTTCTGCCCCTTCCAAGGCGGTGCGCGTTGTCTCTGGTCGATCGATCCTTCGTCAATCCCGTCTGCGACGAGCGCCCCAGCCGCTGCAGCCCAGACCGACGATGAGTGGCTTCTACCGCGGCAGGCGCGTCCTCGTGACCGGCGGCCTGGGCTTCGTCGGCAGCAACCTCGCGCTCCGCCTCGTCGAGCAGGGCGCCGACGTACTGCTCGTCGACTCGATGCTCCCCGAGTACGGCGCCAGCCTCGCCAACGTGGCACCCGTCGCGGACCGGCTCCGCATCGACACCTCGGACGTACGCGACCGCAAGAGCCTGTCCGCCCTCGTGCTCGACCAGGAGCTGATCTTCAGCCTCGCCGGCCAGATCAGTCACAGCGAGAGCATGCGCGACCCGTTCACCGATCTCGACATCAACTGCACCAGCCAGCTGTCCCTGCTGGAGTGCTGTCGCGCAGGCAATCGAGACGCCAAGATCGTATTCGCCAGCACCCGCCAGCTGTTCGGCCGGCCCCAGTACCTGCCGGTGGACGAGCAACATCCCCTGAATCCAGTCGACGTGAACGGGATCAACAAGCTGGCCGCGGAGATGTACTACTTGCTCTACGACCGGGTCTTCGGCATCAAGAGCGTGAGTCTGCGGCTCACCAACACCTACGGGCCACGCCTCGACCTCGCGAGCGACGTCAAGGGCTTCGTCGGCATCTTTTTGCGCCGTGCACTGCGCGGGGAAAGGATCCAGATCTACGGGACCGGCGAGCAGAAGCGCGACTTCAACTACGTGGACGACGTGGTCGACGCCCTCCTGCTCGCGGGTGAGAGTGATGCCGTAAACGGCGAGGTCTTCAATCTGGGTCATCCACAGCCAGCCACGCTCATTGAATTCGTCGAGACGCTGGGACGCTTCGCCGACTTCGAGATCGAGATCGTGCCGTTTCCCGAGGAAGCAAAGGCCATCGACATCGGCGACTACTACGCGGACTTCAGCAAGTTCACCCGAGCCACCGGGTGGAGCCCGAAGATCGACCTCGCGACCGGAATCGAGCGCACCCTCGATTACTTCCGCGCTTTAGGCGAACCCGTATGACCGACCGACGGGGCTAGTCGTCGAATTCGAGACGGCGAGCGATTTTCGAGATCATCACCTTGTCGGTGAACTCGATTCCGATACCCGGCGATCCCTGTGACGACCCCCCCGAGCCGGCGTTGGTTGCGGGCGGAGTCGACCAGACCACGCGTCCCGACAGCGTGAAGTACTCGTCGCCGTCCGGCAGCTTGAAGCGCAGATTCAGCGACGTCCCCTCGATGAGTGGATTCGCCATCTCCACGAAGAGCCCCCCTGCGCCGAGGGTGGTGGCGGTGGCGCGGTACCCGTCGTCGGGAGTGCGGAGTTCGACGTCCACGCGGACCGTGCGACGCCGATAGCGGCGCGAGCGATTCGCGTTCACCTTCAGCTATTGCCGGGCGCCGAGCGATGCCAGCGCGAACCCACCCGGGAAGCGACCCGGCTCGTGAACGCGCCAGGCGTCCGGGTCGGCGTGGATCGCCCTGACGAGAGCGTGGTGGAGCGAGTGACCGCCGCGCTCGACGCGCACGTGTCCCACGAGCCGCATGCCGAGTGTGGCGAGGTCGCCGAGCAGGTCGAGCACCTTGTGGCGCACGAACTCGTCGGGCCAGCGCAGTCCTTCGGGATTCAGCACGCCGTCGGCATCGAGAATCACCGCGTTGTCGAGCGAGCCGCCGCGGGCGAAACCCGTGCGGCGCATGGCTTCGACCTCGTCGAGAAAGCCGAACGTTCGCGCCGAGGCGATCTCGCGTTCGAAGGCTGCGGGGTCGTCGGCGTCCAACTCGAACTCCTGGCGTCCGATGTCGCGGTGGCTGAAGTCGACGGCGTAGGAGACGCGCAGACCGCGCGCGGGCGCCACCGCGATGCGCGAGCTTCCCGAGCGGACCTCGATCAGCCGGCGCACGCGCAGCACCGGACGCACCTCTGGCTGGGCAAGGCGCCCCGCACAGTGGATCAGATAGGTGAACGACGCGGCGCTCCCGTCGAGCACCGGAAGCTCGGGACCATCGACCTCCACCCGAAGGTTGTCGACGCCGAGACCGTAAGCGGCCGCCAGCAGGTGCTCGACGGTCTGCATGCGCGCGCCGCCGCTCGCGAGGGTGGTCGCGAACGGGG
>SPKZ01012375.1_pt1 | contig 27873 bp, 24 predicted proteins | sample 2456571 | NCBI WGS metagenome assembly SPKZ01 (sample SAMN11192286, study PRJNA482655) | marine metagenome | biome: ENVO:00000447; feature: ENVO:00000244|ENVO:00000211|ENVO:00000569|ENVO:00002023; material: ENVO:00002151; isolation source: ocean water from marine abyssalpelagic zone ... | reverse complement strand
TATTTTTGAAAATATAGGATTTTATGAAGAAATTCCTTTAATGGAAGATGTTAATTTGATGCAAAAACTAAAGAAAAAAAGATACAAAATTAAGATTTTAAAAGAAAAAGTTCGTACATCTCCAAGAAAATGGGAAAACAAAGGTTTATTTTATACGACACTTAGAAATTGGCTTTTAATTAGCCTATATTTTATAGGAGTAAAACCAAAAAACCTTGTGAAATATTATACTTAAGAGCTAAAAGAATAGCTCTTTATTAAGATTAAGAAGGTTTTATTTCTTCTTTTATTATCGCAAACACATCTTGTATTGAACTTAGTTTTTTATTTTCTTTTACAAAACGTTTTGCGATATTTAAACATATGTGCATAACTTCTTTTTTAAGCACTTCATCTTTTATATTTCTGATTTCAAGCACACCAGAAGCTCCAAATATTCTTCTTGCTATTTTACATCCTGCAAAACCAATAGAATCACGAAGGATTCCTAATACAAACTCTTTTTTGTAAGAAAGCATCTCTTCATTTCTAATAAAACCTTTTCTAAGTAATGCAGATTCTTCTTGTTTTATCCATAAGTTTAGAAATTTTTCTTCAAATTTTTCTAACAACTCACTAAGGTTTTGTAATAAATACTCCAAATAAGAAGGAGAAGCTTTTTGTATTACATGCGATACATAAGAAGTACAAAGATTTGCAAATAAAGCACCAATATCAAAACCAAAGGGCCCTATAAAAGAGAATTCAGGATCAATTACAAAGGTTTCTTTCTCATTAATCATAATAGAACCAGTATGAAAATCTCCATGAAGCAAAGCATCATTTTGAGTCATAAATTTATATTTTAAAGCAAGAACTTCTTTTTTAAAAACAGTATCTTCTATTAACGCCTTAAAATCATCGCTATTTTTAGACAACCTATCATTTGTTTCATGTTCCATAAAAGCAAAAGTAAAAATAAAATCTTCACTTAATTTACACAGTTCTGCATTTCCATTAAATTGTCCAAGTAAGTTTCTTTTTTCCTTTGAACTTAAATATAAAGAAGATGTTTTAAATAAATTATTTGCCAAATAACTTGAAATATGCTCTGAAAAATTTGGATAGGTGTTTTTTTGAATCAACCCTTCTCTTAAATCAATATGATCCTCTAAATACTGCATAATAACAGTAGACATATTTTCATTACAATCGTATAAAAAAGGAATATGTAAAGGAGTATTATTTCTAAATTGTTTTAATGCTCTTATTTCATAAGTCATTCTTTCTCGCCCTAAAAGAAAATCTTCTCCCAAACATCGTAAATAAGGAACCGCTTGTTTTAAAATAAGTGCTTTATTATTATCTTTAAGGCTTTTTATAATAAAAACGTAATTTAAATTTCCATTACCAATTTCATCAATAAAAAGATCATCACCAGCAAAGTATTCTTTTATATTCTTTATACTCATTAAATATTCTTCTATATTCTTTTTATTCAATATCTTATATTTCAAATATTTTCCTTTGATGAATGTGTTTTATTTAGGTTTTTTTAGACTATAAGGTTTTAATTTTTAAGAATTATATTTTTTGCTAATTTGCCTATAGTAATGTAAAGTTTTATTAAATCAAGTGGTTTAGTTAAAAATTCACTTACTTCTGCTTTTTTAGCATTAAGTTGGTAAGTACTGTCGTTATATGCGCTAATAATAACAATAGGAACATTAGTATTTTCTTCTCTTATACATTGAGACATTTCTATGCCATCCATGTGTGGCATTGAGATATCCGTGATTATTAAATCAGGAGTAGAACTTCTAAATAAAGACAAACCTTCTTTTCCGTCACAGGCAACAAAAAGTTTTTTTACTTTACTTTCAAGGGTGTAGGTAATTTCATTTCGTATGTCTTCATTATCTTCAACATATAAAATCGAAATATCTTTAAGATATTTCATATTTTCTTTTAAATCATTCATTAAAACTTCTTTTTATTTAGATAAATTTAAAATACTTCTTAATAAAGTGTAACATATCTTTAGAAAAAAATACTTGAAACTTAGATTTTAGTTTTATACTAATTGTTTATTTGTTTTGCATTTGAAAAATCCACAATAAACGTAGAACCGACCTTAGGTTCTGACTCAAGATTTAACGATAAATTATATTCATGAATCACCCTACAAACAATATCAAGCCCAATTCCAAAACCACCTTCTATGTTATTTCCTCTTTTATATCTCTTAAAAATACTTTTTTGATCTTCTTTTGAAATACCTATACCAAAATCTTCAACAGTTAAAATATTTTTTTTAAGTTTAACCAAAATTTTTGAATCTTTTTTCGAATATTTAATGGCATTGGATAAAAGGTTGTTTATTATTCTTTGCGTTTTATTTTTATCCATAAAAATAACTGTTTCTTGGGCTTCTACTTCAATTATTATTAACTTAGTAAGCGCAATATCATTAAAATAACCCACCGATTCTTTAATCATTAAAGACAAATCAAAGTCTTGATTCAAATCTTCATCAATTTCATTAAAAGCAGAAAAATGTATATCATTGTAAATATGAGATATTTGTTTAGCAGAAGAAATCATATATTGAAGCATTTTTTCAGTATTTCTTCCTTGTTTCAAGGTAGAGGCAGACGTTAATAATACAGCAATTGGAGTATTTAACTCATGGGCAGAATCTTTAATAAAATTGTCCATATGTAAAATCTTTTCACGTACCGGTTTTAATAAAAGTTTGGATAAAAAATAGCCAATTATTAAAATAAAAACAGCAGAAAAAATCAAAATACTTAAGGTAAGTATTTTTAAATTCCATTTATCTGAATAACCTTGTTGGGTTTCAATAACAATATATTTAATATTAATTTTATTCTCATATTTATCTTCAAAAGTAGAAATATGAAAATTATACTCTCCATTATAATGTACTATTTTTGTGAAATCTATCTCATTTGACTCTAGGTTTGAGAAAATAATATTTTGATTTTTATCAAATAAACCATAATTAATACTTCTGTTTTTAACTTTTGAAGGAACATAAGCAATATGATCCATATGGGATTTTAAAATATCTGTTTTGATTTTACTTGCAGCAGTACTCATTATCATATTGCATTGTTTGTCCAAATTTTTTACTTCATTGATATAATATGAATACAGCATTATTCCAATAAAAAGCACTGTTGAACTTACATAAATTAATAAAAAACTAATAAGTGCTTTTTTTTCGTCCTTATTCAAACTTATATCCTAGTGCTCTAATAGTTGTAATTCTCTCTTTTCCTAATAATTCTCTTAAGTTTTTAATATACACTCTAATGGTAGCATCAGTAGGCTGTTCGTCATACTTCCAAATATTTTGCAATAACTCTTCAGAAGAAATCACCCTACTTTTATGGGTTACAAAATAACGTAAAATATCTCTCTCTTTTTTTGCAAGAGAGATTTTTTTGTTTTTGATGATTAATTCACATTCATTTGGATTAAATATAATACCACCTAAATCCAAGCTATTGTTTTGGTTTAAAGCAAAATGTCTGCAAATTCTGTTTATTCTTTGATCAAATTCTTCTAAATCAAAGGGTTTTTTTATATAATCATCGACTTCATTTTCAAAAGCATCTTTTAAATGTTTGGTATCTTGATACGCAGTTATCATTATTACAGGTGTTTTTAGTTTGTAATCGTTTCTTATGATTTTAAGAACTTCAAGTCCTGTCATATTGGGAGTATTAATATCCATAATTGCAAAATCAAATACTTCATCTACAAAAAATTCCAGCGCTTCATCGCCTGATGTTGCTAAAGAAACATCAAAACCATTGTGTTCTAAATGATCATAAAGAATATCGCTAAGAGCTAAATCGTCTTCAAGTAATAATACTTTCATATCCCACCTTTATTTATTGTATTATACTTGTTTTTTGTTTATTGGGCGTGTATTGTTTTTATTGCTCCATTTATCATAATGTACTACTTCTTCTAAAGGCATTCTTTTTAACCAACCTTTTTCTTCTAATTCCGGATTGTCATGAAAATAACTTACTTTTCCAATACATAAATAAGCAATAACATCAATATCAGAAGGAATCTCAAGTATATCTTTTAAGGTTTCATTATGAATAATACTTACCCATCCCAAACCTAAATTCTCAGCCCTAGCAGCTAACCACAAGGTTTGAACGGCACAAACACAGGAGTACAAATCCATTTCTTTATTTGTAGTTCGCCCAAGTACTACATCCCCAGAGCGCGAACGATCACAAGTAATACAAATTCCTATAGGTGCATCAGTAATACCTTCTAGTTTTAGTTTTTTATATTGTTTTTGTTTTTCACCTTTAAACAATAAAGAAGCTTCTTTATTAGCAGTCTCAAAACCATCTTTTATATCTTGGCGTATTTTTTTATCTTTAATAACAATAAAATCCCAAGGTTGCATAAAACCCACACTAGGAGCATGATGGGCTGCATCTAAAAGTCTTTTTATAACTTCATCATCAATTTCTTCATCTAAGAATTCTGACCTAGTATCTCTTCTTGTATAAATAGTTTTGTAAACAGCATCTCTTTCTTCTTGAGTAATTTCCATAAACATCTTCCTTTAATTGTTTAAGATTGTAGCAGAAAAAATTTAAAGACAAAGTATCAAAGTGTTAAAAAAATGTACACAAAGGCTTAACAAAACTCTCCTATAATTTGGATATAAAAGGATACATAATGAAAAACAGTTTTTTAAAAACCTTAGTATTAGTTGCCTGTATGAGCTCACTTTCTTTTGCAGCTTCTATGAGTGATAAGCCATTTGGAAGTGATAAAGATGTGAAATATTCACAAATGTTATGGATGCAATTAGAAAAAGCCAAGTTAAATAAAATTCCAGCAACCTTGTATTTAGGAGGCCCTCCTCATGGTCCGGTAAGAGAAGTGCTTGAAAGTACTATTGATGGAAAAAGAGTCTTTATTAAAAGAAACTATGGTGGAAAAGATATCACTATTGAAAAAGTAGAACAAAACCGAGCTAAATATTTAAAAGCAGTAACGGTTATGATTAAAAAAGACGGTTATGATCCTAAAAATAACGATTGGTTTTGGGTTAAATATAAAGCAGATGGAACCTTACACCAAAGTCCTAAAAAAGACGCCCTTGCTGGAAAAGTAGGTGGTTGTATTGGTTGTCATAACAGTGCTTCTGGAAATGATTTAGTATTTGCACACAATAAAATGGCAAATGCAGATATTACTTTAGTTAAAGAAATGGAAATGATGAAAGACAAAAAAATGATGAAAAAAATGAAATAGTTTTAGCTATTTCATTTTGTTTTATCTGAAGTTTTCAAAACTTAATGGCGATTTTAAGTCCAAGGTTCTTAAATGAGTCATTACAGTTTGTAAATCATCAATATTTTTACCAGTAACTCTTATTTCGTCCCCTTGATTAACTGATTTTACTTTTAATTTTAATTTTTTAATTTCTGTTTGTATGATTTTTGCTTCATCTTTTTGAATAGAATCAATTAAAGGATAAGTATACTTTCTATTAGCCCCTGAGCTGTCTTCTTTTTTTGGCTCATCTAAAGAATTAATAGGAATTCCTCTTTTATTTAACTTAGATAATAAGATATCATATAAAGCATCTACTTTATTATCACTTGAGGAAATAAGAGTAATTGTTTTAGCACTCTCACTAAATTCGATATCTTTACTTCCACCTTTAAAGTCATATCTGGTGTTTGCTTCTTTTTGTGCTTGTACAATAGCATTTTTTAGTTCTTGAAAATCTAATTTTGCTGTAACATCAAATTGGTGTTCTTTTGTTGCCATAATCTATCCTGTATATTATTTTCTTAGATTATATGAAAGTTATTATGTCATAAGCATTAAAACGATTCTTTTTATGTAAAAACCATTTACTTAAGAGCGTATTGTAAAAAGATTTGAACTCTGTTGTATAAATCAAGTTATTCTTTTTTAAGTTTGTTAAAGAAGGATACTCTCCATACAAACCTCCCTTAACCCCTCCTCCTATTACAAAAGAAAAAGTAGCTGTTCCATGATCGCTGCCTTTACTTCCATTTTCTTTGACACGTCGTCCAAACTCACTGTAAGTAAGAAATAATACCTCATCAAAAATATTTTCAGTTTTAAGCTCGTTAACAAAACTCTTAATGCCTGCATTTAATTCTTTTAACAAAAGAGATAAATTTTCTTTTTGATTGGCATGGGTATCATAACTTTTTTGTGAGAGTTTAATCACAGATATATCCATAGGAGATTTTATAATTTTCACTGCTTCTTTAAAAGAATTTGAGATATCACTGTTTTCAAACTCAATAGTAACACTTACATCTTTGGCATACTTATTAACACTAAACAAAGAACGCTCAATTGTTTTTTTTTGTTTGTATAAAAACCCCAAGGTAGCATCTTGCGTACTAGAAGGAATATCAAAGTTAAGTTTTGAGCCTTCTTTTAAAAAAGCACTTATGTTCTTCATTTGTAATACATCTAAGTTTTTAGAAAAGAGATGGCCTTTTTTTCTTTTTCCAAATACAATTGCATGTACTGGTTTTTGTTTAGATAATTCTTCTTTTTCTAAAACATCACTTAACCACCCTTCCTCTAAATACTCATTACTATTACTTCCTGTTTCTACAATCTCAATAGCTCTAAAATGAGATAAGTTTGGATCTTTATATCCTAAACCATTGATTATTGCCATATCATTGTTTTGGTACAAAGAATGAAGAAAATCCAAGTCTTTATTAATAGCTAACGTTTCAGTAAGTTTTAAATACTCACTTTCTTTTAATGCAAGAGTGGGTCTTAAATCATAATAGTTCTTTTCTTTATAAGGAATGATTATATTTAAATAATCAGCTCCCCCATTAAGCTCTAAAAGAACTAAAGTTTTTTTCTTGTTAGGACTTGCCATAAAAGAAGTAGGCAGAGATAATACAAGGGCTGCTAAGATTGAGCTTTTAATAAAGTTTCTTCTTTTCATGCTTTTACCTTAATTGATAAATAGATTTTGTTAAAAGAAGAGAGAAATATTTTTTATTGTTTTTAAAAACATATTCTTCTTTACTTTTTATAGGATAAAAATATGCCTGGAATTCTTCATAATTATTAATAGCTAATTCTTTTAGTTTTTTAGGTTTTAGTTTTCTATTGAGAACTTTTTTAATAAAGTTCTGTCTTAAAACAAAAGAAGAACTATCAATCCATGCTTTATTACCTGCCCATCCTTTAACATTAGGGGGGTTAAATAATTCTTGTCCCAGACTTTTTCCAAATTTGATTAAAAAACGAAGTTCTTTTGTACTTACAGTAATATCTAAGTTCTTAATAAGCCCAATCATTAATTCACTTGGGCTTTTGATACTCTTATTGTTCATATTCCAAAAATCATCACTTAATAATAAACTCTCCATTAATAAAGATATATCATAAGAAGATTCTTTAAAGTCTTTAGCCAAAGCTTTAACGAACGTTTTATTAATATCTTCGCTTATAAACTCTTTATACAACTTAGAAACAATAAATATTCCCATCTGATCTTGTTCTAAAATAATATCAATAATATCTTTTGCATCAAAGTTTCCACTTTGATTTAAAAAGGTTTTGGATCCAAAATCATGGAACTTTTTTATTTTTACTGTTATTTGTTTTTTTCTATTAACTCTTAGGCCAGTAAATGCTCTTGCTGCATCTTTTATATCCATTTCAGAGTAATATCCCTCCCCTAAAGTAAAAAGCTCTAAGAGCTCTCTGGCATAGTTTTCATTGGGATGGGATTTTTTATTCGAGTTGTTGTCCAAATAAATAAGCATGGCCAAATCTTTTGAGCTTTTATGTAAAAAAGTATCAAAATTACCAAGGGCATTTTCTCTAAAAAGTTGATTTTGTTTGTACATAAAATAAGGGTTCTTAACTACTTTATAAGAGCTAACAAAATGATTGTGCCAAAACAGTGTCATTTTTTCTCTAAATGAATGTTGGGGTTGAAGCATCATTTCATACCACCACATTTGAAGTTCTTTCATTTTTTTCACACGCGCTTTTCTTAATACTTTTTTTTCTTCGCGTGAAAGAGACTTTCTATTCTTAAGAGGCAAAGAAATTTCTTTTAAATCTTGTGGTATAGCCAAAGTCTTAGTATCTTTAGCAGAATGTATCAAAAAAGAAATCGCTTCTTTTTTACTAAAACCTTGAAACAATTTTAAGTCTGCTTGGGTATAAGAAAAAGAAGTACGATTTAATAAGTGTTTACTCTCATCCACACTTAATGCGAAAGAAAGAGAAATAAAACTTATTAGTAAAAACAATAATTTCATTGTTGACCTTAATATCTATATATGAAAATTATAAGATGTCTATATTAACTTAATGTTAATCGTAGGAATAAAAGAAGTATTGTATCTTCGAGAAGTGGAGATTGATTCACAGGGGCGATACTTATAAAAGGATGATTTTTAAGAGCTCATAAAAGCTGGCGCATTCGTTTTTTTTCTTCTTTTCTTGAAAAGAAGAAACAAGAAAGCAACTGACGGTTGTTGAAGGCGGAGCTACCCTCGCTTATCATTTTATATTTCTAACTTGCGGAACTCCCTAAAATGTGCATTAAAGCACCTTTATTAACGGTCAAACAGTCCTCAGTTTTTTCCGAAATACAAAATAAACACTCGGCTTCAACAAAGTCAGAAACACGCTCCACGTAACATTATAAATTTCTTTTTTTATAGATAGTTAGATAAAAGAATATGAAGTAATATTAAATAAAATAATCTTTTATAAGGCTCTTCCCCTGACTTTGATAAAGCTAAATCTTTTTATTTTTTAGCGGGAAAAGGTGAAAACTGTGTGAGCGTCAGAAATGTGCTCTTTAGCACATTTTAACGAGTTCCGCAGGCTAGTTATAAAATAAAAATATTTAGGTACCCGAAGGGCTTTATCATTTCGTCAGTTGCTTCTTTTGTTACTTTTCTTTCAAGAAAGAAAAGTAAAAGAACGCAAAGGTACTTTGTATGAGCTCTTTAAAACAATAGTTATATTATAAGAAAGTGGAGATTCTGTCTCAGGGGTGTAAATTTTTAACTACAATTATTTAATATAATTGTAGTTATATTTAAACAGAATCTATTAATTCATTGATTTTGTTTTCATCACTTATCCAAGAAGTCACCATACGGACAACAGAATGTTCTTCATCATCTTTTTCCCATATATAAAAAGAAAACTTCTCTTCTAATTTTTCAATTAAACTATTTGGTAAAATCAAAAAGATTTGATTTGTCTGCGTGCTATCTAATAATCTATATCCTTTTGCAACAAAAGCATTTGAAATATTAAGAGCTAAATCATTTGCTTTTTTTGCTAATTCAAAATATAAATCATCTTTAAACAATTCTAAAAACTGAATACCAAGGGTACGTCCTTTTGCTAGTAAAGCACCTTTTTGTTTAATGTTTATATTAAAATCTTCTGCTAGATATGAATTATTTATTATAATTGCTTCTCCAAATAATGCTCCATTTTTGGTGGCACCCATAGTAAAAACATCTGTTAACTTAGAAATATCTTCTAATGTCAAATCATTATATTTTGAACATAAAGATGCTCCTAATCTTGCCCCATCTAAGAAAAGATATAATTTTTTTTCTTTACAAAATTTTGATATTTCTTCAAGTTCTTTTTTTGTATAAATAGTCCCAATTTCTGTTGCATTTGAGATATAAACTAACTTCGGTTTAACCATGTGAGGTACAAAAGAGTGATTATCTAAAGCTAATTGAATTTTATGAATATTAAGTTTCCCATTTTCAGATGGCATTGAAATTATTTTGTGTCCTGTTGCTTCAATTGCACCCGCTTCTCTTCCTAAAATATGCCCTATATCCGCAGATATAATTGCTTCGTGAGAATGTAATATTGAGGAAGTGATGATAATATTTGCTTGGGTTCCTCCAGTTACAAAAAAAACTTCTGAATCTTGATTATTCATTTTATTTTTTATTAGTTGTTTTGCTTCTATACTATATTCATCAAAACCATAGGCTGCTTGTTGCATTAAATTTGTTTTTGAAAGTGCTGCAAGAATATTTGGATGACATCCTTCACTATAATCATCTAAAAAACCGTATTTTTGCATTTTTATTCCTTAATTTTTCTATTGAAAGTTCAGTATACAGAAGGGACATTAATCATATGTTAATCTTAATACAAAAATATTGTATATTTGAAATGTAGAGATTTATGTTCAGGGGTGTAAATTTGCTTTGTTAATTACCTGAATTATTGGAAATGTCCTGAACAAAAGAAATTTTGTTTCCTTCTTCGTCAATTATTTCTGCCATTTTGATAACTTCTGGGTACTCTACAATTTTTCCAATGGGCAAATTAGCGTCCAAGAAAACTTTGCACTTTGCTTCTAGGTCATTTACACCAATAACTACTGTTGTACTGCCTGCACGCTCTAAATCGATTGAAACTTGAATCCACGCGTTTTCTAGAAGTTGCCATTCTGCAATACCTTCCATAGGCACAAGGTCTGGCTCGCGTTCAAACAACTTTTGATACCACTCAAGGGCAAGCTCGAAGTTCTTTACGGGGAGAACAGAGATAACACTATTAATATTTTTACTAGGCATCGTATTTCCTTTAATAAAATCATATAAGAGATTATATTCTACTCCTTATTAAATATAACTACAAAATATTATTGCACGAAGTTCGCAGGACTGTATACATATTTAAGCACTTAGCAATTAAGCATACTGTCACAGAATTCTAAGACCAAAAGACGCAAAGCTTAATTGTATGAGCTCTTTAAAGAGTAGTTATATTATAAAAAAGTGGAGATTCATTCTTAGGGCTGTGAATTTACTTTATTAAAGAGACTTATTTAATCTTTTTAGATATACTGCTCGAGCACATTTATGTGTAACTGTAAGGGCTGCGGCTGCAACTTTTGCCCTTACTTTTCTCAGACTACTAGAATCAAAAAAATAATAAGCTCAAAATAAAAATATTTATCTTCCTATATTTAAATTATCATAAAATTCCGACAAAATAGTTATATTATAAACGGATTTAAAATATAAAATTTAAGCATGATTTTATGAATATATACAATAAGTTTAAGTTTCATTTTCCTATAATTTATTTGTAATTTAGATAAATAAATTATTGATTTACTTTAATTTATGAGTATCTCTAAATAATAAAATAAGGTAAATATTATGAAGAAAAGCAAGGGCACAATTGTAAGGCGAAACAAAATACCAGAAAATGAAGGTATTCCACTTAGTACACCTTTATCTGCATCTGTAATGTATCATTATGAAAATATTGAACAAGTAAAAGCTTTAAACGAGAAAAAAATTGAAGGCTTTTCTTATGCCCGATATGCAAATCCTAATGCTAAAATTTTAGCAGAAAAGATTTCTTGGTTGGAAGATGCCAAAGGTGGGTTTATTACCGCTTCTGGTATGTCTGCATTGTCTTGTGTCTTTTTAGCTTTACTAAAAAAAGGGGATACAATAGCTGCTTCAAAACAGCTATATGGGCAATCTTTAAAAATGCTTACAAAAATGCTTCCTCGTATGGGTTTTGAAACTAAATTTTTTGATTCTTCTGACCCTAGCACTTTTGCTGAAGCCATTACCCCCTCAACCAAAATTATTTTAGTAGAAATCGAATCAAACCCTCTACTTAGAATTACCTATTTTGATGAATTGGTAAAAGTAGCGAAAGAATCATCTGCTTTAATAATGGTAGACAATACTTTTACAACGCCTTCAGGATATAAACCCTTAAACCATGGTGCTACGTTAGTAATGCATTCTGTTTCAAAAATTTTATCAGGACATAGTGATTTAAATTTAGGATATATTGGCTCAAATGACGATAAACTTCTTGAAGATATTGATGAGCTTATTGCAAATTTTGGACTTAATTCTAACCCTTTTAATTGTTGGCTAGCTGAGAGAGGATTACATACTTTTGATTTAAGATTTAAAGAAGCACAAAGAAATGCAGCTAAACTGGCAGCTCTTCTTGAAGATCATCCAAAAATTTCCAAACTCTATTATCCAGGCCTTGCCTCGCATCCTGAACATTTACTGGCAAAAACAATGCTAAAAGGTAATTTTGGCACAATAGTTAGTTTTGTATTAAAGGTGACTATAACAATGTAAATAACTTTCTTAATGCTGCAAAGGATATCCCTTATGGAAGTACATTAGGAGATGTTTCAACATTAGTAGTTGTACCTTCAATCTCTTCTCATCGCCATTTAACTAAAGAAGAACGACTCGAGCTTGGAATAGAAGATACCTTGATTAGAGTATCTTTGGGAATAGAAGCCTTTACTTTAATTAAAAGTGATTTTTTAACAGGATTAGAGGAAGCCTAAGTTTTTATCTTAAAAGTGGATTTCCTACCCCTGGGGTGTAATTTCCATTTTTTATTGGGAAGTTCGGGTGACCGTATACCTAATTTAACCACTTTGTCAATTAGGTATACGGTCACCAGATTTTTTTAAAGGGAATTTAAAGAGGACAGGCACCTTTAATTTTTCTGATTTAATGGTGCCTGCCCCATTTATTTATTTTAAATAAATTTTCAAGCACATAATCAACCTTACATTTTTGTTTTTATATGCTCTATTTAGGATCTTAATATCCTCGAGATGTCAATTATTATTATAGTTACTATACTTTACCGGTAGTTAGTAATTCAACTGTTTTCCCATATAAATACCCAGTCAATTTTCCAGTTTTTTCAACAATATTATCTCCTGTTTCAATATTCGCTCCATCCGATATATAATCTTTAACAACATCTTTAATTTCCCCATATAAATCTTTCACAGAATCTTCTCCTTTTTTATTTACTATCCCTTTTAACTTTTTATAAATAGAATTTCTTAGATCATCAGGGAACTCTGCACCTAATATATCTTTTAAACAATCTTCCTTTAATGAATTAATTACTTTACTAATATTTGCTTTATTTGCTAATTCAGGGAGAACTTTAACTATTGATTTACTAAATAATTCTATAGTCTGTAACTTTTCATTAACCTCTAGTGATTTTTCATTAATTGTATTCATAGTTTCTATAACTTGATTAAGTTTATCTTCATAGTTTAAAGTTTCTAACTTATATTTAATATATTCTAAATCTTGTTTATATTTTATACTCTCTCTTATTTTTCTATAGTTTTGAATTAAAAGCTTCCAGTATTCATCTAATTTTGAATTTTTTATATGTTCAATAAACCTTTCTCTATCAAACCCATTATCTTCTTTTTTAATATGTAAGAATGGAACTAATTTAGGAGAACCTTCTCTTATTTCTTCTTTTGAATACATTGAAACAATAATAATTGGTATATTAATTAAAAATTGTTCATTGCTATTCATAAATAATTCTATAATTTCTTCACCTGTCGTCTCTTTTGGATTCTCATCAGAGGTAAGATTTAAATCTAAAAATAATAGGTCAATTTTTTTATCTTTTATTATTGTTTTAAGTTCTCTGAATATGTTTGAAGATTGATTATTAGTAGCATATTCTCTTATCTTATTACTGAAAGATCGTAATTTAGACTTGTCAGGATATATGTTAAGAGGATCAATATCAAAGTATTCTAATCCTTTCCTCATTTCAACTATATTATTGAAATTATCATCAACAATTAATATTTTAATATTATTACTTTCCACACTACACATTTATAATCCTTTTATTATAATTTTAAAGTCATTATCCATATTGGAATAAGATACTAATTCATGTTTTATTTTATTAAAATATTTATTTATAGACTCTAATCCAATTTTATTTTTTTTATTAAAATCTTTTTTATTCCTGTTATTTAAAATATTTATACTATTATCAATTGGATCTAAGAAAATTCTAATTATGCAAGTTTCATTATTTAGCAAATTATTATATTTTCCGGCATTGTAACAAAGCTCAAAAATAATACTTCTTATATTTTCTACTAACGCCCCTGATATTTTATAACAATCTATATCATTTATGATAATTTTATAGTTAATTGTTTCATTAGAAATTTTTGAATTTCCAGAAATATATGCAATGTTTAAAAACTTCAAAATATCTACTCTCATTTCTCTTGCAATCATAAAAAAATCTTCTGAATTACTAAAATCAATTTTGTTATCTTTATATCCAATTTGTGCTACTTCAGCTATATATGGTAACCCAAAGGCGTAATCTTTTAATTCATTAATATTTATTAATAAACTTTGAAGTTCAGTTTTAAGTATCTCTTTATTATTTCTAATTGGAAAGATATCATGATCGCTAAGTTTTTGAGTTAACATTATTCTAAAATTAAGCATTCCTCCAATATTATGATTATAATTACTAAGATATGAAGAAAGTATTTTTTTCTCTTTTTCACTTTCAACTAACTTCATTTGAGCTAATATTTTTTCTTGTTTATTGTTTTCTACCTCAATATAGCTTTCAATAATTTTTGCTAACAGTAAATGTTTATGAAAGAAATCTATTATATTATTTTGAACCATCAATAACTTACGTGAAATTAATAAATGACTATTCAGATCATCATCGTGTTCTATTACTACTATGCCTAAAGGACAATAATCTTGTGTAATCCTAATATATGTTTTAGAGTTTTTATGAAAATTGCACCAAATATTATATTTATTTTCTCCTTTATCTTTTAATATAATATCGTATTCAGATTTGTCAGAATCAATTGTTGCGCCCTTATATATTAAATTCACATTTTCATCTTCATTTTCATCATATTTGTTAAAAATATCTACCAAATTTATATTAGATATATTCTGATTTGTGTCAATAAAAAAACTTATTTTTTTATTAATAATAATTTCCTTTAAGAAATTTAACATTTCTTTTCTTAAGATTATTAATACATCATTTAGTTCATTATTATAATTAATTTCCTTTGACAAAAACTTGTTTTTATATGATTCTAAATATTTTGTGTTTTCAACAAATAGTCCAAATATACGTGAATAATATCCATTATATTGTAGAGGATAATCTTTAAAAAAATCTCTTAATGACATATTAAAATATAGTGATTTTTCTTTACTATAAGATGTAACTACTTTTACCGCAATTGGATAGATAGTCAATAGTCTTTTATACTTAGAGTATATGCTTACTTTGTATTTTATTCTTTTAGTTAATTTATGATAAAAAGTTATCATTTCAAGAGATATAATATAATTTACATTTAGGTAACTAGCTGTTGATATTAAAAAATTGAAATAATCTATATTTGTTTTACTTTTAATTTCATAAAAATTTACAATATTTTCAATGCAAATAAAATTATTTCTAATATTATTTATTTCCTGTTCTTCAACTATTAAATTTATAGTTGGTGTTTTGACTTTATGTGGTCTAGTTGAAATATCTTCAATTATAAAATTCTTTAATTCTTTTATTATATAGAAATGAACAAGTTCTCTAATTTTTTCAATAAATGATATTTTTGGAAATGATAATGTTTTAATAAATGCAATTTTTGCTTCAAATTTAATAATCTTTTTTATTTCTTTAGTTAAGCCTGAAGAATTTAAATAATATTCATCAAAATATTTTTCCACATCATTAATGAATATACTCATTTCATCCTCAATATCAGTAAAAATAGATATTCTCTTATAAATATGTTCAACAGCATGCATTTTCAAATAGTTTTTAAAATCTTCAACCTGTTCAATACTTTTATACTCAATTCCTTCAAAAATTTTCAATTCTAAGTTTTCAGCTTTTTTTTCTAACTTATTCTTAATAAATACCAATGATGAACTATCTATTAAGTTTTTTAAGTTTTTTTCTCTTTCACACAGATAACAATCTTCAAAACCTATCTTAATTGGTTTTATATGAAGTTCAAAAAATGCAAAATAATTATTATAGTATTTACTTAAAATAAAAAGTTTTTCATTTTCATCTGTTCTGTCAACCAATGAAAAAATAGATTTAAATTTATCTTCTTTTGAAATATATTTTAAAATATGGTAAAAATATTCTAATGTAGCGCCAGAAGATATTACATCATCAATAAAAAAGAATTCATACTTTTCAGGATTAGCGTTATATTTTATTTTTATTTTTTCCAAAGAATGTATATTTTGTTCTTTATTAAATAAATTAAATGAATGAATAATGGCATTATTTTCAAATATGATATTATCAATTATTGATATAAAATCACTATTAGAATCGTGATTTGAAGACAAAATAACAGGTATTTTACTTTTATCATAACTATTAGATATATATTTTTCACTAAAATAAGATTTAATTTTAGTTATATTATTTTTTAAGAATTGAACTGTTTTAATGTAGTATAAGTAATGATTTCTACCTCGTTTAGTGTGCCCAAACTCTATGGCATTAATCCAAGAAACATTTTTCTTTTCTATTCTCTTTACTTCTACTTGATATTTAAAAAAATTCTGTATGTTATACTTGTCTTTATCTATTTTGTATAAAGGTTTTTCTATCCCTCCGTTACAATCGTCACAATTGTCTGCCTTACTTATAATACTATTAATATTCTTTTCAAAGAGAGAAGTCCAATCATATTTTAATTCTTTTTTAAATTCATATTTTAATTTAAGAAAACAATAAAAATATGAATTTACATTTTCTATAAATCTTTCTATTTTATCTGGATATACGGTAACAGGTGAAAATATAATAAAAGATTTATTCTCATTCGATATTTTAAAGTTCTCATATTGTTCAATATTTTTATTATTAAGATCTTCAATGATAAAAGTAGAAATATCTTTGCTCAATATTGGTTTAACAATAGATAAGATTAAGGATGAATATCTTTCAATACCAATAAAGACAATTTTATCAATATTAAAATCATTTTCTATTCTTAATGCTAAATCAAAAGATATTCTATTAACCCATGTAGAATCTTCAAAAATATGCTTAAAATAATAAAACTTTTTTAAATGAGAATTATTATTTGTATCTAAATGTATATTTTCATAATTTGATTTTAATTCAAGATAATTATCAATCATTCCTGTATAGTTTTTTTCTTTATTTTTATATGGTAAAAATAATTCTAAAGGAATAAACAAATCTTTATCTTTATCTTTATAAAATAAATTTGTATTAACATTAATTTTTTCATCACAGGAAGTATTATTTTTTAAAAAATTTGTTTTATCATAATTGAATGTTTCACATAACATATTGTTAATTAAACACATTTGATTTTCAGATTTTCCTCCAATAAACATAGCTCTAGGAAAAGTATTATCTAAAAATAATATATTAGATATCTTCTTTAAAGAAGAGGTATCCCTATAAATTTCTAAATAGTTAATTTGTTTTTTAATTGGAAAATCAAGTACCACAATATCTTTGATAGAAGTTTCATGTATATAAGCATAAGAATAAATAGATCTTAAAAAATTACTAATAATATTGCTTTTATCATATTTAAGATATAAAGACATTTCTTCTTTTCTATCTTTCACTATTTCTTTTGGTAACTCTTTATTTATAAGTTGTGTATAGTTTATTAGTATAAAACTTTTAATTGACTTTTTAATTATTTCTTTATTAATAAAGTGAGTTCTATAATCGTAAGTATGTACATTTAACACTTCATTTTTAAAAATATCATTCTTAATTTTTGAACCAAAAGGAAAAGATATATGAATATATGTACCTTTTATACATATACCCTTTAATTCTGTAACATATACCTTTGCATTTTGAACTACTATATGATATGTATTCATTTTTCTGTGTACATAAACAGTTAATTTGGTTTTATTTTGATTTTTATGTTTATCTAATTGGGCTAATAGTTTTAGTAAAAGAGGGAATCCAAAATGTTTTTTTATCCTTTTTTTATGAATTGCAAAAATATAATCTAAGCTAAATATTTTTTCTAAAACTTCTATATTCTTGTTATTCTCTAAATCTTTAATAATACTGTCATACTCTTCAATTGCTTCAGTATTTGATATATTTTCTTCTTCTTTTTCATCTTTCATAGTTTTTAAATAAGTTTCTAGAAAACCTTCACTATAATCATCACACACTATGAATTCATTTTGTTGATCATGAGAATTTTTATAAAAAGCGATATGTCCATTTGCAAGTTTATTATTATACTTTGCATGTTTTTGTATATTATCTATCATTTCTAGCAAAATATCTTTAAATCCATTAATTGAATCATCTTTATTATCAGTTATAGCTAAATATGTTACAAATATATCTGTAAATAATTTATCATTCTTATCCTTATAAATACCATTTTCTTTTGTTTCTCTTTGAAGTTTTTTATAAAAATGCTTTCTATTCTCGTTATTTACTAGTTCCTTTTTATTCGTAGTTTTATTCGTTATCCAATAATCTTTTGATATGAAGTCAATATCTATATTATTATTAGTGATTTTAACAATTGGTAAATAATTATATTCTTGTTCTTTTAAGAGAGTTAAATTATTATCTTTATTATTATCATTATTACCTTTTACAGTTGTATGTAAAAGTATTTTACTTTTTCCTGATTTATTACTTTGCTCAAGTCCATATATAAGAGCTTCCGTATATAGAAGGCCTATTTGCGCAATCTCCACTATATCACAATCAATAAACTGTGTTAAATAAGTTAAAATATATTTTTGAACTTTTTCTTCTAAAGATTTTATATCAATTGTTATCTTTATATTTTGTTCTTTATATCTTTCGTTTATTTCAAAATCATCATATAAATTTAATAGTAAAATAATAAATAGAGGATGAACAAATTCAATAGGGCTTTCTTTAGAACTATCAAAAACTATATTTAAGATATTATTCCCTTTATCTGAAATTTGATCTACTATATTAGAAATTATTCTATGATAATTTTGTATTTGTAAATTCTCACTATTATTTAAAAGTTTTTTATTAATATTTATTTGCTTCATTTTATTCTCTTTATATCTAAATATTTTTAATATGTTTTTAATATTACTAATTATTTAAATTATTATATGCATAATTTATTTTCTTAATCATTCTAGAAAGATTGATTTGATTTTCTATTTCTTCTAATTATTCACTATTTTTATGTAAACTTTAATCTAACTATTTATTCATGGAACACTATGTTCATTTTTTCCATACACCTATTATTAAAAGACACTTTAAATGTCTTTTTATAAACATAATAAGTACCTAAAAACAGTACTTTATAATTTAAAATAAATTATAGTACTATTTATCTTAAAATTTAAATGTAATTTTACCTCTAGATATAGATGTTATATGGACAACTTGTATCTTTAACTATAAAAAAATTTGGTAAATCCACATTATTTTTCTTAAGAAAATATATTAATTTTCATTTATTTTAAAGTATACAAAAAACCTGTCACAGTTTGCGTCACAGATTTAACAAATTTTATTATTTCTAATAATTCAATTTACACCCCTGAGAATGAATCTCCACTTTTTTAAAGAGCTCTTACAAGTAACCTTTGCGCTTTTTTCTTTTTCTTAATTGTCAGAAAAAGAAACAAAAAGAAGCAACTGACGAGATGATAAAGCCCTTCGGGTGCCTAAATATTTTTATTTGTTAGCGAGGCTCAAAAACTCACTAAAACGTGGTAAAGAGCACATTTCTAACGCTCAAACAGTTTTCACCTTTCTCCGCTAAAAAATAAAAGATTTAGCTTTCTCAAAGTCAGGGGAAGAGCTGTTGAGAATGTAGTTTTTCTCTTTGATTTATTTATTTCTTATATTTTTACCTTCAAGAAAAAGAGAAAATATTTTACAGGAAAACGTGGAGAATAGTTCTGACTTTGTTGAAGCCGAGTGTTTATTTTGGGGAATGCTAGTAACAGTTTACTCATTTAAGCATTTAGTTAATTAGGTAAACTCGTATCTAGATGATATTATTCGTTAACAAATTTACCATTTTTACATTTTCCAAAACTTTTGAAAAAAAGTTTTGCACTATCTTTATTTTTAGTAGAAAAAGTTATAGTATTATGTTTATTATCTTCTGCCATGTTCTCTCTTATTCTTATGTCAAAGAAAATCACAGTATCTTCTACTATTAATCCAAGTCTAGAATTGATATGTTCTGTTATATCATTTAATTTTTTTCGACCTTTTTTATTATAAGTAAATTTTATTGAGTTATCTTTTAACGTAATTTTCTCAGCATCTTCACAAGTTAAAGCTATCTTATTTTCAATAGTAAAAAATGTATTTGTTGAAGAAAATAAATATATATTAACAATAAGTAATGTAGATAATATTTTCATAAAAACCTTTCTTTTAGCTTATTTGACAAGTGACTATTTGTCCTGTGAAATGACTTTTTAAACTTACCCGTAAATGAAAACAATCTTCTGGAATATCTATAATTTTACTTGCTGGAGCTACAAATTCAATAGGAATAAATGAAGTTGGTAAATGGACACGGACGGTAAATGTAGCAGGTGTCGATGAATCTGTATCAAATGATAATTTCACTTTCAGAGCATTTCCACAGTATTCTTCTATTTTAACTTCGTCTCCCCAAAAAAAAGGAGGCGCATGTAAGGTTACTGTTTTCATAGAACTCCTTAGATTATTAATATAATAATATCTTTTATTATATTAATAATCCATTAAAAACTTACAGCAAAAAAAATGAATCTCAATTTTTTATAATATAACTATCTATAAAAGAAATCAATTATTATAAAACGTGGAGCGTGTTTCTGCCTTTGTTGAAGCCGAGCGTTTATTTTTTGTTTCGAAACAGCCTGAAACTGTCTGAACGTTAAGAAACGTGCTCTTTAGCACGTTTTAGAGAGTTTTGCAAGGCAGAAACACAAAATAATAAGTGAGGGAAGCTGTAAGCCTTCAACAACCGTCAGTTGCTTTCTTGTTTCTTCTTTCCAATAAAAGAAGAAAAAAAACGAATGCGCTAGCTTTCATGAGTTCTATAATTATGAACTTTTGTGAATATAGTTATTCATTAGATTTGATTATCTTTAGTATATATTTAGAAAATATAAATGGCGGATTAGGGATGAGAAAAAAAGTGGATGAATAAAAGAAGATGGTTTTAAATAAAAAGAATAAAAAGAAAGAAAATCTTTCTTTTTATTTATTCTGGTTTTGGCTGTGGTAAAACCAAGTTTAGAACGATACCAATAATAGCACCTAATCCAATTCCTGAAAATGCAATATCAAAGAAATTAAAATTCATTCCTCCAATTGAAAATACTAGGATAATTGAGATAATCGCCATGTTTCTTGGGCAAGAAAAATCAGGTTTGTCTTTCACTAAAGTAGAGATTCCAATACTAGCAATCATACCAAATAATAAAAGCATAATTCCACCCATTACTGGTGTTGGAATAGTAGCTAAAATTCCTCCTAATTTACCAACAAATGCAAGTACAATAGCTGCTAGTGCTGCCCAAGTCATAATGGCTGGGTTAAACGCTTTTGTTAGTGTAACTGCTCCTGTTACTTCTGAATACGTAGTATTTGGAGGACCTCCTAATAAAGAAGCAGCTGATGTTGCTAATCCATCTCCTAAAAGAGTATTTTTTAAACCTGGATTTTCTAAATAATCTTTTTTGGTTACATTTGAAATAGCCAACATATCACCAATATGCTCAATAGCAGGTGCAATAGCAATAGGTAAGATAAAAATAATAGCTTCTAAATTAAATTCAGGTGCTACAAAAGCAGGCATTGCAAACCAAGGTGCATCAGCTACTGTTTGAAAATCAACCAACCCAAAATATAAAGAAGCAGCATATCCAGCTAAAATTCCTAATAAAATTGGAATAAGTTTAAGTACACCTTTTGCCATTAAAGATACAAAAATAGTAACAAATAAAGCCAACATTGAAATAATCATAGCTTGATCTTGTGGAACTAAAACAAAAGCCCCATCTCCTGATTTTCCCATTGCTAAATTAACAGCTACGGGTGCTAAAATAAGACCAATACTCATAATTACAGGCCCTACAACAATAGCAGGTAATAATTTATGAATAAAACCACTTCCTCTTAATCTGATTAATAATGAAAGTACTACGTAAAATATTCCCGCAGCAACAAGTCCAGACATTGTTCCAGCAATACCCCACTTTTGTACTCCATAAGAAATAGGAGCAATAAAAGCAAAAGAAGATGCTAAAAAAATTGGGGGAACGTTTTTTCTATTTACTACTTGAAAAATCAAAGTTCCAAGTCCTGCTGTAAACAGTGCAACATTGGGATCAAGTCCCGTTAAAATTGGAACTAATACAAGCGCTCCAAATGCAACAAAAAGAAACTGTAAACCTAATAAGCTGTCTTTTAATCTAAAATTGTAGGCGGTTTTTTCCATACTATACCTTTTTTATTGAGTTTTCAAATTATAGCAAATTTTTCTCAAAAAGTATTTAGCATTAATGGCTTATATTGTATAATACGAAAATTAAATAATTTATCTTCTTTTGAAGATAGAAAAGAAGAATAGGAATAAATATGTATCAAGAGAGTACCAACGTTGTTGTAAAACACTTAGTTAACCGTTTAAGAGATGTAAGAACTGCTTCTAATGAATTCAGAATGACTATTGAAGAGATATCAAGAATAATTGCAGCAGAAGCATTATGTGACTTTGAAACAGTAAGTCAAAATATCAATACTTGGCAAGGTTCATTAGATGTACAAATGATTGAAGTACAAAAGCTGGTTTTAGTTCCTATTTTAAGAGCTGGGGAACCTATGTTAACTGGTATTTTAAAAACACTTCCTTATGCAAGAAGTGGATTTTTAGCGATGAAAAGAGATGAAGAAACGTCTTTATCAAAACTTTTTTATGAAAACATTCCAAACCTAGAAGGAAGAACTGTTTTATTACTTGACCCAATGGTTGCAACTGGGGGTTCTTTAATAGATGGAATTGATTTTTTAAAAGGGAAAAATCCAAAAAGAATTATTTCATTAAATGTTCTTGGTTCTCCTGAAGGCATCAAAAAAGTGCAAGAAGCACATCCTGATGTAGATATTTATATTGCACAAATTGATGAGCGTTTAGATGAAAATAACTATATCAGACCTGGTCTTGGGGATGCAGGGGATAGAGCGTTTAATACGAACGACTAAATAATTCAAAATATAAAATTAATATTAATTAACACAATTAATATTAATTTATTATATTTTTATAATAAATAAGCTAAAATCATGTTTTAAATCAAGGTAAAATATCTTCTTTTATTTTATACTTCATAAAATAATCACTTAGGTTAAACATGCAAAAACAACTCATTCAAAAATATAATATCCCAGGCCCTAGATATACCAGTTACCCTACTGTTCCTTTTTGGGATAAAGAAGGTATTTCTATACAAGATTGGACCAGTTCTTTTCAAAAATCTTTTATAAAAAGCAATGAAAAAGAAGGAATTTCTTTATACATTCACCTGCCCTTTTGTGAGAGTTTATGTACTTTTTGTGCCTGTCATAAAATCATTACTAAAAAACACGAAAAAGAAGAAGACTATATTCAGACACTTCTAAAAGAATGGGCTTTGTATGTTGCTTTATTTCCCCAAAAAGCCATTATTAAAGAGCTGCATTTAGGTGGAGGAACGCCTACTTTTTTTTCTTCAAAAAATTTAAAGATATTAATTGATGGTATTTTAGAACTTTCCTGTAAACATGAAAATCATGAATTTTCTTTTGAAGGACATCCAGGGAATACCACAAAAGAACAATTACAAACGCTTTTTGATTTGGGTTTCTCAAGAGTTAGTTTTGGGGTTCAAGATTATAATGAAAAAGTACAAAAAGCTATTCATAGAAATCAAAGTTTTAAACAAGTAGAACAAGTTACGCTTTGGGCAAGAGAAATTGGTTATAAATCTATTAGCCATGATTTGATTTTTGGTTTACCTTTTCAAACAAAAGAAAATGTGATTCATACTATAAATAAAACAAAAGAATTACAACCTGATCGAATTTCATTTTATTCTTATGCCCATGTACCTTGGATTAAAGGTCTTGGTCAACGTGGTTATGATGAAAAAGATTTACCAAAAGATGAAATAAAAAGAGAACTTTATGAAATAGGAAAAGAACTTTTTGCGCAAATGGGATACAACGAAATTGGAATGGATCATTTTTCTTTAAAAACAGACTCTTTATATAAAGCAACACAAGAAAATACTCTACACCGTAACTTTATGGGATATACGGCTAATAAAACACTTTTAATGGTGGGCTTAGGTATGTCTTCTATTAGTGATTCTTGGTATGGTTTTGCACAAAATGCAAAAGATATAAAAGAGTATACATCTTTAGTTAATGATGGTATTTTACCTATTTTTAAAGGGCATTTATTAAGTAAAGAAGATTTATCCATTAGGCAACATATTTTAAATATTATGTGCAGTTTTAAAACCACTTGGAACAATGAAGAAAGTTATATAAAAAGTTTGGCAGAATCCTTAGCTTTATTGGAGGAAATGCAAAATGATGGTCTTGTAGATATAAATGAAGATGGTTTAAGTATTCCTTCTAATGCAAGACCTTTTATAAGAAATATTTGTATGGCTTTTGATAAACATCTAATACATGCTAAACCACAAACAAAACTTTTTTCAATGACTATTTAAATATAGTCTTTGGGGGATGAATAAAGATAAGAAAAACCTTCTTTTCTAAGTTTATCACTACTTATTATTCGATTTTTATAGTCTTTCTTAGTTGAAAAATGTACGCTTAAAAAGTCATATTTTTTAGCATTATAATCGTATATTTCTTTTTTACATAAATGAAGAGGTGAACAAAGATTATAAATACCTTCTAAATCATTCTTAAGTGCATATTTGATAGCACCTATTACATCGTCTCTGTGTACATAATTTACTTTTTCCTTGGCACAAGTAAGGGTTTTATTGCTAAAATATTTTCCTGCGATTCTATTGTAGCCCATCAACCCAGCGCATCTAAAAATAAGATCTGTTCTCTTAGCGACTTGTTTTTCTGCACATAATGCAAGATTAGAGCTATCAAATAAAAGAGTAAAATCTTCTTTATATTCCCCTTCTTTTTTCGGATAAACAGAAGTAGTAGAAATGAAAATCACTTTAGTTTTTTTAGGAATTTGTTTATAAATTTTTTCTAATAAAAGTAAATAGTTTTCAGCTTTAGAAGGGGGAATATTTATAAATAAAATATCACAAGCTAAAAAATCATCCAAAGAAGATAAATTCTTATCGTTAAGTAAATACGCATCAAAACCTTCTTCTTTTAGTTTTTCAAAACTAAAAGAAGAGCTAACGCTGCATTTTAAATGATAATCTTTTTTGATACTATTAGCTAAAGCAAGACCTAACCAACCACAGCCTAGAATAGAAAAGTTTTTCACTTATTCTCTTTTAGTTCTTTTATTTCTTGCCTCAATGCCTGCATTTCTGTAATTAAAATATCCTGTTTTTTTGAATCTTCATGAAGTTCTTCTTTTAATTCTGCATCTTGGAGTTTCTGCATTTCGCCAATAATAACAGCAACAAAAAGATTAAAAAATACAAAAGCAGCAATTATAATAAAAGAAACAAAATAAATCCAAGCCCAAGGATGTACTTCCATAGCTTCATACATTACATCTGTCCAGTCTTCAAAAGTAAGTACTCTAAACAGCGTTAGCATAGATACTAAAAAATCACTCCATAAACCAGAAGGCAAAGCTTCAAAATAGAAATTTCCAATAATGGCATAAATATAAAATATGATAAACATTAAAATAACAATATCAATAATAGAAGGAATTGCTTTAATTAACATATCAATTATTTTTTTAAGTTCTGGACGTGAGGTAAATACTCTTAATACTCTAAAGACCCTCATTAATCTTGCAATTGCTGCAAAATCAGAACCTTGAAGTGGTAATAAGGTTATAAAAACAATAGTAAAATCAAATAGATTCCAACCTGATTTAAAAAAGTTTGAGAACTTCTTTTCAGATACCATCTTAATTGCCAATTCTAAAACAAAATAAATAGTAACAAAATAATCTGCAAACACTAATAATAATGAATAAGAGCTCTCAACATCACCAAGGGTTTTAAAACCAAGAACACAAGCATATAATAGAATGATAATGGTTGTTAGATTAGAAAAGGCCCTTGAGTCCCTAATTTTAATTATTCTATTTAATGGGCTCAAGTTTTAAGTCCTTTAAAATGGCATAAAATAAAATAAACCAACCAATAATCATTAAAGCTCCTCCAATAGGAGTAATTGCACCTAAAATTGCTTTTTCTAAAAAAACCAAAGCATATAAAGAAGCAGCAAAAACAAGGGTTCCAATAAAAATAAAATACGCACTTATTTTGATTTTTTTAGAATTAGGAAGTAGAATTGAGATAAACGCTAGAGCAAATAAACCCAATATATTATAAAAAGTATACGATACAGCAGTATGATAAATAGCTAAATAATATTCATTTAACATATCTTTTACCGCATGTGCACCAAAAGCACCTAGAATAATATTTATTGCCATCATAAAACTTGCTAGTAGAAGTATAAACTTTGTAGTATTCGTAATTTTCAAATTAGTCCTTTAATATAATTAATATTAAAGGGATTATAGCTAAAAACAATTAATGATTTATGAGGATATTTTATTTTCTTCTGGAAGATTTTTTTCTTTCTTTTCTTTTTTCTCTTTCTTTTTTGAAGAGAAACCTGAACCTTTTTTTTCTTTTTTTACAAGATTTAGTTCATTAATTAAACTTTTGTAATCAATATTTTCTTTATTCATATAAGCAAAACATGCTGCAATAGAAGCAATAGCATTGGGCACTTCTTTTTTCTTTTTATACGCTTGTATATTTTTCTCACTTACTTTGATTACGTCAGTGAATTTAGGAATACTTAATTCCGCATCTAAGAGTAGTTTTTTAAAATCAATAAAAGTCATTTTTCATCCATTATTTATATATTTTTCTTATTATAATCAATTTGCAATAAAAAAGATATAAAAAAATAATAATATATAGCTTTTAGCTATATATTATAACTATTTCCTACATATTTTTGATATCTGTTATATAAATTCCAATAAACAATAGGGATATTTAAGATAATATCCTTAGGAATAGAATAAACTTCGACATCTGTATGTGCACTGTATTCATACAATAAAGCATTTTCTTCTAAAATATTCTCTTCATTAAAAAAGTCATTTTCATGAATTATATTTGTTTCATATTTTTCTTTGTTTTTTTCCAAACATTTTTTAACACTTCCTTTTATAACAAGATTTAAACAATCGTTTGTATTCGTAATTTTCTCACCTTTTAAAAATCCTAGAACAGTAAAACTTTTAACAATTTTACTTTGTACTTGATACGACAAGGATTCAGAAAAAATATCAAATCGGTTTAATAAGTCATGTTTTGTAATTTTATCTTCTAAAGATTCTTCTAAAGAATTGTTTTTAATAAAATACATATACACAGATTTTGGAATTACCAAAGCTTTTACATAAGAATCTGTTCTATACGTATTTTCTGGTAAATCATCTATTAAAGCAATATCATCTCCAATAAAAGAGCCAGAATAAATATATTTGGAAACTTGTTCAAACATAGAAATTTTTTCAACTGTTCCTGATAAAATTAAGAATACCTCTTTCAGTTCAGATTTTTCTTTTAACATAATGGTGCCTGGATTAAAAGTAACAATATCACAATTTAATAAACGCTCAATTTCATGAATAGAAACTTCATCAAAAGCATCTCTTACATAAGAGAAAGCATCTCTTCTTAAATAATCTTTATTAGAAGAAAC
>SPKZ01019017.1_pt1 | contig 27913 bp, 17 predicted proteins | sample 2456571 | NCBI WGS metagenome assembly SPKZ01 (sample SAMN11192286, study PRJNA482655) | marine metagenome | biome: ENVO:00000447; feature: ENVO:00000244|ENVO:00000211|ENVO:00000569|ENVO:00002023; material: ENVO:00002151; isolation source: ocean water from marine abyssalpelagic zone ... | reverse complement strand
GAAGCTCCTGGGGAATTCGCCTCGCCCCCCCTCGTGGTCAGGGCCGGCCGCGCCGACCCGTCAGCCAGGCTCGCGAACTTCAGTCGTGGTTCCGACAGTGCCTCCGCCAGAGCGTCCGACAACTGTTCGGCGGTCTCGAACCGTCCGTCGGGCTCTTTCTGAAGCCCACGCGCGATCCAATGGTCAAAGGCAGGGGGCAGTTCATCATGAAGGGTGGAAGGAACGGGCGCCGGTTCCGTGCAGACATTGACCAGCAAATCCCCCATCGCTCTCCCGACGAAGGGTCGACGGCCCACCAAACATTCGAAGGCGATGACACATACGCTCCAAAGATCCGCCCTTGAGTCGACGCTACGGAGTCCGCGGGCCTGTTCCGGGCTCATATAATGTGGCGTCCCCAGCACGGCACCGGTTTGAGTCGCCGCCGCACCACCCACGCTGTCGGTGGTGAACTTAGCGATTCCGAAGTCCACGAGTTTGCAAACGTCCCTCTGGTCTTCCTCGTCCCATACCAAAAATACGTTCTCGGGCTTGAGATCCCGGTGAACGATGCCAGCTGCGTGGGCTCGCACCAGCGCGCGACACAGCTGGTGGATGATTCGGACTGTCTCCTCTTTGCCCAGGCGCTGACCCCTCGCCAGCCGGCGGTCCAGGGGTTCCCCCGACAGGAACTCCATGACGATATAGGGGCGCCCGTCCTCGGTCACCCCCTGGTCGTAGACTTGAACAACGTGTTTGCTGTTGAGTCTCGCCGCCGCATGGGCCTCATTGACGAAGCGCTTTCGGGCCTCGTTACTCTCGGCGTGTTCGGCATCGATGAATTTGACCGCCACTCGGGTGCCGAGACTCTCGTGCACGCCCTCCCAGACGGCTCCCATGCCGCCGCGGCCCAGCAGCCGCGTACAGCGATATTTCTGCGCGATGAGCTCAGCCGGGGGTTGGAGTTCACCCATAGGAACACAGCCTAAACCGGCTCCCGCGCATTTCAAAGGACCGAGCACACAGCGGACGGCTTCCCGCCAAATGCCACGATCTGCTAAGGCCCAGGGCGATGTCCACCCCATTGTTCGACGCCGGTTCTGACGACGTATTATATCTCGTAGATCTGAGCGGATTTGTGTTTCGCGCCTATCACGCCGTTCAACCCCTCAGTAGCCCCAGTGGCGAACCCACCAACGCGGTGTTTGGCACCGTGAACATGCTCGACCGCATGGCCCGACAGTGCCAGCCAAAAATGTTGGCGGTCGCGATGGATTCTCGCACGCGTACCTTTCGCAAAGAAATCTATCCCGAGTACAAAGCGAACCGCCCGCCCGCACCCGAGGATCTGAAGGTGCAGATGAAGCGAACCGGCGAGCTGATCGACGCCTACGGGATCCCTGTGTTCCAGCAAGACGGTGTCGAAGCCGACGACCTCATTGCGACCGTAGTCCGACATTGCCAAGAACAATCAATCCGCGTGGTCATTGTCAGCGCTGACAAGGATCTCATGCAACTGGTGGGCGACGATGTGTTGATGTGGGACACCATGCGTAATCGCGTATTTGGCGTCTCAGAAGTGGAAGAGCGATTCGGCGTGCGCGTGAACCAGCTGCGGGATTTGCTGGCTCTCATGGGGGATAGTTCAGACAACGTGCCAGGAGTCCCCTCCGTGGGGCCCAAGACCGCAAAGGACTTGCTCAACACCCACGACACCCTCGAAGGGGTCTACGAAAACCTGGCGTCGGTCACTCGCAAAAAACTGAACCAGAATCTCACCGAGTACCGAGATCAGGCTTTTCTTAGTCAGCGTCTGGTCACGCTGAAGGAAGACTGCGACGTCACCCTGAACCGGGAGAGTCTCACCTATGGCGGACGTGATCTCGATCGCCTGCGAACGCTCTATGGCGAACTGGGATTCCAGCGCCAGCTCACAGCTCTCGACAAAGAAAGCCAGACGTCGCTCCCGCTTTCGGGTGGAGGCTCTGGCAGCGCCAGCGCAGCACAGCCGACCCCTGCCGCTGTGGCGGCCGAGCTCGAAACCGTTCTCAGCGACGAGCGCCTGGATGAATTGTTAGCGCTCGCATCCAAGGCGGGAAAGTGGGCCCTCGAAACCCAGACTACTCGCGGCGGGCCTATGGCCACCACCTTGGTCGGCCTGGGCTTCGCATTCGAAAACGGCAAGGGCTACTATGTGCCGCTCGCTCACCGCGACATGGCGGGCCCCAAACAGCTCGACTCCAAAACAACGCTCGCAAAATTCGGCAAGCTCATTGCCACAGCCGGCGTTCAACTCTGTATTCACAATATCAAGCGCTCACGCGTCCTGCTGAGCCAACACGGCATCGAGCTAGAGGAGGTCGCTTTCGATCCCATGCTAGCCGCCTACCTGCTGGACGCATCTCAGAAGAACGATCTCAAGTCCCTCGCAGCCCGGGAGTTGGGCCTCAGCCTCACGCCCCTCCTCGACCTGACGAAGCAAGGTAGAAAGCGCATCAGCTTTGATGAAGTGAGCGTCGCCGATGCCGGCCCCTTTGGCGCAGCCGACGCCGACGCCTGTTTCCGTCTCTGGGAACGCCTCGAGGCTCGAATCGCCGAGGAAAATCTCGACAAGCTCTACGGAGAGGTGGAGTTGCCCTTGGCCCCGTTGCTGGCCGAAATGGAAAAAGACGGCGTACAGGTCGACAGCGAGTTCCTGACAAAGTTCGGAGCCCGGCTGGGCCGTGACCTCGCGTCTTTGGAGGAGCAGGCTCACAAGATCGCGGGCAAGGAGTTCAACGTGAACTCCCCTCGACAACTCGAAAAGCTCCTATTCGACGATTTGGGCTTCAAGCCTCTCAAGCGAACAAAAACAGCACGATCCACAGACGCGGCGACGCTGGAAGCTCTTTCTGAACAGCACGAACTGCCGAAACTGATTCTGGAGATCCGCCAGCTCGCCAAGCTGAAAGGGACCTACGTGGATGCCTTGCCCGCGCTGGTTCACCCCAAGACCGGACGCATTCATTGCAGCTGGGACCAAGCGGTCGCCGCCACCGGAAGGCTCTCCTCCCACGATCCCAACCTCCAAAACATCCCGATTCGGACCGAGCTCGGGCGCTCTATTCGCAGCGCCTTCCGTGCCCCGGATGGCTACCAACTGGTCAGCGGCGACTACTCACAAGTCGAGCTGCGGGTACTCGCACATCTCTCCGAGGATGCGCGATTGCTCGAAGCCTTCAAAACCGGACAGGACATTCACACTCGAACGGCCATGGAAATCTTCGAAGTGTCCGAAGACAAGGTCGACGACGAGCTGCGACGACGTGCTAAGGCCGTCAACTTCGGAGTGGTTTACGGTCAAGGCGACAGCGGCCTGGCCAAGAGCCTCGGCATCCACCGCATGGAAGCCGGGAATTTCATCGCCAGCTACTTTCGTCAGTACGAAGGCGTCCGGCGATTCATGGACGAGACGATCGAAACCGCACGGCGGGCCGAGAGCATCAGCACTCTGCTCGGACGGCGACGGCTCATGCCCGATATTCACCACGGCAACCGGGCTCGCCGACTGGCAGCGGAGCGCATCGCGATGAACACGCCCATTCAGGGGACCGCCGCTGACCTGCTCAAACTAGCCATGCTCACCTTTCGGGAGCCCCCTACGCCGGGCAGCCGCATGATCCTGACGGTTCACGATGAACTCGTGTTCGAAGTGCCGGAATCCGAAGTCGCTAACGCGAAAGACGTGGTCCGGGAGCGAATGGAAAACGTCTACCCCCTGCGCGTGCCCCTCGTGGTGGACGTGGGTGCCGGGGCCAGCTGGACTGACGCCCACTGAGGGCGCGCATCTCGTCCCAGAGGCCGCCAGAGACAAAACAACCCCTCAATTTCCCAGATTTGCGGCACCTTTGACATTTCCCCCCGTCTGGACGAAAAGCCGGACACTTCTTTTCTTACTTTCCGAGGCCCCATGAGCGAACCCACCAACGGCGCCCGCCGACCCCACATCAGCATCGTCATTCCGATCTACAACGAGGAAGGCATTCTTCGGTCGGCAGTGGTGGATCTACAAGATCGACTCAAGCCCCTCGGCTGGTCCTACGAGATCATTCTCGCCGAAAACGGTTCCTCGGACCGCACGGTGGAGCTTGCTGTAACCCTCAGCGAACGCTACCCCGAGGTCAGCAGTTTTTCCATCGGCGAGCCCAACTACGGCAAGGCGATGAGGGACGGCATCGGCCGCGCGAAGGGCGAATTCGTAATCTGCGAAGAGATCGATCTCTGCGACACCGACTTTCACCTACGCGCCATCGAAATTCTCGAGAAGCGAGAAGCCGATATGGTGATCGGCTCGAAACTGATCGCCGGAGCCGAAGACGAACGCCCCTTCTTGCGACACGCCGCTAGCGTTGGTTACACCAATTTACTGCGACTCCTACTCGGCTTCCGGGGGACGGACACCCACGGACTGAAGGCATTTCGCCGGAACTCGCTTCTGGGCGAAGTCGAAGCCTGTTTGGCAGACAAAGACGTGTTCGCCAGCGAGTTCGTGATCCGCGCCTACCGCTCGTCGAACACAGTCATCGAAATCCCAGTTCGCGTACTCGAAAAGCGACCACCATCGATCAACTTGTTCAAGCGCGTGCCCAATGTCTTGAAGAATCTCGCGAAGCTCACCTGGATGATTCGCTTTCAGGGGTAGCGGTCCTGATACCGCTACCCCTCGACGAACACCTCCCGCAGATCGTCTCCGCGCTCCGCGCCAAGGGTGTCCTCGTACTCGAAGCGCCTCCCGGGGCTGGGAAAACGACTCGTGTTCCCAGGGCACTGCTGGACGCCGGTGTCAGCGGAGAGATCATCGTAACAGAGCCGCGGCGATTGGCCGCACGGCTCGCCGCTACCCGCGTCGCCAGCGAGCTCGGGGAGCGGCCCGGAAAACGCATCGGATATACGGTGCGCTTCGAGGATGTGAGCGGCCCGGAAACCCGCGTCCGCTTCGTCACCGAAGGCGTGTTGCTCCGTCGATTGTTGAGCGGAGATCCGCTAGACGGCGTAGCGGTTGTGATTCTCGATGAATTTCACGAACGGCACGCTCAAACCGACCTCTGCCTCACGCTACTGGACCGCATTCGTCGCCAGAGGACCAACGCGCCGCACCTCCTGGTGATGAGCGCCACCCTCAACGCAGGCCCCGTCGCCGACTACCTGGGGGGCGCTCCGAGAATTACCACCGAGGGACGAGCCTTCGATTGCGAAATTACCTACGACGCCGACGTCGATGAGCGATACCTTGAGAACCGCGTAAGCCATGCGGTTCGGGACGCCCTCGAGCGGGACTCCAGCGGTGACCTACTGGTGTTCCTGCCGGGCACACGCGAAATTCAGAACTCGCTACAGCTCTTAGGAAAGAATCTTGGCAGCGACACCCTAGAGGTACTGCCGCTTCATGGGGAGTTGAGCCTGAAGGAACAACAACGCGCCGTCGCCCCGCAACGGTTCCGCAAGATTGTACTCGCGACCAACGTCGCAGAATCCTCCGTGACCATCGACGGCGTGACAACGGTGATCGACAGCGGTCTCGCACGCGTCGCCTCCTACTCGTCCTGGGGCGGCCGAGCTGTGCTCGAACTCCAAGATATCAGCCAAGCCTCAGCTATCCAACGAGCCGGGCGAGCCGGAAGGACCCAAAGGGGTTGGGTGCGGCGTCTGTACACCCGGGGGAGCTTTGAACGGCGGCCCACTCACGACATTCCCGAGCTGCTTCGCAGCGATCTCAGTGAAGTGTGGCTCAACCTTTGTCAGTTGACCGGTGGAGACACCGATACACTGCGCTTCTTGGAGAGACCGGCGGGAGCCGACATCGACAACGCAAAACGGCTACTGGGGCTTCTCGGCGCCCTCGCTGACGGCTCTCGGCTGACGCCCATCGGCGAACAGCTCACACAAATCCCGCTGCACCCGCGGCTCGCACGGTTTCTCATTTCCGCGATGACCGCCGGCGTGGGTGAACCCGCCTGCCTCGCTGCGGCTCTGCTTTCGGAACGCGACATCCGCCGGCGCCAACGCGAGCCAGCAGACTCGGCGACCGGGCTGTCGGATCTCACGGAATTGATGGATCTGTATGCCGAAGTCGAAGTCGCAGAATTCTCTCGCGGCGCGGCTGCTAGAGCGAACGTTGACGGCAATCGCCTAGCGGCCGTGCGCCGCTCTTGCTCCCAACTACGCCGCCAACTCTCGCCAGATAGAACGACGGACGGCAGCCTCGACAACGAAGAAATCGATACCAGGATTCGGCAAAGCTTATTATGCGGACACATCGACCGCGTCGCGCGTAGGAAAAAGCCAGGAAGCGCGGATGTTACCCTGCAGAGCGGAAGCGACGCCCGCCTGTCTGAAACTTCGGTGGTCCGCGACGCCCCGTTCGTCTTGGCGCTAGATCTCGGGGAACAAAAACGCGGAGAACGCCGAGGCACCACTGTGAATGTAGCGTCGGCTGTCGAGGCCGACTGGTTGCTCGACTTAGACGACCACCTCGAATATCGCGACGAACTCAGCTGGAACAGCAGACGGTCCCGGGTCGAGTCTGTCAGTCGCATCCTGTTAGGCTCCGTAACCATCGAAGAGAGCCGCACGGTAGCGAAGCCGTCCTCCGAGGTGTCAGAAGTTCTCGCCAAGGCGGCACTCTCCTCCGGCTTCGGCAAACAATGGGATGAGCTGGACGCCTTGCGAGCTCGGCTACAATTGCTATCGCAATACATGCCCGAATTGGACTGGCCCGCGTTGTCCGAAAATCCCACCGCCATCCTAAAACGCGCGTGCACCGATATTTCCAGCTTGGCGGATCTCGAATCGATGGATATGAAGCAGTTGTTAACCGCGCAGCTAGACCATGCTCAAACGCGCGCTCTTGCCGAACACACTCCGGACAGCATCGCGCTACCCAATGGTCGGCGATTGGAGGTGCACTACAGCACCCACGCCGAACCCTGGGTGGGCTCGCGCATCCAAGACTTCTTCGGCATGACCGACGGCCCGACCATTTGCGGCTCCCGCCATTCGCTCACTCTTCACCTACAAGCTCCGAACGGGAGAGCCCAGCAGGTGACACGAGATCTGAGCGGCTTCTGGTCGGGTCAGTACGGCGAAGTACGTAAGCAGCTTCGCGGCCGCTACCCCAAACACCCGTGGCCCGAAGATGGGGGCACAGCTATTCCACCGAAACCTCGTCCCCCGCGACGCCGCTAGGCCGCTACCGGCTCACGGCGGGACCGCCGGTTTAGCGCAGCGTTCCGCGCAACTGATCGAGTAGCTGCAGCGCTTCGAGGGGGGTCAATCGCTCGACATCGAGAGCCTTCAAGGTATCCAGTGCCTCTCTTTCGGCAGCACTAGGTGGGCTCTCAGCAAAAAGATCCAACTGTTGCGTGGCGGGACCCATCGCAGGCTTCCGTTTCGTCTTCGCCGGTGGCCCGTCAGGCCCTGCCTCCAGGCTCGCCAGCATGGCGCGAGAACGTGCCAGCACGGATTCTGGCAGGCCCGCCAGCTTGGCAACGGCAACGCCGTAGCTGCGCCCTGCCGCCCCGGGGACCAGCCGATGCAGGAACACCACTTCGTCCTCCATCTCGCGAGCGCTCACGCTGTGGTTAGCCACATGGGCATGCTCTTCTCCGAGGGCGGTGAGTTCGTGATAGTGCGTGGCGAAGAGAGCCCGAGAACCTGCCACGTCGACCAGATGCTCGGCCACAGCCCGAGCAATAGCCAGGCCATCGAAGGTGCTCGTGCCGCGACCGATTTCATCGAGAATCACGAGAGACCGCGCAGTCGCCGACCGCAGAATCTCCGCGGTCTCTCGCATCTCGACCATAAAGGTACTCTCCCCTGCGGCCAGGTTGTCGCTCGCGCCCACTCGGGACAGCACACGGTCCACGATGCCAACGGCCGCCCGACGCGCGGGCACGTAGCTTCCCATCTGCGCCAGAATCACCGTCAGAGCGGTTTGCCGAAGCAGCGTGCTCTTGCCAGCCATATTGGGGCCCGTCACCAGCCACATACGTTCGGCGTCCGCGTCCAGCACGACGTCATTGGGCACAAATCTGCCTGCGGCGGCAAGCCTCTCGACGACGGCGTGCCGGCCATCTTCGATGTGCAACACAGAAGAATCGGAGAGTTCCGGCCGACAGTAATCGTGGCTATGAGCCAGCTCGGCGAGGGCGGAAGACACATCCCAGGACGCCAGCAGGGTCGCGAGACTGCGGATCCGAGTTCCGGCCTCTCGCACCTGGCCATAGAGCTCCTCCAGCAGCGCCAGCTCGCGCGTGCGGTGCTGACCGTCGGCCTGAACGATGCGCTCGGCTAACTCGTCCAGCTCGTCCAGCGTATAACGCTCCCCGTTAGCCACCGTCTGTTTGCGCCGCCAGGCATCGGGCACCTTCTCCAGGTGCACTCGGCTGACCTCGACGTACCAACCGAACACGCGAGTGTGTTTCGCGCGTAAATTGCCGATGCCGGTTTCCTTCTTGAGTCGCGCCTCCAACTCAACCACTCGCTCCGTGCCGCTCTTGCGGAGCTCATCGTATTCGTGCAGCTCCGCGTCGAATTCCTTGCGAAATATTGCGCCCTCCTTCGCTGCAGCTGGGGGGCGATCGACGAGGGCATCACCCAAGATTTTGGCGAGCTCCGGCACGGCATCGACTCCCGGGCCGCTGAGTCCCAGTTGCTCTCGGGCGTCCGGCTCGCGAAGTTCGTTCAAACCATCGACGGCTTCTTGTGCTGCCAGCAGGCTATCGCGCAAGGAGCCCAAGTCCCGCGGATTCGCTTCACGCAGATCGGCTCGAACGCTGAGGCGTTCGATATCACGAACATCCGTCAGTCGGGCTCGAAGCTCGCGGCGCAGGGAGGCCTGCATCACAAACAGCTCGACAGCATCGAGTCGCCGGCGAATGGTGCCGACATCGGTCAACGGAGCCAGCAATCGCCGGCGCAAGAGGCGAGCTCCGAACGCGGTCTTCGTGTGATCCACCACCCGGAGCAAGGTGGCCTCCTTGTGCCCACTCAAGGAGGCCACGAGTTCGAGATGTCGAATCGCGGTCTGATCGATGACCAGCGCGTCCGTCGGATCCCACCTTTGCAGCCGTGTGATCGGCAACTCCGTCTTCGGATTGCAACGACGGGCGTAACGCAGAGCCCGAGCCAGCGCCCGAGGCACGTTGGCGTGGATCGATTTCGCTTCGCTGGCAAAGGCTCCGCACAGCCCGGGAACCTCGGCCTCATCCAAAGGCTCATCCGGCCGCACGGGAGTCGTCAGGGACACCCCGGCGCCTACTGCGCCTATCGCCGCCACCATCGCCTCCGATTCTTCGGGAGTCGTCGCGCCCACCAAGATCTCTTTGGGTGCCGCTCGTCCTAGCTCGCCGAGGGCTGCGACGACGTCAGGCAAGGAAGCGACGGCGAGCTCTCCAGTAGACAGGTCCAGAAAACAGAGTGCCACCGCCCCGTCAGCGTCACGTTCGACGGCCGCGAGCCAATTGTTGCTGTCCGACTCTAGGTGGTCACCGGAAGTGACGGTGCCGGGGGTCAGGACCCGTACCACCTCCCGGGGAACGATGCCCTTGACCGTGGCGGGATCCGCCATCTGCTCGCAGACCGCCACTTGGCGGCCCATCTGCAATAGCCGGCCGATGTAGTTGTGGGCCGCGTGATGGGGAACTCCGGCCATGGGGATCTCGTCTGCTTTGCCCTTGTTTCGACTGGTGAGAGTCAAATCGAGCAACCGGGAGCACTCGACGGCATCGTCGCCGAACATTTCGTAGAAGTCACCGAGCCGGAAAAACAGCAGCGCATCTGGATACGACGCTTTGGCGGCAGCGTGCTGCTGCATGACCGGAGTCTTCCGCGCGCCCATGCATAGGGCTTAGCAACAGCCAGCCGCCTCCGAAAGAGCTGACTACTGGATCGGTACGGGGATCTGTCCGGAAGGGGATCCTACGGCGATCGGGACCACTCCTTGTCGCTGCGCGTCTCCCACCAGTAGCAGTCCGGCTTTCTGAGCGTAGGCGATGGCGGCCGGAACATTCTGAGAATAGGAAGGCGGAACCCCCAAGGGGACGGTCATCGGGTCGAAGGCGCCGGTCATGGTCCAGGAAAAGCGCATGTCTCGCTGGCTCGGCGTGTCGCCGCGATACACCGCAAATCGGGTTGTTAGACTCTGGAAAACGCACGCGGGAGACCCCGCGAAGGCCGCGGGAGGCTCGCAGGCGAGCTGCGCCGGCTCCTCAGGACCACAGCGATAGCTTTCTGTCAGGGCACTGACACAGGCGGTCGCCGTGGGATCCACGCCCACGCCCGCCGCCGCACAGCTTTGACCGTCATCGGAATCTGCACAGCTGACTTCAAAAGCACGACCGTCGAGTCGCGAGCGCCACGGATTGGGATCCCGAACGCAGCGATATTCAGTGGCTCCTGACTGCAGCTCACGCGGGGACGCGTGAATCGAATGATAAAAATAGGGCGACGACACGACCCACTGATCGCCGGCTCTGACCTCGTAGCTGAGCGCCTCCGGGAAACAGCAGCTGAGCAGCTCGCCGTAGGCGCTGGTGCCGCCCGCTGCCTGTCCAGGTGCGGGCAGGTCGAAGGCAGAACCGAGCCCACCGCGACGCTCGATCACCAATCGAGACTGATAGGCCTCCAGGATCCGCAAGTCTCGTGGCGGCAAGGGATCCGTAGGCGAGCCAAATACGGCGCGACACATTAGATGAGGGGGACCCGAGAGATCCACGCCCGCCACTTCTCCGATGGCACTGAAGGAACCGCAGCGAGCGCCAGTCCACCACGCACTGTCCTCATCGGGGAAGCTCGATGTGATGTGAACGAAATCCGCGTGGTCCCGAGCGAAGGCGTCGAGAGCTTCTCCCGATAAGCCCATCTGCGTCCCCCGATCCGTCATCGCATCCTGATCTTCGACCCCGCCTGAGCAAAATGCCGCGTTCAGATCCGCGCTGAGCTCGATCGCACTCTGGGAGCTGCCCAAGACGCCTGCCGGACGTTCTCCCCGAATCTTTCCCTCGTAGACCGCAGAATAGTTCGCCCCGGAGCCGCCAAAATACGCCCGCGGCTCATTCGTGATGAGTGCCAGGGAGTTGTGGCTGGCAAGAGCCGGATTCAGCGGAAGTCGCTCTTCCTCGTCGGTGGAGTCGGGACCGTGCTCGGTGCCGGCAACGAACAATGTGGGAACCTGGTCATCGCGGTGAAGTACCGCCAACATCTTCGGATTCTGACGACCCTCATCGCTGCGATCGTTGGGAAGAATACGACCGTCGGCACCGGTCAGTGCGGGGAATGCCCGGACGCCCGCTGAAGCCCATCCGAGCTCCGCGCTGTTCAACATCAACGTCGCACTGCGAGCTCGGTGCCTCTGCACCATGTTGCAGCTGATTTCGTCGGTGACCGTTGGGTCTTCGCTCACGACGAAAGGCACGGCGGAGGGGTCACCCAAGCAGCCGCGAAAATCCGGCTCGTCGCTAGCATTCGTTTGGACGGGACGACGACAAAGAGAATCGTAATCCTCGATGTCGATCACTCGGACATTGCCGTCGTCGAACACGATGTACGCAAATATTCCGCGCAGACGACTGGGGGTCGCTCCCCCTGCCCCCGCTCCAAATCGATGAAGCGCGCCCGGCAGCGTCGAATCGAGATCTACCGATGGGTCACACAATTCGCCTTCCACTGCGACTCCTGTGGCGTCCGCGATGGGCGCATCATGATCAATGAACTGAATCGCTTTTGCGGCGGAAGCGGCTGCGATGCGATCGGGTGGCACGTAGGGTGCCCAAGAAGAGCGCTCCAACAGAATCGGCGTCGGATCGGTCGAATCCGCGCTCACATCGAAAACCATCACTGCTCCGTGATTGTCGATGGCGTAGACGAATCGCTTTTCGTCCATGGTGACCGGGCTGACGGCGAGATTCCGCGTTGTTACGATTTGGGAGAGGTCAAGATAGGACATCGGCAACAACGGCGCGTCCTCAGACATGGAACACGGGTCCGAGATGTCCACGCGGTGAATCACCGGAGCGTCGAGATCTCCAACAAACAGCTCCCCGTCGGAGACCGCGAATCCGGCGGGGCGCGCGCTAAAGGAGGGATTGGGTCGCGCCGTTCCAGGCGGCACCACAAAATCGCGGAGATCCGCCGGGGGCTGCTGAGCAATGGGCTCCGCAGGCAACTCGACATCCAACGACAAGATGCGTTCAATCGGACAGCCGTCAAAACTTCCGGGCGCTCGGTTCAACAGAGCTTGAGCGTCGATCAACACCAGTTGACCCTCATCCGGTAGCGACACCAACAATTTTCGCCGACCAGGCTCCGTTGTCTCGCGGCTTAGATCGGCAACGCAATGGGTCAGGGTGCTACCGAAGAGGTCGCCGTCCAGTGCCGCGTCCGCGGACAAACCAGACTCTGACAAGCTTCCCGCATCACGGATCGTTCCCGTGTCAGCGCCAGAGTCAGAGTCAGCGCCCGCGTCACTCACGGTCTCGGTGACCGCGCCTCCGCAGGACTCAGCTCCCGAACGATCGATGACGACGGTCATCTCTCCTGGAGCTGAGGGCAAGCGGCACGCAGCCCATGAATTCCGCTGACGCATGGCCTCGCCTTCTTTGCGAGGATCCAAACAGCTGGTCGGGATGGCGTAGATGCCTTCGCTCCCGACATCCCCCATGCCCACGAACACTGCCTCGCCACCCGGTGTCGACACTATCTTCAGCGGGCGCTGACCGACCGGTAAAAACGTGGGGCCGGGCGTCGTGGGCTCCAGATCCAAGACAGTCGAACTGAAGATATCCACCACAGCCAGCTCCCCACGATTGGGTTGCGTGACGACTGCGAGCAACCGTCGACTGCCGTCTACGGGTTGGCCCTGGGCCGGGCATTCGTCTATCGGGCGGCCACTAAAATCCCACACTCCATCCCGCTCGACATCCGTGACGCACAGCAGCGTCAAATCCCCGGAAGGCTGCAGGGACGCCAGAGACACGGGCGCGGGGGCCTGATCGCAGGACGCCTGCATGATAACGAGCGCCAGCGCGAAGGCAGCCCGGGTGGATTTTCGAACCGTCATTTCGACGCCCTCGGTGGGATGGCACGACCTAGGTTGGCGATGATCTTGCCGTAGGAATGAGTGTGAGACTGATCCAAATCAACGATGCTCACGTAGGAATCTACAAATTGCGCGATGTAGGCCAGAGCGTGCTGTTCGTCGATAACGATGGCGTGAGGGCCACGGCCCGTTCGAATCACCATTTCGACACGCTGCTGGGCAGGGTCGTAAATGTGCACGCTCGCGGCGTCATAACAAGAGGTGAATACCCGGCGCTCGAGCTCACCGTCGCTATTGCGAATCTTGCCCACCACGACTTTCGATGGCCCAGCCTGTAGAGACTGCACCTGGTCGAAGCGTGGCAAATCGTCGGTCAGCGCCTCGTTGAGAGAGCCCCTAGTTTCACCGATCAACAAGGTATCGGGGTTCCGATTGGAAGCGTAAATGTCGAGTGGGATCGCAGCGCATTCGGTCAGGCAAGGGATGTCGCCAGCCGTACAGCTCGCCTCGCAGCCTTGCCGATCGGAGGGATCCACCGCCAGACCGCGACTGTCGGTCCCGCGAGCGTTGGCGCGGATGGTGATTTGCGCGGTCCGCGACACGTAGGGGCGATTTTCGCCAGCGGAACCCGCCGGCGGAGCGTCATCGAAAAATCGCACCAGCGAGATGGTGCTGAGGTTTCGGTAGCTGACCAAGAAGGAATCGTTGCCGCTATTTCCTGCGCTCGTCAGCTCCGGCTCCGGTACCGCGGCGATGGCCACAGCCCCTGCCGGCAGATCGCTGAGCACGTACTGAAGACGCGGCCCACTGGGGGACGCACCGCCCGTGAACAATGACAGTTGCCCCGACGCCTGGTGCGTTACCAGGATGCGATCGCCATCGCTACTAGCCGCGACGGCGAAGGGCTCGGAAGGAAGCTCGACTCCCCGGCTATTCTCTGTGGCTGAATCGTCGCCACGACGATGATTGGCATCACAAACCCTCGATGAGGGGTCCTGCCCGCAGTCCAACTCGCCCTTGCCCCTAGCGCCGTCATTGACATCCACCCAGTGCAAAGTGGCGTCGCCACGCACCGGCATGAGCAGGCGAACGTCGCCGGAGCTCTGGCTGCCGGCGTCTGTCGTGCCAGTACCATCGCTCCGAGGCACCACGATCAGATCGCTGACGAAGGCGCCGATGCGGACGGTGTCAACCCTGAGATCGTACTGTCCAGCGTCGATAGGACCACATCGCCCGGGCTGATTGAGCAGCGCCGAGGGAGACTGGGTAGACAAGTTCAACAAATTTTCGCCTCGTCGGGCGCTCAAACTGGGCATCGCCCTCGCGCAAACATCGAGGGGTGTGGCGCCGCTTGCCGGTTCGACACACCAATAGGTCGGAGCTTCGCCGTCCAGCGAACGGTTGTCGCAAGTCTCGCCGGTGTTGCAGGCAGAATCGTCGTCGCAATAGCGAGGCAACAAGGCACGGAGGGCTGCAGCGTCGTAGAGCTGAAGCGTGCCGGAATTGAATTGCAGATCGAAATCGCTATTCGCAACGAACAACCGATCGCCCGCATCGCTGAGGGCGACGCCGACTGGAAAATAGATTCGCTCAAGCGGGGCTTCGACTCCGGAATCTGTGGAGAAGCAGCCGCTCAAGAGCAGGCACAAAAGCAGCGGTTTTCGCCGAATTCGGGGCATGGGCGGGCGGAGCCTAGTACAAGCCCCGGTCCCGATGTGCCGAATCTGTCCAGCCGAACGCGAGTAGGCCCCGGCCCGACAGCACGCTCGGTGATCTTCACCATAAACGGGCCATCTAGCAGCAAGCACAAGAAAGGCTCGGCGGCCGGACCCGGCTTGTAAACACTCCGGCTCCTCGCCCGTATCGGTGTCCCCGAGCGGCTCCTCGCCAGCCGAACGCCGCGGCCTGTTCTCACCCGACCAACGAGCTAGCGGACAAAACACCGGTGACGCCTAATTAGGCGCCATCGGATCGCTACAGGACAGTCTAGCCCAGGTCGAGAATCACGACGCCGCGCTCACTCATCTCTTCGTCATCCCGTGCCTCCGGTTCCGGGTAGACATCCATCGGCAGCTCAAGTCGAGGTTGCTCCGCCTCCTGACGGAGCCGTTCTTCAGCCTCGCGCCGGCGGATCTGATCGATGATAAAACTGGGAAGCATGGGAACTCTGCCTTGCGGTGCTGCTACGAACTTCTGTTGGGTCCAATCCGGGAGCCGGTGCTGAGAGCCTTCTTTTAGTAATGTAGCCATGGGGGCAGAGCGGTCAAGCTTTCCTACGCCATTGGCTCACTTACATTAGCGGCATCGAAGGGGGTAAAGATTAAAAAAAACGTACAGCGCGCTGCGGCACCTACACGCTCGGGGGTCCCGAGGAGTCCGTTGCATCCGGCCATCCGTAGGCACTCTGCCGCTACCTGCAGGGAGCACGATCTCGAAAAGGGCGCAGCTTTACCGGACAGATAGATGGAATCGCGCTGAATTTCCGATCCGGGACGCGCCTGGTTCTTGGGAGATCCCAAAAGGGTGCAGGAAAAAACTCAGATCCCAACTGATCCGGATCGGGATAGGGTGGCTGGACAAGGGGCGGGTCGAGAGTGCATACACCCACGTCCGCCGACACGTCACTGCACCGGAAAGCCACTGGACTGGCTGCCACGCTGATGCTGCTGGCCATATCGGTAAATCTTCATGCCGAGCCAAACGGGGATTTTTCCTTCTCCCCCGACCACTGGCGAAGCATTTCAGCTTTCGTTAACGTCGCCAGGGATCACCTGGGTCCGCAGCTACAACTCCGGGAACGCCTGGATTGGTCGGAACTTGGACCTGAGGATGGCATCCTCATTCTACACCCGACAGAGCCGCTGCGTGTTGAGTCGGCAACTGCATTCTTGCGGGACGGCGGTCGCATTGCCTTGCTCGACGACTTCGGCGCCGGCGACCAATTGCTCGAACGTTTTCGCATTCAACGTCGAACGATCCCAACCGGCGCCAAGTTTACGCTCCGAAATAATCCCGACCTCCCGATCGCGATCCCGACCAGCAACTGGGTCGCGGGGCTAGAGCGCGGTCGCCATCCTGTCGCCCAGGGAGTGGAGCAGCTCGCCACCAATCACCCGACGGGATTGGTCACTCCAGGGGATTTCGAGGTCACTCCCGTCTTCAACATTCCGATGTTGGATGGCGCGCCAATTCTATTCGGCCTGACGGGTGTGATAGGCGAATCGGGTGCCTGCGGGCTGAATACAGGCGTCGGGAATCAATCCCCGTCGGTGAAACGTTGTGGGCGTCTGTTTGCGTTGGGAGACCCTTCGGTGTTCATCAACGCCATGATGCGTTTCCCTGGGAATCGGCAGTTTGCGATAGGCCTGATGGATTACCTGCTTGAAGACGATAGCTGGGGCTCTCGGGATGGGGACTTGTTCGTCGTGAGCCATCGATTTGTCCAGATGGGTCAGTACGGCAACGATAATTATTTCAGCGGCGCCTTGGAGCGCCGACGACAAGATCTCGATGAGTTGTTGTCCGAAATTCGTAACAATGGTCTGCCGTCAGTGCTCGCAGCACTGTTGGCTGGCTTGGCAGCGCTGGCCGCAGCACTGTGGGCACACCGCTCCAGTGGACGCCTCTATCGTCGGGCGCCGCCCAGCTTCGCGAGGGAGACGCCTTTGGTCGCTCAGGGGGGTACCGCCGGGCGGGCGGCAGTTTTGTCCGCCCCCACCACCCACCGCGCCTTGCTCGTGCTTGAGCTGAAGGCGGCCCTTGAGGAACGCCTGCGCGAGCTGCTCCGGCTGCCCACCTCGGCTTCCACCGACGCTATTCTCGCCACGATCCGACGGGATGAGCTGCTGGAGGAGAAAATTGCCGTCGACCTATCAGAATTGTTCGTGGAAATGAATAAGGCGGAGCATGCCGTGCTCCACTCGGACAGAATTCGCATCTCGACTGGAACGATTGAAACGATGAAATCCCGAGTCGAGTGTATCATCAGCCTGTTGACGACACCGTCACCAAGGAACCACAGCTCTTGACCCAAGCCATTGCCATCACCGAAATCGAATCCGCCCGGGAGCGCTTGGCGGAAGTTCGGCGACAAGTCAGCACCGTGTACATTGGAGATCCCAGTGTCATCGATTCCATGCTGGTGGCCTTGTTGGCCCAAGGGCATGCGCTGCTGGAGGGCGTCCCTGGCGTCGCGAAGACGACTCTGGTGAAGGCGATGGCGGGCGCACTGGGTTGCTCCATGCGCCGCATCCAATTCACTCCGGATCTGTTACCGGCGGACATCACCGGCACCTACGTATTGAACCCGAAGGACGGCAATTTCAGCCTGCGGTCCGGCCCGATATTTACGAACGTGCTACTGGCCGACGAGATCAACCGCGCGCCCGCGAAGACCCAGTCGGCACTGCTCGAGGCTATGCAAGAACGGCAGGTCACGATCGAAGGCAACCGCTTCGAGCTTCCCAACCCCTTCTTCGTTATGGCGACTCAGAATCCCATCGATTTGGACGGCACCTATCCATTACCAGAGGCCCAAATCGACCGATTCTTAGTTCGTATCGGCGTTGGATATCCTACACCGGAGCAGGAGCTCCAGATGCTAAAGCAGCACAACGTCGCATCACCTGAGCCCCAAACCATATTGAATGCGCCCGAGGTCACCAGCCTGCAGTCGGTGACCGCTCGTGTGCATGTGGAAGAGGACGTGTGTGACTACGCCGTCCGCTTGGTGGGATTCACCCGACATCATGCCAAAGTCTCGCTGGGGGCTTCCCCCCGAGCCACCCTTAGCCTGCTCCGAGCCGCCAAAGCTTCGGCAGTTTTGCACGGCCGACCCTACACCACACCAGACGACATTCGCGCCGCCGCCCCATCCGTTCTGGCGCACCGCTTGATCCTCGCTCCAGAGTTCGACGGTGATCCCGATACAGCTAGCAGCATCATCAACGAGGCGCTGAGTCACGTGAGCTACCGGCGTGCGGTTCAACCAGCGTAGCGGTCCGTCGCCAGATATCAGCCGACCCAACGCGTCAGACGCGCTCGTCGTTCGACCAGCCCTCGCCGGCGCGCTAGAGTAACATCGCCATGTTCGCGCTCTCCGACGTCAGTATCGATCGATTGCGTCGCACCTTAGGAAACACCGGCCAACGACGCGCCTATTTCGTGTGGCGCAACGGCCAGCTGCAATGCTCAAATCCCCAACTCGACACGTGGAGCCAACATCTCGCCGAACACCGACGTGATTTCGACGCTCACGAGGCCGTCTTCTTGGAGTTCGGGCAGCGCAGCGGCTCCCTACTCGGTGTGTTTTTGCACCGGACGATTCGCGGACAAGGCGCCGGTGGCGTGCGGCGATGGGGCTATGACAACCTGGGCGATTTCCTGAGCGACGGACTCAGACTTTCGAGAGGAATGGGCCGAAAGAACGCTCTCGCGGGTCTGTGGTGGGGCGGCGGCAAGGGGCTGATCGCCCAAGATAACCTGCAGGCAACAGCCGACGGCCGAAGAGACGTCTATCTCGACTACGGGGATTTCATTTCGAGCTTGGGAGGCATCTACGTCACCGCCAAGGACGTGGGTACCGGCAACGAGGACATGGCGCAAATATTCAGCCGCACTCGCCACACAACCTGTGTAGCGCCAGAAGTTGGGGGCTCGGGTAACCCCTCGGGGGCCACGGCGAAGGGAGTGGTCTGCGCGATGGAGGCCGCGGTGAGCATTCTGTATGGGCAAAGCCTCGGCGGAATGAGCGTGTGCATGCAAGGCACCGGTAACGTCGGAGCCGCCATGATCCGCGACCTGCTCGAGCGTCAGGTAGAAACGATTACTGCCTTCGAAATATCCAGCAGTCTTCAACAAGAGCTTTCGCTGGCCTTCGCTAGCGATCCTATCGATATTCGCCTGGTCAGCGCTACCGATGACACCTGTTATCGAATGGCCTGCGACATTTTCGTTCCCAACGCACTGGGCGGAATCCTCGGCCCCGACACCATCCCGAAACTCAACACTCGGTTAGTCTGCGGTGCCGCCAACAACCAACTGTTGGACCCAGAACGCGATTCGCGATCGCTGCGAGCGCGAAACATCGATCTGGTCCCAGACTTTCTCGCCAACCGAATGGGGATCGTCAACTGCGCCAACGAACAATACGGCTGGCTCCCCGAGGACCCAGCGATCGAACGGCATTTCGATTCCGCGTGGGAGGGCTCGATCCCGAACGTAACCCGGGAAGTGTTCGAGCTCGCAAAACGCAAAGGGGTCACAACCACTTCCGCCGCGAATCGACTCGCTGACGAGCGTGCCCAGCAGCCACACCCCATCTGGGGTCACCGGACCGCAACACTGATTGACCGCTTGATGACCGCCAACTGGCAGCGGGGATAGGGCCGCGGGCGCAGGGGCTCGCAGTCGCCGGCAATACTAACGAGAAACGCTGCGACGGGGCATTTCAACGAAGTTCAGGGGTGGAATGGCGGCGTCTCCAGCCCCGAATGCGACGGGGCTTTTGAACCCGACTCAGGCTTGCTAGCCTCAGGCATGCGCCTGTACCCGACACGACCTGCGGTGGATCTTGCCATCGCAGGTAGCCTGTCCGTCGTCGCCGGCGTGGCCGCGCAACAATCAGCGATCATCGGCTGGGGCGGCGCGCTGTTACTCGGACTGGGTGTCGCTCGGGGGGTCACGCTGCTCGGCGTCGCCCGAGTGCGCAGTGCGGGCTTTGAAATGCTGTGGGCAGATGACGTCCGGCTCGCGACCCTCGGCCGCGGAGAAGAGATCTGTTTGAACGCGGAGGTCAGAAACCGTGATAGCCGGGCGACTAGATTCGTCCACCTCCGCGCTGTCCACTCTCCTGGTCTGGACATCACGATCGAGCCAAATAATGGCGAAGTCCCCGCCAGCGGCCGCCTGCGGGTGACGGTGCGAGTTCGCGCGTTGCGGGTCGGGCACCATGGCATCCACGGCCTCTCCCTGGAGCTACGGGGTGGTCCCGATCTGTTCGAGATCCCTCTCACTTTCGCGAATGCCTTCGGCATCAATGTTCTTCCGGCGGCATACGCCGCTTCTCTGCGCTCCCCACGCGGTGGACGCAGCGGGCTCATCAGCCCCGCGGGCAACTTCGGCAGGACCCGCGGTCCCGGCTCTGAACTTCGGGAACTTCGGGAACACCAAGCGGGGGACCCACTGAAACACATCGCGTGGAAAGCCTCCGCACGTCGGGGCATGCTCTTGGTCCGGGACCACGACGTGGAAGAACGGGACGTCGTCTGGATCGCGCTAGACGCCTCGGTTGAGCATTGGGCGGGGCCAGCGGGGGAAGCGCCAATGGATCGCGCCATCGATGAAGCCGCGACCCTCGCCGTCGAACACAGCCGACACGGCGATCGAATCGGTTTAGTCATTCTAGGTCGTCGGGTTCTAGCCGAGCTCCCCCCGGATGCTGGCAAGAAACATCTCATGCAACTCCTCGCGGACCTGAGCCACCGAAGCAGCTGCTTCGATCACGACCGCAGCGCCCTTGACGATGTCGCCGTGGCGCGACGGGTGTACGAGCACATGAAACCGCTGTTCCCGTCCCTCGCGAAGGGGGTGTCGTACCGAGAAAGCGGCCGGCTTGCTGCCCGTGCAGCAGCCGCGATGGAGCGGGCGCCCCTGCCTGTCATTCCAATAGACGGAAGCAATAACCACGACCAAACACTGCGGCGCTACCTTAGCGCCTTTGGGTTGGAGAGTTCGCCGAAGCCTGAACCCGATCGCGAGAAGACGGATTTACAAATGGCCGATTGGCTGCGCCAGCTCCCCCGGCGCCGCCCGGCCGCCACGATATTGTATATTTGGTCTCCGTCTCCGACGGCCCAACAGCGGCCGGAGATTCACAAGGCGTTGCAGAAACGCCAGCGCCGCCGACTCCGCTTGCACTGGCTTCCCATCCACCTGGGTGTGGATAGCCCGGATCTTGAGCCCCTACCCAGTGCCGCTAGTCTCGCCGTCCGCTGGCGCAGCGAAAGCGCTGAGGCACGCGGGCAGACCGAGTTGAACCAACTCGGTATTCAGACCCACTCCCCACTAAAAATTCGCGCCCCGGGCCATGGCCCTGCTCCCCGCCGCAACGCGCATCAAGTACAGGAAGACGGATGAGTCGAGATCTCTCCCCCAAATCGTTACTCGCCGAGTTCGGGCTGTCCCCCAAACATCATTTTGGGCAAAATTTTCTATCCGATCAGCACCTCTGCTCGAAGATCGCTCGTGTAGCCAGCCGAGGAAGCCCTGCCGAAGTGTCTTCCGAGGAGGCGGACGCCGAGCCTGCCGGCACGGCTGTGGAGATCGGTGCGGGACTCGGAAATCTCACGTCGCATCTGCTGAAGGAATTTGCTGCGGTGACAGCGATCGAAAGGGATCGCGATTTGGTTCCCGTCTTGACAGAGATTTTCGCCGACGATGTCGCGCAGCGTCGACTGACTGTGGTCGAAGATGACGCGAAGACCGTCGACTACACTTCGCTCTTCGCGACCTCCTCCGCCCCTCACGTTTTAGTAGGCAACCTGCCGTACAACATTACGGGGCAACTATTGCGCCTCACATGCACTCTAGCGCCACAACTCAGTCGCGCGGTGTTCTTGGTACAACTCGAAGTGGCCAATCGACTTTGCGCCAAGCCCGGGGGGGCTAACTATGGCGCATTGACGGTCTTTGTCGGCGCGCAGTTTCACGCCACTCGAGCGTTCATCATCAAACGGGGCGCATTCCGACCCCAACCCCGAGTCGACTCCGCAGTGGTCAAGCTCGAGCCGCGCGCAGATCCGATCGAGGAAAACCAACTGTTTCGAGCGCTGGTCTCCGGTGCCTTTCATCAGCGACGAAAAAAGCTGCGTAACGCGTGGCGCAGTATTCGCCCCCCGGAAGAACTCGCTGCAGCCGCCAAAGCATGCGCAATCGAACTGGACCTCCGCGGCGAAACACTGTCCGTTCAACAATTCGCGGCGATGGCACGAGAGCTCAACCCATGAGAGACCGCCGCCGCGCCCAGCGACCACGCTTGGCAGCTGCAAGCATCGTCCTCTGCATGTTGGGACTGAGTCTGTGCTTCGCAAGCTGCAAAGAGTCATCTCCTACACAGCGTGAATCGGCCGCCTTCGGCATCTTCTTTGGAGGGCAAGTCCAGAAACGGCGCGAAATACCTTTTGAACTCAATTCCGCCAAACAGCGCCACGGATTTCGCATTGAGTTGACCACTCCCGCCCAAGAAGACCGCGTCGTCCAGTGGGAGCTCAGCATGCCCGACAGAAGCTCGGGGCGAAGCGGTGCGCGACGCGTGGGCCTCGCCAAAGATTCCATCGCAGCCGGTGAATCCCGATTTGATCACGTGTTCACCTTCTCCCCGGGAGATCCACTCGGGCTCTGGAATATCCGGATCTTGCTGGGCGGGCGGGTTCTTCTGGACCGCCCTTTCCTCGTGTTCGACGCGCGCAAGCGCAGAGCGGCTCTCAAGAAACACAATAAAACGAATCGCAAGTAGCACCGTAGACTGAAAACTCATGAGCCCCCCCCCACGCCTCCAAGGCCCTGTTCACCTCCGAGTCCCCGAGGGCGACACCCACGAACGTAAAGTTTGTCTGGACTGCCATCACATTTGTTATGAGAACCCCCGCATTATCGTGGGCAGTGTCGTCACCTATGAAGGGCGCCTCTTGCTTTGCAGGCGCGCCATTCCGCCGCGCATTGGGTTCTGGACCATGCCTGCTGGGTTCTTGGAGCTGCAAGAGACACCCGAGGACGGAGCCAAACGCGAGGCCCTCGAAGAAGCGGGCGCAAGAATCGAGCTCGATGGTCTGTTGGCGGTCTACACCCTCGCCGAACGCTCACAAGTCCACTTGATGTACCGCGCGACTCTGCTCGATCCGCAAGTGAGCCCCGGCATTGAATCTCAATCCCTCGAATTCTTCAGTTATGAAGACGTGCCGTGGGACGAACTCGCCTTCCCGTCGGTCCATTGGGCTCTGAAAGACTGGTTTGAGACGAAGTCGGAGAAACACCTCACCCCCCGGCGTAACCCGTAGGCGATCGTCGCACCCGACCCCAGTGCGCCACCAGGCTTGGCCCTTGGACAAAACGAAACAGGCCCCGCAATCGCGGAGCCTGTCGCTCGATATTGCCAAGACGGCAACGGTCCCGCCTCAGTCGAGATCGTCGTCCTCACCATCGTCTTCAAACATCTCTTCTTTCTGAGTGCTGAATTCGTTGCGAATAGTTGGCGGCGGCGGATCGCCGTACAGTTCCAGCTGGGCGGCTGCCCACAACTCACGCGCGATCAGCGTCAGGTACTCAGGAGATCCCGGCTCGCCCTCAAAATCTGCTAGTTCATCGCCAGCAGCCTTGAGTTCGAGTCGCACATGAACAGCATCGACGGCATCCTTCGTGCTGAAGTGCTCAGTGAGAATTTTGACATGATCCGCGTTGTAATCGACGTAGCCTTCGCCGACCGCGACCTGCACGTCTTCCCCACCCTGACGATAGGAAACGATGCCGGCACGCGTGGCAGCCAACAAGGGACGATGGCCTGCCAACACGCCAAACTCGCCATCGACACTGGGGGCCGTGAACTCGCTCACCATTACAGAGATCTGCGGCCCCTCCGGGGTCACGATTTCTAGACTGATTTCATCCGCCATGACGTTCTATCAGGAGGCTTCTTTGAGAGAAGCCGCCTTGGCCTTAGCCTCTTCGATATTGCCGACGAGGTAAAACGCCTGCTCGGGGAGATCATCGAGCTTGCCTTCGATGATCTGCTTGAAGCCAGCAATGGTCTCCTTGAGCGGAACGTACTTGCCCTCCAAGCCAGTGAACTGACTGGCCACGAAGAAGGGCTGGGACAAGAACTTCTGAATCTTGCGGGCGCGCTCGACGGTAGACTTGTCCTCTTCGCTCAGTTCGTCCATGCCGAGAATGGCGATGATATCCTGGAGGTCTTTGTACTTCTGCAGAATGAGCTGCACTGCCTGGGCGGTCGCGTAGTGCTCATCGCCAACGACGGCTGGGTCGAGCAGAGTACTCGTGGAGTCGAGAGGATCGACCGCGGGGTAGATGCCCAACTCAGCGATGGACCGGGACAGCACCGTAGTGGCGTCCAAGTGGGCAAAAGTCGTCGCGGGCGCTGGGTCGGTCAAATCGTCCGCGGGGACGTAAATGGCCTGGACCGAAGTAATACTGCCATTGGTTGTAGAGGTAATTCGCTCCTGCAGCGCTCCCATCTCGGTGGCCAGCGTCGGCTGGTAACCCACGGCGCTCGGCATACGACCTAGAAGCGCGGACACCTCCGACCCGGCCTGGGTGAACCGGAAGATGTTGTCGACGAACAGGAGAACGTCCTGGCCCTCTTCATCGCGAAAATGTTCCGCACATGTCAGCGCACTCAAGGCCACTCGGGCACGGGCTCCAGGGGGCTCGTTCATCTGACCGTAGACCAACGCGGTCTTGCTGAGCACCGTCCCGCCACCTTCCAACTTGCTCTCGAGCATTTCCAAGTAAAGGTCGTTGCCTTCACGGGTGCGCTCGCCGACGCCAGCGAAACAGCTCACTCCACCGTGGGCCTTGGCCACGTTGTTGATCAGCTCCATGATGAGCACGGTCTTGCCGACCCCGGCACCACCGAACAAGCCAATTTTCCCACCCTTACGATAGGGAGCGAGCAGGTCCACGACCTTGATCCCCGTCTCAAACATTTCGACGCCCTGAGCCTGATCGACGAAACCCGGGGGGTCCCGATGGATGGGCTTCTTCCGCTTAGCCTTGACCGGACCCGCTCCATCCACTGGAGCGCCGGTTACGTTCAAGATGCGACCGAGGGTCTCTTTGCCTACCGGCATTTGAATCGGACCGCCGGTATCCTTGACCGCATCGCCTCGAACCAAACCTTCGGTGGCGTCCATCGCGATGGCACGAACCACGGACTCGCCCAAGTGCTGCGCCACCTCAAGAACCAGATTGTCCTTCTTGTCGGAGACGTTGGCGTTGGTGACCGTAAGGGCGTTCAAAATGTTGGGCAGCTTACCGGAGGGGAACACTACGTCCACTACGGGTCCAATCACCTGAGTGATCTTGCCAACGTTACCGGCGCCGCCGGTGCTTCCTAGCTTCGAGATATCGGCCATTTTCGTCTATTTCGCCTTGATTCGTGAGGGCCCGTGATGGGCGATCGGACCGCGTTGGGGGTCGCAGTGCGGGCCGGCTCTATCACGAAGGCCAGCATCTGCCAACGCCAACAGCGAGCCGAATGTGCAGGTACCATCTGGACTTACCGGAACGGCCCGCCAGCTGTGACAAAACGGCAGAATTATAGCCATTTTGCGCTTTCAGGCGCATGCCCCTGCTGACACGAAAGGTGGCCGTTCAGGCGGCGCTGACCGAGCCCAGGCTCCGGCCGAGGGGAGGCGCCGACCCGCCTGCGCGAAGACGCTAGCCGGCTCAATTGATTCATCATCGGCCGAACAATTGCAGTTGAGTCGGCAGCGGTTCGGGGCGGCGAAATCCTCGCCAGAACTTGTTCCCTGCAGTCTCTAAACCGAGCTCTCGGGCAGTGTTCTGAAACAGCGAACGCACGGCCTGAGCGTAGGGGCCCTGACCTTCCATGCGTACTCCGAAGCGCGGGTGGCTGCCGCTCGGCCCTTGGGCCTCCCTCACTCGTGCTTTCACCTTGGCGACACGATCCGGCGCGTATTCCTGAAGACATTGAAAGAACACCTCGCGGACAGCTCTCGGTAACCGCAGATAGGTCGTGAACGCGCGCTGGGCGCCCGCCCCGGCCGCCGCACGTAAGATATCCACTAGCTGGTCGTCCGCCAGCCCCGGAATGACCGGAGCGACAGCTACGGTTACATGGATACCCGCACTGCGAAGCCGCTCGATGGTGGCGATGCGTCGCTGGGGGGTCGGGGCGTAGGGCTCGATGGCGCGGGCCATCCGGGCATCCCAAAAAGGAATGCTGATGGCCACGCCAAGACCCGTCAGCTGAGCCAGAGAGCCCAGCAGTTTTATGTCGCGCTCGATCAGCGAGCTCTTGGTTATTATGAACACTGGATTCCGGTATTCCTCGCAAACACGCAGACAGTCGAGCGTCAGCTTTTCGGTGGCCTCGATGGGCTGGTAACAATCAGTGTTACCGCTGAAGACGATGGGTTCGCCCCGCCAACTCGGGGCCTGAAAAAAGCGACGCAGAAGATGGGCTGCGTTTCGCTTGAGTACAATCTTTCTCTCGAAATCTGTCCCGGCTCCGAAATCGAGGGATTCGTGGCTCGGCCGCGCGTAACAGTAGGCGCAGCCATGCATGCACCCGCGATAGGGATTGACGCTGTAGCGAAAATCCAAATCGGGACTGTCGTTCTTGGACACGATGGATCGGCTTTCATCGTGGAACAGTTCCAAATGCGTGGGTTGTCGGTCAAAGTACTCCACAGAGCGACTCTGAAAACGAGAGTCGGGATTGGAGACATCAAGCCGCTTCACAGCGAAAACCATGAACTGAACATCTGAACAGGTCAAGCAAGCTGGCTGTCGGGCGCCATCCCGCAGCCACATAGAGTGCAGCAAGGGGCTTGTGATTCCTCCCAAAGCGCCGGAGTCTCATTCGACCGTGTCGCTCAGCTACTCTGTTCCCCCCTCGGCACGCTTCGATCGCCGCGACTCTGAGTTGCAGGGTCTCCTTCGCGGACGGCAGACCCGGGGACAGGAGTGACGGTCGCGTGATCGACCAAGACACCATCGACCAGGTTCGGTCGTCAACGACGTTGAGCGTACTGATAGGCGAACGCGTCAAGTTACAGAAGCGGGGACGTAGCGCCACCGGCTTGTGCCCCTTTCACAAGGAGAAGACGCCAAGCTTTCACGTCAACGACGAGCGCGGTTTTTACCATTGCTTCGGCTGCCAGGCGTCCGGTGACGCCATCAAATTCATCCAAGAAACCGAAGGCCTGTCTTTTGTCGAGGCGATCCGGGATCTCGCTGAGCGCGCCGGCATCTCCATCGTCGAAAACATCAGCGACGCAGATCGAAGGCAACGAGAGGAAGCCCGTCGCCGCAAGGACGAATTATTCGAGGTAGGGAACGCTGCCGCCGCCTTTTTCGAAGAGTGTTTACGGACCGCGCCGTGCGCGGAGTTGGCACAGGCCGAAATCCTGCGTCGAGGTTTGGACGTCAAAGACGAGCTCACCAAAGAGACAATGGCGGCGTTTCGCCTAGGCTACGCACCCTACGCCTGGGATGGCCTGGGCAAGCACTTGCGTAAAATCGGCATGAGCCACACCGCCGCCGAAAAGGTGGGTCTATTGAGCCCCCGTCGAAGCGGCGGCGGACACTTCGACAAGTTTCGACATCGGCTCATGTTCGCCGTCACGGATCTGCGAGGTCGAGTCATCGCCTTCAGCGGTCGCGCATTGGACGAACCGGATGATGCCGCGTTGCGCGAGCACAGCCTCGAAAGAATGGGGCGGCCCGGCGAAGAGCCCGCCAAGTATATGAACTCTCCCGAGTCCCCCGTTTATCAGAAACGCGCGGCGGTATTCGGACTCTACCAAGCTCGCGACGCGGTACGACGCGAAGACCGTTGCATCATGGTGGAGGGGAACTTCGACGTCGTCAGCCTGCACGCGCGCGGCATCCGCAACGTAGTCGCTCCGCTGGGAACTGCCTTCACCCCAGAGCAAGCCGCGCAAGTGAAGCGCTACACGCAAAACATCACCTTACTCTTTGACGGCGACAAGGCCGGTCGCCGCGCCACCAAGAGTGCTCGTAGTCCCGTGCTGGACTGCGGACTCATCGCTCGGGTCGGTCGACTCCCAGATGGCAAAGATCCGGACGATCTGATTCGCG
>SPKZ01001735.1_pt1 | contig 27914 bp, 21 predicted proteins | sample 2456571 | NCBI WGS metagenome assembly SPKZ01 (sample SAMN11192286, study PRJNA482655) | marine metagenome | biome: ENVO:00000447; feature: ENVO:00000244|ENVO:00000211|ENVO:00000569|ENVO:00002023; material: ENVO:00002151; isolation source: ocean water from marine abyssalpelagic zone ... | reverse complement strand
GCTGTTTGTTAATAATGTCCGTAGCTGGCTTAATAATTCATGGCTAGGTTGTATTTAGCTCATCATGTATTAATACTTGGATCAACTAAATCTGATGTTGATTCAACCATAAATTGTCGTAAATTGAACACAATACATTAGTCATATAGCCAAACTTTAGAACTCGATACGACACTACTAAACCATAAGGTGTCATACAAACCAAAGTTCACACCATAAACTGTCGTAAACGTCTTATAAAAATATGTCTATACTATACAGCACATTCATTAATTTTAGAATATACGGTACGGTTGTTGTTAGCGCCACTCTATCTAAACCCGTAATTATTTACCAAAGAATTTAAACTGAGTGGACTTATAAATTATTCTAGGTGCTTTACCTCAGGCTTCAGCCAACTTTGTATAAATTACGTACTGTCTATTTTATTTATTCAAGATGCTTACTCAACTTCGTTATATATTAAAAACACATCTTTAGGAAAGATAAAAAACGGGCGCGACGAATAATAACTTTTGTCATCAGTGGACGAGCTAACACGTACTTTTTCCCAAGGAATTAGTTTTCTTTCATCGCTAGAATCAAACGTAATCAAATTTTTGTCCGTTACTTTTTAGACAACAGTCCAGTGATAATATTGAGCTCCGTCCTCGTCTGGCCGATAGTAGCTAATGCCACCTTAGCTTTAAACTCAGGTGAGTGGTTTCTACGTTTCCTAGTCATAATCCACTCCAGCTGTGATGCTAGTTATTAAAGCAGATTAATCACTTAATATCGTGTCCGATTTTTAGGCTCCACTTCTCTCGTTGTGATTGAAAAATTGATTTCCAGTGTTCTGGTTTTTTGTGTGATAGCATAATAATCTCAATTTGTAAATGTTGAGATTATTATCTAAAAGCCCATGAACATTGATAGGTGGGGTTAAATCACCGCTTACTAATTGAAAGTATTATATAGTTTTGCTGAAAGATCGGTATTCGTGCTAACGGAAGTAACATGAGAGGTGTCTTATTTTTTTCTCACTCCTTAACTCCCAAATGTTTTATTACAAGTTTTATCTGCACCACCATGCACTCAGTGCTTCCCACCTTAATTTTAAAATTAAGAGAGCAAATAGTCTGATTGCCTCTTTTAAGTAATCTGGGTTCAAGGACAACATATGAGCATCCTGAATTCTTCAGCACCGAGTGATTAAGGCTATCGAAGAATGTACTATCGAAATAAACGGTATGGCTCAGGTGAATAATGAGTTCAGCGGTATCATAACGATTAACTACTGACGGTTTGAGGCCAATGGAATTTTTAAACTCTTGCATATTCGAACTGAGAAAATCCGAGAAAACCAGATTGTCTAATTGCACCCAAATCGGGGTGTCACTGCCATGGAACAATTCCGAACGTCGAAATAAATCATCTGAAATCTTTTCATTTGTTAGAAAAACACTCTTATCACCAACTGGTAAATATTGGTTGAAGCACTTTCCAAAATGCCCTTTAAAATATTCAGTTTGAGTGATGGGGTCTTTAACACTAAAACATAGTTTTCCATTCCGGCCTAGCGTTTCAACAATCATTGGAGAATCTTGCGGGATGGGTTTACAAAATAACGTTTTAAAACGGAGCCAACCCCCTTCATTTTGTACGGGTGTTTGTTTAGATATATTACTTTTTACTGGCATCGCGGCCAACATCCCGTGAATAATTAATTTCCCCATACCCAGTTTCCGAGCTTCATTCAAATCAAAATGAATTGGATTGTAATCGCCGGAAAATACTGCCCATTGCTCAGCATCAAACTTTGAAAAACGGATTACATAACAGGTTAACGTTTCCATTGGCACTCCTTTCAAATTAATTTTAATTTATTCGCTCATATATAATTCAACAACCACGCATCATGTCATTGGCAACACTCTAACTGGTCCTGATGACATCAACTTATAACTTCTCTTGATGGGTTTTAATACGCTTTAATCGAATACTGAAACTAAACATGTTACTAATAGCGGAACAGATGGAGTTGAATGATTAATTTATCTTTGCAGCCAACCAAATGACTGAATTAAATATGAAACAGCGCCAGTCTCTATAATTAAACCATGTGACATAATTATTCGCTTTGGCTTCCAGCCAAGTATGACATCGAGTGAAACTCTAGCCAATTTTTTTCCTAAGAAAAAGCTAATACGCCAGTCTAGAGGCATCTTTCCCTTCGGAGCAAGGATACCAACTATTTTTGCAATTAGAGTCTGAATTTTTGTTAAAGTATTAACATCAAAGTTCTCAATCAAATCAGCTACAATCAAAGTATTTGACTCTTTATGATAGAAGACTACCTCCTCCATAACCATACTACCTTTGAATATAACTTGTTCAATATCTCGATTCCACTCTGGGGGTGAACAGTTTTTCAATTGATTAGTAAACTTAATATCTCTGCGCTTTCTCTCTACTCCAGGGGAAGAATAAGTTAATGCATGCGGAAAGGCAGCAACCCAATTTAAAATAAATAAATGGTGCAGCTTATTAGGGCTAACTAGATATTTAACTTGACCTAATTGATTCACTGACCGTTTTAAATTATCATCAAGCATGCATGGAGAATGAATCCATAATGAATTATCATCCAACTTAATTATAGTCATTCTCGTTGGAAATGGGAATCCCATAAAGCTTACGCAGTTACCATCATAAATCCAAATATTAGAATCAATTTTTATTAGCATAATTATTTCCAGTAAGCGTTAAAGTAACTATTTAGCAATATTCTGATTTGAGTTAATTTCGTTCCAAATCAACGATATTAGTTGATTTATTTCACTGTTATTAAATCTACCCTGATGATGAAAAAGTATATCCCCGTTAACGTTCAGCAACAATACTAGATATCCAGGCTTCGGAAGCCCCAATGTTTTCATTAAAACATTGGATTTATCGAAAACAAATATTGACTTTGGATGTGATTTTTGTTTCTTTTTTATTGCATTCTCTATGACAAAATTAGGGAGCCAACTCTGCTTTGTATTTATGACAACAACCGAACAAGACTTGCTTAGCGGAAAGTTTTCTTTTTCCAACCTTGCCTCAAGTTCCTCATTTAATGACCGTTCATCTGGATCTAGGTAAAAGAGAACAGTCACCAGACCGGCATGGTCGGAAAGACGCCATTCATCACCGTTGGTATAGCCGCCATCATTTCCACTTAATAATGGTTCTTGCGTGAAAGAAAATTCAGCTAAGGCAATTATAGGACATAACAAGAAAAATAAAGTGAATTTACGAAATTTATTATGCATAAAAACTCCGGTATCTAAAATGAGTATGACAAACTAATTTTGATGAAGTCATCGTCCGCTATGAAAAACAACGGATCGTAACTTCTTGTTCCTGCAATCAAAGTAATATCAACATTTAGCTTAATTGAATCATTAATCCTCCGGTTGAAAAACAACCTTATTAGATTTCCCTTATTCGAAAGGTCTCTAATCCACGAGAGGCGAAGAGCTGTGCTTTCAAGGTCATTAAAATTTAACTTAACAGTGGTTGCAATATCATTTTGGTATGGTGTGTCAGCATTATTCTTTCGTTCATCCCAGAGATATTCGATAAATAAATCAATATCGGGCCCCCAATCAACAAAAGAAATGCTATGCTCTATTGCAATATCGCCGCTTAGATAATTAGAATCTTGACTCCTCAAAGTCACTATTTCGGACTTGAAAATTGTATTGTCAGTTGAAAGAAGCATAGTTAAGCCCAATTGTTCGGATTGAGGATAATAGGCCTGTATTTTAGGCTCATTGTTATTATGATAAATCATCATAATAGGCCTTCTATTTGTTCCTCTAAAATAGGACAATGCAACTTCAAAGTCCCCTAAGTAATGTAAATAGCGAGCGGCTAAATCAAGATGATGACGGCGTTTTTTACTTTCGTAAATGGACTTATCCGCCACTGGCAAAGCAAGTCTCCGCCTTGATTTCATCGGAGGAAAAAAACGTTCACGAAAATATGGCATCAAATATATGTTAAAGGCAAAATCATCTTCTAAAATTTGAAGACCAACTAAAGGCTGCCCCAAATATTCATCGTCATAAATTGAATTTATCGAATTTACCTGATTTACAATATTAGTTAGGCTTCTAGTCTCCGTTATACTCCAGTTAATTTCATCTACGCCAACTTTAAAAGTGAGATTAGAAATTGAATAGCTTGCGATAAGTTGTTTTATATCCACATGACTAAGCTCATTATTATAGAAGTCTATATGCATTAATAATTCAGTATCTATTTTCCAATCTTGTACCTGCTCGGTGAATCCTAGATTCAAAGACATTGCCTGCTCTAGCCCGGTTTCCTGTAATTGAAACGCTGGTGCATTAAAACTGTACAACAGCTGATATTTTACTTTTAAACTGGGATCAAATGCTTCAGACTTAAAGACACAACATGTAAGATAGACAAATATCCCCAGCCTAACATAAGAATTCATTTTGCATCCTTAAGTTTTTGAGGATGAAAGTACTGCTTAGTTAACCCAATGTCGAATTTAATATCATCCAAAACTAAGAGTGTCGATTTTCCTGTGATCAAATTCACCATTAGCATCTCGCTTGCTCTCCATACACTTCTTTTTATATATGACTTATATTCTAGAAAGGTTAATGTTTTTATATGCCAGCCTTTTTTATCGAAAAATTCAATTTTTAGTGGAAGATAATTATTAGCATCATACCAAGTAGTTAGCTTTTGATACCGAGAATTAGTATCTTTCGGAATTCTATCTATCACATGCCCCCCCCCTGTTTTAGTCGTTTCTTTTCGTAAATATTCGTATCTATACTTATCGATCTCCATCGATGACAAATCCTCAAACGAAAACTCGGAACCAAGAAATGCACTACTTTTTTTTGCACCAGAAATACGCTTCACTCTTTTGAGTGATGGCAAATATAGCCACTGCTTATCACCACTCCCGAAACCATGAGTAAGCAACGATGTACCTTTTATATCACTTGGGGTATTAAAAATAATTAAACTTAAATTACCATCACTTTTCTCAAGCATACTCATCGTTAAAGAGCGTTCAGAAAGGTTTCCAGACTTATTGCTCAATATCATTCGAAGGTGAGCGCGTGAATTGCCATAACCACTGTATAATTCGTTGGATTTCTTTGCAATTTTTAGCCCTTTATTTAGCTCAAAAGAAAAAGTCAAAGCTGAATTTGCAAGTATAAATAAAACCAATATAGGTTTAACCACTAAATTTAACATTACAGTGCTCCTTATTTAGAAAGCGGTGTGTTATCAATCGACGTTGGATGTTTGCTACTTATTTTCATTCGGTCAAACTTAACTAATAATGCAGGAAGAAACAAAAGGTCAGTAATAAATGCAAAAAACAGAGTAATACAAGTCAATAATCCCATTTCAGAATTTGGCGTAAAATCACTAAAAATAAGTATAGAAAAGCCAAAGATTAGTATAAAATTAGTAGACAAAACCACCACCCCAAGCCTTTCAAAAGTATAAACAAGTGCCTCTTCGATACTGTAATTTAGGGTTCTCCTACAATAAAGGTATTTAGTTATAAAATGAATCGTATTATCTACCACTATTCCCATAGTTAGACAAGCAACCATCGAAAGCGCCAATCCCACATTTCCATTAATGAGCCCCCAAAATCCAAAGCCCATGATTCCAGGCGCTATGTTTGGAAGTATACACAGCCCTCCTATGCGTAATGATCTAAATGCAATAATCAATATGATTGATATAACTACTGTAGCCAAACCGGTACTTAATAACATACTTAAAATATTTCTTTTTCCAATATGCGTAAACATCATGGTCGGACTTGTTGCTACGGATCTAATGCTTGGAGAGTTAAGCAACATCCAATGATCAATTCGTTGTTCAAGCGCAAGATATTCGTTAGTCGAATAGTTATCTTTAAGAGTTATAGTAATTCGCATAGCTGACTTATCTAAGTTAATTTGATCACTTAAACCTAAACCGACTGGTAAGGACATTTCAAACAAAAGTAAATACTGAGCCGCTATATTTTTTTCTGTAGGAAGAATAAAATACTCTGGCATATCGCCATTCATATTTTTATTTAATCGTTTAAAAATGTCCGTTAATGAGGCTACATGAGCAATTTCTGATTGGGCTCTTAACCATTCAACTAGTTTTTGTACATTTCGAAGGTACTCTGGATCTGAAATACCACTAACTTCCCCTGAGTCCAATGAATATTCGATTGTATAAATACCACTAAGATTTTTAGCAGCAAATTCAGTACTAATTCGAAAATCAACTTTTTCGGAAACATATTTCACGAACTCGTCATTAAGCTCATTTTTAGTTAAGAACAGAGATAACATAATAAAAACTAAAAAATTACCTATTAACAATAAATTCGCCCATCTATAAACCCAGTGGGCCAAACGCCTGAATGAAAAAGAACCAACTCGCTCAAATATCAATGTGTCTTTAACTAAAGAACTGACCTTTACTGTAATTGCTGGTAGTAGGGTCAGAGAAAGCAGCATCGCGATCCAAATCCCCATAAAAGTAACATTTCCTAAATCTCGAAACGGTGGAGAATCACTCAAATTCATACTTAAGAAACCTAACGATGTTGTCAATGAAGTAAGGAATATTGGCCAAAAATTGGATCTTAAACTAATTAGCATAGATTCAGATTTTATATTACCTTCTAAATTAGCTGCTCTATACCCTAGAAGGATATGCACACTATCAGCGACTCCCAGTGTTAATATGACGACTGGCGCTGCCATTGTAGGTGGCGTCAACACAATCCCAAGCCATCCAGCAACCCCCATAGCGCTGGCGATCGTAATAAGAAGAGTGACCATGATGCATGCAGTTATTTTCCAGCAACTAAACAATGCAAACATCATCAATGTAATAACAACTAACATTAATGGAAACAAGACTTCCATGTCTTCCTGAGATGTTTTTGGCATCGCATAGTTCATTATAATGAAGCCGGTAATATAGCAATCCATTTGAGGGTATTTTATTAATAGCTCATCTCTAAGCTTGTATGCAGCAATAGCGACTTCGGATAATGCTGTGCCACCATTTTCATCTGGAAGCTGAAATCTAACATTGATACCTGTGACACTTCCGTCAGGGCTTATTAGTCGATTTCGAAGCAAAGGCTCGGCAGTTGCTATCTTCCTATATTTGTCTAACTCTTTAGTTCGATTATCATAATTTAAACGGGGTACTAAATTTCCGACTTCAATGTCATCACCTAATGCATTACTGTGTTGGAAATTGTTAATCGAGTCAACACGGATAGAAAAAGGTAATAGCCATGATTGATCCGTCAACCATTGTAATGCTTCTATGTTTTTATGCGTAAAAATATCTTTATTTTTTGGAGCAAGAACAAAAAACACGTTATCATTTCTAGAATACGTATTCTCAATTCTCTCGAATGCATTTAATTGAGGGTTATCCTCACTAAAATATACCCGATAGTCAGTTGATAAATGTAATTCTCTTACACCTAAAATAGCAATAATGCATATTACCATCATGATAATAATAGTTGTTAAAGGCCTATTAACGATGAATTTAAGGGTAGAGTTCATCATATTCATTCCCTTAATGTTAACGGGTGTTCGTAACAATTAATGGCTTCCAGTATTTTTTCGACAGTAAATACTATTTGTTCATTGTTGTGATCCGAGGAAATGAAAAAACGAAGCCTAGCAGCGCCTTCATCGACTGCCGGATAAATCATAGGCATTGCATTAATATTGTTTTTAAACAAATAGTCTGATACATGCAATGTTAGTATTGAATCACCCAAAATCACCGGAATTATCGGGGTATGACAACTATTTCCCGTATTTAATCCTCGATTCTTAGCTTCCTCTAGGAAAACTTCACTATTTGCTTTCAATTTAACAAGGCGTTCAGGTTGAGCCTGCAAAAGTAAAATAGCACTACTAGCAGCCGCAGCATTTGCTGGAGACATACCGACACTAAATAGAAATCCTGGAGCAGTATATTTTAAGTACTCAATAAGACTTTTACTACCAGCAATGTATCCGCCGCAAGATGCAAATGATTTACTTAATGTACCCATCCAGATATCAACATCTTGACGATTCACTTTGAAATATTCCCCAATACCGCGACCTGTTTTTCCTATTGTGCCAATAGAATGAGCTTCGTCTACCATTAGTAATACTTTGTGCTTTTTCTTCACTTCGATAAACTGTACTAAGTCGGGAATATCACCATCCATGCTATAAACACCTTCAATTATAATTACTATTCGCCTATATAAATGGGAAGTATCAATTAAAATCTGATCAAGAGCCTGCCAGTCGTTGTGGGGGAAATTCCGCCTCGTTGCACCTGATAATACGGCTCCTTGAGTGATACTATTATGACTCTGTTTATCATGAAGTATAAGGTCGAGATCCCCAAATAGATGCCCTATTGTGGTCTCATTAGTAGCATGCCCACCTAAGAAAACTAATGCATCTTCAGTACCAATAAAATTAATTATGTTTTTTTCTAATTCACGATGAATAGGTTTCTCACCTGAAATAGGCCTAGATGCTGACGCACTTGTACCATATTTATCTATAGCTTCTTTAGCAGCATTGCTTACTTCGGAGTTACCTCCTAGGCCAAGATAGTTATAACTTGAATAATTAATAAATGACTTCCCCATAATTGAGATTAAGGCCCCAGAGACACCGTCAGTAACACGAAAAAATGGATTGTTTGAAACACTTTTAAGTTTTTCCTGAAGGGTATCTCTCTCTGTGAAGTCAGTAAAGTCATGTGGTGAAAGACTATAGTCGACTATAGGTATTGTTGACGATTTAAGTTTTTCTTGTTTTAAAAAAAATGCGCTATCAGGACCTAAAAATATAATTATTTCACCTATGCTCATACCTTCCTGCATCCTAGGTAATAAATCTTCGATAATCGGATAAAAATCTGACGAAAATCTATTTTTCATATCACTAATTAATTGAGCGCTAAGCAAAGAGTCAAAGCCCAAATCACTCTTAGTATTTAAATGAAGGGACAATTTATCTCTTGGTAGATTAAGGATCGCACCAAAGATTGAAAATACTTCTTCTTCAATATCAAAAACAGAGTCTTTTTGTACACTTTTAATCGCTGACGAAATCAATTTATCTTGCACACCATTAATTTGCGAATTCGTTTGTTTTAAGTCAGTAGAGTGATCAGTCAAGTTTTTCAATACATCTAATTGCTTAAGCATAATATTATAAATATCACTTGAATTTTCTTTTGTGTTTTTCATGACATTATTCTCACTGTTAAATTCAGTCGTTTTAGGATTTATATTTTCGTTTCTACTATCTAACCAAAAATGTTGCTTTTGGTATGGGTAGCTTGGCAAAATACAACGACTTTCATCATTTGAATGCATTGATAAATTTTTAAAATCAGGATCTAAGCCTGACTCAAAAATAGAGCCAATGTTGCGTAAAAAAGATAACCATTCATCATCTTTAGAATAAGAGGTAAATGTTGGAATAACTTTCGAATTAGGCAACATTTTTTTAACTAACGGAGTCAAGACAGGCTTTGGACTTATCTCAATAAAACAATCAAAACCATTTTCTGATAAGTACTTAATTCCCTGTGAGAAGAGCACTGGTTGACGCATTTGTTTACACCAGTAATCAGAGTCAAGTTGCTTACCACTGACTGGCATTCCGGTCATAGTTGATACGAACAAATAGTTCATTGAAGACGGTTTTATTGTATTTGAAAGTGCTTTGAATTGTGATAATACAGGTTCCATACGAGCTGAGTGAAATGCATGAGAAACTGACAGTCTAGTATAGACTAACTGTTCAGTGTCTAACAAGGTAACTAAAAGATGTAACTTATTTTCAGGGCCAGACAGTACAGTACTGCTGTTACCGTTTATTGCTGCACACTCAAAGTCCAGCATTGGAATATTTCTATCAATCAACTGCAAAATGAAATCAGCATTGGATTCAACGGAAATCATTACCCCATCCTTTGGTAATGCCTGCATAAGTTTTGAACGTTCAACGACTAACATTAGTGCTTCATTCAATGTTAGGGCACCTCCAATACAAGCCGCTACATACTCTCCGAGACTATGTCCAATTATTGCTGTTGGCGTAATTCCGCAAGATAACCAAAACTTAGCTAATGCATATTCAACGCTAAATAATGCCGGTTGTACTGACTTTGTTTCATCACTTTTCTCATTTATAAGCGAAAACAAATCTAAATCATAATTCTCATTCAATATGGTGCAGCAAGCGTCTAGATAATACTTAAACACAGGGCTGCGACTATACATGTCCATTGTCATTTGCGGTCGCTGCCCACCTTGCCCACCAAACATAAATACAACACTACTTTTAGACAACCTCACTGGCTGTTCAGGCATAGAGAAGTCTTCAATGGTCAACACATTGGCATCTTTAATTGAGCAGATAGCCAAACTTCGCCAAGCCATTTGGCTCCTCACTTTATTAATCTGTTTGTTAAAAGAAATTAACTGACTAGGATCAGACGAAATGCATCTTTGTATTACCTGTTTGATTTGTGACTTTAAAGCTTCTTGACTATGAGCGGATAACGCAAATATGAGATGCTCATCATTTGACAGTTTCACATCGGGTAAAAGTTGAACTTTTTTTTCAACAAATTCCCCGAGTACAGCAAAAGCATTTGTGCCCCCAAATCCAAAAGAAGATACAATAGCTCTACGTTCATTTTTACTTTCCCATGCCACGGTTTTTTCCTGAATATATAAGCGAGTTTTTGACAATTTTATGTTTGGATTTAATTTTTTAAAATTTAAATGTTGCGGGATTGTTTTGTGAAATATAGATAAACATGTCTTTATAAATCCGGCAACCCCAGCAGCAGATTCAAGATGACCTATATTTGTTTTTACAGAACCAATTGAACAAGGTGTAATGTTTATGTCGCTGGATTCATCTAAAACTCGCTGAATAGCTCGAACCTCTATCGGATCTCCTAGTGGTGTGCCTGTTCCATGAGTTTCCACCATACCAATTATAGAACTATCTGTAGTTGCGCGTGTAAGAACATCCCTAATTCCAGATGACTGCGATAGACCATTGGGAGCTGTTAATGTCTGACTTTGACCATCTTGGTTGATATGAGTCCCCTTTAATACAGCATAAATCTTATCATTATCTCTTATCGCTTCAGTCAAGGGCTTTAGCATAACCAATCCGCAACCTTCACCACGCACATAGCCGTCGGCATCTTCGTCAAAGGTTTTACATTTTCCATCTTTAGCCATCATTCCTTTTTGGGACAATGAAACGTCAACATCAGGAGACAGTATTAAATTTACACCGCCTGCAATCGCCATTTCGCATTCCTTATTCATCAATGCAGAAGAAGCTTGATGAATAGCCACTAAAGATGAAGAACAGGCCGTATCAATTGTTATACTAGGGCCAATAAGATTAAAAACATAAGATAATCTATTGGCAGCGATGCTTGCGGCATTACCAGTCGAACTATATGGGCTACAGTCATCACTCTTAAGTCTTCGAACATAGTCGTTGTTGCTGACTCCAATGAAAACGCCAACAGATCTAGGATTGCCTTTATCAAAAGATGGCATACCAGAATCTTCAAACGTAGATTGAGTGATTTCAAGCAATATGCGCTGCTGGGGATCCATATATATTGCTTCTTGAGCCGAAATTCCAAAAAATGCTGGTTCAAATAAGTCATAATCATTAATCGTACCGGCATATCTTGGTAAAGAAGTAGAAAGTTTTCGTTCTTTTTCTATATCGTGTGGTATCCAACGTACTGCTGGAATAGGACTGATTGCGCTTTTCCCTTCTTTAAGTAAATTCCAAAATTCTTCTGGGTTTGAAGCTCCAGGAAAACGACAGCCGATTCCAATGACTGCAATGTCAACAGCATCAGGTACTGAAATGGCGATCGATTTGGAACTTTCATTTTCGAAAGTAGTACCAAGATATTCACTTAAGGACTTAATAGTTGGATACTCCCAAGCCAATGTCACTTGCACATCTATCTCAAATTTTGTTTCTAAATCCTCACAAATTCCTGCAACACCAATCGAGTCCAAACCATACATCATAAATGGCTGGTTAATATCTATCGTATTGGCACTAATACCAGTTTCTTTACTCAAACGATGCAGTAACCACTCACAAATAATTTTCGCCCGTGAACTATTGCAAAAAAGCGAGTTTTCATCTGACTCATCGTCGCTGAGAGTATATTTATTTAAATTAATTAGTTGAATTAAACTACCTTTTGTTAATCGAAGAAAGGTCTCTTTTCGCTGAATTTTACCACTCGAAGTCTTTGGTAAATCGCCCGTTTTTATTAAAATAATTTCGGATACGGGGTAAGGACATAACTCAAATAACTTGAGTCTTACTGTATCCAATACACCCTCAATAATGACTAAATCTTTTGCTTTAGTCTCAACTACAACACAGATAGTATTGTCCTTTTGAAATGCTGCGGCACCTCCAATAGACTCATGACTATTCTCAACTATTTCCTCAATATCTTGAGGATAAATATTAGTTCCATTCAATATAATTAAATCTTTAACTCGCCCTGTAATGTACAAATCATCATCTCTTAAAAAACCATAATCTCCAGTTCTTAAATATTCAAGTTTTTTATCACCCTCGATTCTAGCTCTAAAGATTTCTTCACTCAGACTTTCATTTCCCCAGTAACCCTGTGCAATACTTTTACCGGATAACCAAATTTCACCAACTTTATTATCAATGCATGGTGTCAGTGCCACGGGGTCAACAATCCTAATTTTAACCCCCACTGGATTACCGCAATTTACTACCATCTTTGATGTAATGACATCAGGAGAACAATCTTGTACTCGATGTTGACCAAGAGCGGCTCTATCCACTGAAAGAAAGCTCCTATCCAAAGATTCATTATTGCCCGAAACTAGAAGAGTAGCTTCAGCCATCCCATAGCAGGGTAAGAAAATAGAAGGAGCGATATTGGAACAAGTAAAACGATTAACAAATTGTTCCATCACAGATTGAGATACAGGTTCGGCTCCGTTCAGTGCATATTTCCAACTGCTCAAATTCAGATTTTTAGCTTGCTCTAGTGACACTTTTTTTAGACATAACTCGAATGCAAAGTTGGGTGCTGGTGAATATTTCGCACTATACCTATCAATTGTCTCTAACCAAAATATTGGACTTTTAATAAAGACCATTGGAGTCATCATAACTAGATGAGCACCGGAATATATACTGGTTAAAATTGAGCCAACAAGACCCATATCGTGATATTGGGGCAGCCAACTAACAGAAACATCGCCAGGATTTACGCCTAGTAATTCTTTTATTGATTTAACATTATGCAGAAGGTTTGAATGGCTAACCATTACACCTTTAGGCGTCCCTGTTGAACCAGAGGTATATTGAATAAATGCCAAATCGTCTGCATCGATAAAAGGAAGGTGTGCAGGTATAGCCTCCTCAAACCGATCAAGTAACAACCATTCAGGTACCATCAACTCAGTGTAACGATAATCCTTTTCTATTATTTTTTTTTGCACTTGACTTGTGCTAAGAATAAATTCTGCATTAGAATTTTTGCTAATTTCACATAATTTACTAATTAACTTTCTGTTTGTTGGCATTTGCACAGGAACAGCAACGGCTCCAACATAAAAACATGCCAGTAATGATATTATAAAATCTAACCCAGGATTAAAAATTAAAATAACGCGCTCGTTTTTCACATTATGCACCGTGAGGTGGTGCGCCAGTAGTTTGGCTCTTTCTCTTAAAGACCCAAACTTCAAAATTTCTGGTGTGGCATTTCTACCTGATAAAAAAGTAACTGCCTTTTTTTCAGCTTGTTCGTTCGCCCAAAACTCAATTGTGTCAAGTATATTCATGAGTATTCCCTTCAATATTTATTCGTTTGAAATCTTCCTATTTCAAAGCTGTTAAGCCTATATTGCTAAGTTAAACTACAATTAAGAAAAATTTTATCAAGCGAATGTTTGCAGAGTAAATCTTAGTGTAAGGCACATATAGAATAAGTATGCCTATAAAAAATATTCGGACAGCCCCAAAATATAACTTATCTAAAACTAACGTTTTTTTATCACTACAAACATTGAGTAATAGTAAGAATCTGCATTAGTAATGGAATCAACTTTCAGTCCTGCTGTTTCCAATACATCGTTAAAAGAATTCCAACGCTCTGCGCTATCAAAGATATCAACACAATCATTTAGCATGACTTCTGAGTACAGGACTTTATTAGCGAAATACATATCAACTTTTTTAAGAACACCATAGTCCCCATTTACAATTGCTAGTTTTTTTCTAATGACTTCAATATCAGGGTAGTATTGACCTACAACAATCGTTCCATGATTACTCATCATTGAAGCTAGGCTTTTAAAAAGCTTAATTTGTTGTTCAGTGCTGAAATAAAATAAAACATATATAAGACTTATTAAGTCCACTTTAGTGCCTAAGTTTAAATCCATTATGTCTTTACAGTGAATAATCACATTCTCATCGTTATCAAATCTATTTATTAGTTTGTTATATGCTGCTTCTTGACGCTCTACACCATGAATTTCATTAATATTAAAATTCCTATTTATTAAGTCAATATAATCTCCAAATCCACTCCCTATATCGAGAACACAATTTATAGGGTTATTCTCATTAAGCTGTTGTAGAACATTTTTGAAATTTTTTGATGTAAAAGCGCTAAAGGCCATGCGTCCTAGACCGGAAAAAAAGTATTCATCACTATTGTTAAATGGTATCTTATTAACAAGGTCGCTTTTCATAAGATTCAACAAGGTACTGGCTTTAATTACTTCATAATAAAGAGCATTCCCCCCAGAAGCATTTTTCCAAAAAGAATTTACTCCCCAACTTGAACTAACCTCTAGTTCCACTGGCTCTCCAGTCCTACAACAAATAATAAGATACACAAATAAAAAATCACTTCGTAAATCACTGTAATTTTGTGATTTTTCAACGCTTTTAATAACGCCTCGCCAATCTTTAATATCAATAGCTAACGAGAGTTCTTTATGGTTACAGGCTAATGATTCGTGATACTTGCTCTCTAAAGCGTAACTATTAGCCTTTTTACTACACAACCCTAGTTTTACCATCATGTCTAAATACGCTCGAAGTATTTGTGGGTCAAAATCCGAAATCTGCTCCAAATTCGTGTAAGTTTTTAGCCTGCAACCTAAATCGGATTTCGATAAAATAAATAAGCCTATAAAACGACAAAAACCAACAAATCTTAAACTGAAACCTAATTTTTTCCCGATATCTAGGTGTAAAATTACTTTTGAAAACAGTTGAAGAACTATTTCAGTATTCCCTATACCATCAAACTCAGTTGAGCTTAGAACTATCTCTTTCAGATCCGCATATTTAATTAAGTCATTCATTCATTTCTCCTATAGTGAAATATTTACTCCACCTTGAATCGTATAATTTTTAGTCTAGTTCAATTTTTTATTTTTTATTTTTTATTTCACAGATAAATAAGCACCTGATATTATTGAACTATTTAAATATGAGGTTTTATACTGAGCGTAACGGCCAAATGTCACAGCCCCTCTATCATGGTAAGCGGTCATTCAAGGACCCTATGTGTCAGGATAGTTGTTACCACCTAATATTAACTTTTTTTAAGTCAGGAGGCGGATATCGAGCATTGAATAGCTAGCTTTTTACGAGAAAGAAAAGAAGCAATTTTAAGTAATCTATTACATCAGCGGTCATCCTAGTGCGTTCTTCCCCTAAACGGCTAAATCTGAGATCGTTGGATTTTTCCCAAACTTGTCTTTGCATAACCGATGGGTCAAATCATGAACATCTGTGGCAGGATGAATGGCAACACGTTGGAGTACGTCAGCCAAGTAAACGTAAGGGTTAATGCCCTGCATTTTACACGTCACGATTAGGCTTTGAATGATGCCAACATTTTTTGCACCCACCTCTGTCCAACAGAACATCCAATTCTTTTTTTTCATTGGGATGACACACTGTCCGCGTTCTAGTGTATTGGTATCCATCGGGACATCGGGGTTGTCAAAAAATGCTCGCAGTGATTTCTCACGGTTCATCATGTAATTGAGTGCTTGCGATAATTTATCTTTAGGGAGTATCCGTGCGCTGGCATTGCAACTTACACCACGTAAAAAACTCATCAACAACCGATAAGCTGTGTGCTTGGCGGTAGTTTAATACCTTGTCCCGCGTGAAGTTATTCTCACGCACGTGTTTTTCGTGTATATATAAGGTGGCGATTAATGCCAATGCTTCTTTATCAGCTTCATCATTGGGCTCGGCTTTAATAAAATAACGCCGTCCATGTACCCAACATTGCGCATGCTCAATATTGCGCTCCATCGTATAGCGCTCATACACCTTTCACTAACGTGCCATCAAAGTCTTTGAGTAAATCGCACACGACCTTTTTACCCCGTGAGGGTGAAAATGCAAAGCAGATTTCATATTTATCACCCAAGACGGGCCAATAGTAACCTTGGTGGAGTTTACCTTTTTTCTTCTGGCCGGCTTTAACAGGTGTCTCATCCATGGCCAGGACGCGAGATGCAATAGCGCTATCCCACTGAGCATCAAAAATAGGAATGAGTAACTCAATGCTGCGTTGGGTTAAGTTTGTTAAGGTTGAACGCGCTAAGGTAATGCCATTGAGCGTCAATTTTTGGTGCTGGCGATAAAGTGGTTGGTGATATAAAAATTTATCAATCAACATCCCTGCAATGAAGCTAACATCGGCCAAGCTTTTATCAAAGAGTCCAGTCGGCGCGCCATGAGTGATGATTTCACCGCTGCCTTTATGTTTAACGACCGGTTGGATATACTTTAAGACCACATAACTTGCTGGACGCTGAGCTAAACGGCACGTGATTTTTTCATCAATCACGACGTTGCCATAATAAATAATTCCTGTAATTTTTCTTTAAACCATAAGGTCTTTACGTCATCACTATGGTGACGATAATGGCCAATGCCGAAAGCAACATTGAAGCTGTCGCTATGTGGTTAGCTCTTTTGGCCTGCACCATTGCTAGATAAGATGAATAACTAAAATATGCTTGGGTGTTTAATTGCCACTTAGCAAAGCTATTATGAATATTTGTGTTATCTACCGTTGTGTATATTTCGAGAGAGCCTTTACCGTTAGGCTCTAAACAAATATCTCGCATAATTACTGCGATTCGGTGATCGCTAATGCCGTTAAGCTCCGCTGATTTCGCCGCAGAGCATACGCTGAATCCTTGCTCATTACCTGCATTGACGATGACATATTGCGTTACCCTAATGACATCGGGTTGTGTCTTGTCTGTTTTACTCATTACTTTCCTTGTTACTCGCGCTGCTGCCATATCCAGGTGCAATATACATGCTTGGCAAGCCTTGCATTTGTTCAACATTACTTAACCACAAATGATGATAATCACTGCTTCGTGAAGCGTCGGTAGTACAATCTACATTCCATTGGCACATTAAATAGCCGGTAAGCGCCTCTCGAATGTTCAATTCAAGTTTCCCACCCTCCATGGAGTAATCTAATTCAATTGCCTTAGCGTGCGTTATGGGCGGGTGTGGTACTAATATTATGTTATGAAATGTATTCCACGCGCTATCTTGCGCTGGTACTTCTTTTGCCACGATGTTTTTCGAGGATTCTTTTACGCTTTGCAGGCGGGTACAGGTAAAGTCTCGAAACTCGTTTGATTTTCTATCGAACGCACGAACATGCCAGCGTTGACCATTATTGGCTAACGCATGAGGCACTATAATTCTTGTCGTTGTTCCTGAACTTAATGAGGTATATTCACATGAAATGGCACTACCACTATTGATCGCTCGCATGATTGTGGCGATAACGTCAGAGTCTGGGTGGATTAATCGAGTGGCATCAATGCAAACTTGCGATGGTGTCATGTGCTGTGAGAAGCCATCCCCAAAACCTCGACACAAACTATCAAGTATCACATCAGGCTTATGTTCGAAAACGGGGCTAAACTGCTCAGTACGGTAATATAGCTTGGTGGTATGTTTTAGCGTTAAGTTATTTGGCGCAAGCTCACGATATAATGTTAAGTCACGTGAACATGATGCTAAGCCCGTTTTAAAATGTGCAACGAGATCAGCACGCGCTATTTGACCGAAAAATTGCAAACTAAAATCTATAAATGCCAACCTTTCACGTTGCGCATGGTTCAATTTGTCTAATGGCATAATCAATTACGGCCTATTTATTATTCTATTTATTAAATAACACCTTACTAAATAACTTACCAACATGCAATCAAATTGATAACATCAAAAAGATACTATCATTTAAATATCAAGTGAATATCATGCAATGTATGAAGTGGATTGTTGGCAGCGATTAATTTAATGCTAAATTATACCCTAACAAGCTGTTATTGCTTTCTTTTTTCATGATAACGCAAACAATTAGAAATACCAAATTTTCATAGCTATCCCATTTTTTAGTCCAAAACATTCCTCCTATCCGTTTTATCAAAGACTAGCCTTATACTAAGGAAATAAATGTGGATTTCGAATGTTATTAATTAGACCTATTCCAAAAAACAACGAACATATTCCTGGATACTTGTTACGGGTAGTCGCGGCCAATGGTTACAAAAACCCAACAGCCCTGCTACGTTATTGCGGCAAACTACTTACCAATAATAGAATCCCTGGGTCTAAATTGTTTTTCGGCGAGTTCGATGTCGCGAAGATGGCTGAGTTAGCACAGATAACGACCGCTCAGCTTACAAAATGTCAGTTACAACGAGTCTCTGCTGGCAGATGCGAGTTTTACCAACATAACTTTAGATTAAAACATATAACGCTAAATCAAATTAGCGTTTGCCCAAGTTGCTTTGAAGAAGAAAATGTCATTTCTTTCATTAATAGTTTTGTAACTAAAACGTATTGCACTAAACATCAATGTCGTTTGATAACATGCCACCCCGTGACAGGTAAAAGCTTAACTTGGGGAACACAATATCTATGGCGAGACATTCCCAACTGGAATAAAATTAATCAACAACTAGCGACAGAAGCTGAATTCGCTATTAATCTCAACATCGAATTGTTGACGTCAGATCAACAAGCACATTTACCCGCAATGTTTAATCAATGCAAACTGGGTGATTACATTGATATAATTTCTTTCCTTTCACATTATCATCACCGCGCTTTTATTCATGAATCAACTGCAATTTCAGAGAATATATTTTTTTCTGTCGCACATCGGTACTTAATGGATTGGCCAATTAGCTATTTTGAATTATTAGCATATTTTGAAGAGCACCCAATGTTGACCCAACGTCAATCCGGTATTCGGTATTGCTATCGAGATTTATACGATAACCTTTATAGTCCTGACAACGATTGTTCCAAAGGTTATGCGCTTTTGAGAAAGTATTTCGAGCAGTATCTATGCGACCATTTTCAATCAGGTCCATTGCTCAGTCGGATTAAGTTCATAGACCCCAATACATTAAAAACTTCAAATCTTCTAAACGAAAATCAAGCTTGTACTGTTTTGAAGTGCGTTAAAAGCCGTTTAACTGTATATGTGCGAGAAAGCTTACTACCTGTGGCTAATGTGTTAAGCACTGGAATCAAGCTGTACAGTAGAGCTGATTTAATGGCATTAAGGCGGCGTATTGATTCTACTTGTTCACTTGAGGAATGCGCGGCCTCTTTGAACCTAAGCCGCTACCAGGCTCAAAATCTATTACGCAATGGCCTGATCACACCACTATTAAGCCCGTCGAATGAAAACCGCGACTGGTTGATTGAGCAAAGTGAATTAGCGCGACTCATTGATAAATTAAAAGTCAGCTCAACTACTCAATCAAACAGCGATATTGCTAGCGCTAAACGCTTCACCTTTTTAGGACTTAACATTAGCAGTCTCATTAATAAAATGTTGAATGGTCAAATCTCCTTTTCATTTCAAGCTTCATCTAAACTACCAATGTCATTTACACAGTTTACGCTATATGACTTATTCCATGATGAACCTAATACCGATTACTCAACTCCTAAAATAGCAAGCGAAGAGCTTGATGTTAATATCAATGCCATCTACGACTTTATCAAAAAGGGATTTTTAGTGAGTAAAATGCTCGCGGTAAAAAGAACGGCACGCCCAGTCAAGATGATTACGGTCACAAGCATTCGTCACTTTAAAGTAAGTTTCTTGCTCAAACGTCAAATTAAAAGCTTACCCTCAGTTTCATATACACTGATCTCAGGGCCAACTATTGATCACGGCATTGTAAATCTCTACAGGCTAAATGCCACTCACTAACTTGTCTAAAATTCGAGTGATACGATGACTAAAAAGATACTAATGAAAAACGGTTATTTACTATCTGTTCATGACGACAGCACTGTTGCACCGAATCATATTGCTGATGTTGTTTATGGAGAGGTGATTACCGATGATGCTTTACGCTTCCCTGTAGGCTATCGCGTTGTTACATCTATAATCACTGATAAATCATCAGATTTTAAGGTGTTTCATACTAAATCTGGCAGCGTCTACGAATTAATTAGACCAGCACTTCTACTGGGTATTTCATTTAAAGAATGGCAACAAATGCGAGAACAAACAATTAGCCCCGACGAACTATTAACTCTTCGAGGCGCTGCAAAGTTGTTAGCATTAGATATTAATAACCTAAAACCAAATTAAAGACGTAATCCTATATTATGTTTTAGTCATCATCATCGTCATAAGCATCACCTTGCGTACTACACCCGCAGTCATCACAGGCACCGCCAACGAAATCATCGCGGCCATCGTCAACCTCTTCATAATAGGTTGAGCAAAAGCATTTGTAACATTGATTGTGATATAGCGTCATAGCGCTATAACTCCTTACCAGTAATTAATAATGCGCCGATAGCTTGTTCCATTGCGCGTTTTGTCGCCTCTATATCAGCATTGAGTCGAGCACTTTCCTCAGGACCTAGATTATATGGCATTAAATTGTGTCTTTTCCAACCAACTGTATAACCAGTTAACGCACTCCACTTATGAATCCCATCCCCTAGCGGTTCATATAATTGATCATAGTCAGCAGCATTCCCTTGTTGCCGCATTAGTTGATATTGGATTTTACAAAAAGCTGAGACGTCCAATATTAAAAGATTAAACAGCTGCCCCGATTGATACTTAGCTTGGGTAAAAGCTAACATAAAGTGTGTAAGTGATTTTGGTATATCACTCGTTAGGATAGCCATTCTGGCGTAGAACCAATTCAACATCCAATCACAGTTTAATCGTTTGATATCTTCTTCAAAGTAGCTGAGATGTTCCTGATAAATACTTTGTGGCTGGTGTAGCATTGCTTGCCAAAATTCTGAATGTACTATGTGAGTTAAGCCATGAGTGAAAGCGGCGTTGTCAGTTATATCTTTCGCGCATAACTCAAATTGAATAATTTCGTAATGGTATTGCGGCTGAGCCTTGTGCAACTCTTCAAGACTGGCTTGTTCACCTAATGAAAAACCATTTTTATGAGCAAACTCAATCAACGTCTCTTTCTCAATCATGAATGATTCTTCGATATAATCTTGCTGATCATCGTCTTTTATTGATAGTAGTTTATTTTGAATTATTTGAGATTTTTCAAGCGATGCCTCTATTAGCTTACTAGCATTAGCGGTGATATTTTCATAATCACGACAATTCATTTGTTTATGTAAGGACTGAAACGCTGAATGAAACAAAAAAACAATAAACGCGTCAAACTTAAACTGCTGTAACGTTGTATTTGGTAACAAGCATTGCAGCGGTTCAATCACTTCCCACAAGTCTGCCCATTTTATTTTAGCTAACCGATTGATACGCTCTATTCGTTGCTTACTCTTGGTGCAAACCTCGATATTTTTTTCCGTAGGTAGTCGCTGCCAAATATCTGAATAATTGACATTCTTCGTGTCTCTGTCTTTTAGCGTATGAAATTGGGTAAGTTTATACTTAGTAGTATTTGCCTTAGTACACAACTCATCTAATAATGCTGCAAGGGGCCATTGCGTCACTTTTCCATTAACTAAATTAGGTATAAGCTTCGTCGCGCTAAAACAAAATCCTTCCTTTTTTATCAGCTTAAAAAGATGAATTTTCTCTATTACGGCCGGCAGTGCAAAACCATTAATAAAGTAAATCAAGCTAGCGTTACTGGCATTCGTCGGCATGAGATTTACAGTAAAAAACTTATAGCGCTCAATCAGCCATTTTCTGATTTCATTTGAAAACTGACTAAGTTCAGGATCATCAAAGGAGACACTGATTGCCTTTTTGATATATTGCTCCATATCGTCATATTCAAACTTAGAGTAATAATCATCTTTGGCTAATTGTTGGAAGTTCTTTTGCACGCTTTTTAGTTTCGTATTTAATTGCTTGTCTTGCGGTGCGAATTTTTCACCACCTCTCATTAGATCATTTAAAGAGAACGGCCGATCAGAAAAAGACTCGAACATTTTAGCCAACGCTTTTTTATTATCTTTTTCAGTAGGCTCTTTGGTGAAATTCAATTCGGGCGCTGAGTTACCCCAAAGGTTAATTTGATCTAATAGTAGCTTTTGAAATTGGCCCAGGGTTGGCATCTTAAATTGTTTAACTGCGTCATTATTCATTTTACGCTTCCTGTTAGTTTGATAATAAAGTTCACATGGTGATTACATCAAACGAACGCATCTAAATTAAGTATCAAAACAGCGATTTAAGTGTTTTATTTGGCTTTTATTGAATTAGTAATTCAAACGGTTTCGATTAAGCTACTTTCATATCGTTCTACCAATGACCTCACATTAACAACAGACATAGATGCAACGCCTTGATTAGAGAGCAGTAAACTTTTGCAGTGTGTTTTTGAAAACTGAGTTAATTGGCCAATTGGTATTTTAATTAAAGTTTCTAACCATTTGATGCCTACGCGGCAATCAGAAATCATCTCTGATTCATTAATAATAAGCTGATAAAGTGCTGCATAGAAAAAATCACACGATCCACTATTAAGAAACGGCTTAAAAGCTAACAGTATTTTACTCAAGCTAAATTGACCGGCTTCGTTATAAGCACGGATATATCGAATAAGGCTATTGATTAAATAAGCTTGATCATCGGCTAATATTTGACTTTGCTGTTGTTGGTCGTATTTATCGACTATTGCATTGTGCCTTTTTTCCCCACGCCTAATTGATACATGTACTTCATTCATAATGACTAAAGGGTGGAGTCCTGAAATCTCATCTACCTTAGACATAATCTGTTGTTTAAATAGCTCTATAAATTGTTCAGTGGTCCCTTTAAAAAGATCAAAGACCGACGCAATTTGTGCTGAGTATTGATCGGGGATCGCAGGATTTGACTGAATATGGGTTAAAGGGCGCTCGCATTGGTTGCACCGGTTTAGACGTAATGACTCGCGGTCTATTTTTTGTTCACAATGGTCACAACGGTCGACTAACAACTGACTGTGAATAGCACATACAAGATAATTCTCGAGCCACCATAGTGGTGGTAATGTATTGGTCTCACCAAAGCACTTAGGGCAAATCTTAATAATGGTTAGATCTAAGTACTGCTTATATGTCCCTGCCATTTCCCATAGATCAACCAATTCAGCAACGTCACTATGCCCAGTTTCTTGCACTAAATATTTAACAATGGCATGTCGTTCAGACTGTTTAACAGAGCGTAATGGCGCAACGTTCGCCCTAAAAAATGATGAAAATGCATTATCAGACCAACTATTGCTAGCACTTAACCTAGTGATATAACTTTGTAAACTCTCTTGCTTATGAGGGTATGGTCTAATCAGCATATTAAATCTACTTTTTGGATAATATATCACTCATTTTCAAATCAGAGAATTTAACTTTGGTATAGGTAGCATCAACAATTCGGCTTTCTTTCTTCTTAGCCTCGTCATTCCAAAATGAATCAGAAGACTGCTGCAAAGCAATGACGTTGTCTATTTCTAAATTAAATGGGTTATTTTCTTTGAAAAAATCTAAATTTTCTTCGATGGCATTAATGATGTGTTTCACAGTAATAAATTCTGCCCCATCAAAAATGGCATCAATAGCAGCTGGTTTAATTATTCCATCCATTAAGTTAGACACATTACCATTTGATGCTGCAAATATTTTAAAGGCTGTTTCTCCTTGCCATAGTGGAATTTCAGCTTGTATCGGTAATTCGGACTCAGCATTTTGAATAAACATTTGAAATTCGTTGAAATTATTCAAAGTATAGTTTTCAATTTTAAATTTATTCTTACGGACTCGTCTTTTAAGCTGCTTATTGATTTCTAGTATTGGCTTGCACCATGGCACACCAAAAAATGCAATGGGAATATTTGTTTCTGAAATCAATAATTTCAGCCAATCACCAATATCTTGAATAACTTGTTTATTGGTTGTTTCAATGGCATGTTGAAATTCATCAATAATAATTAGTTCAACTTTGGCCTCTTTTAACTGCACACATAATCTTGCAGTTAATTCTTCAAGCGTACCGAAACCGCCCTCTAAACCATCACCAAGCTTTCTCAGTAGGTGGGCAGCAACGGGCTTTGGGTGTTTTGCTTTTGGTAAATTACAATAAAGCACAGGAACAATGGTGCGTTCACCGTCTTCGTCAATTACGTCGTACCTTTTATTTTGTCGCAAATACTGCTTCAGGAAAAAACTTTTACCGACACCGGTTTCTCCGGTAACTAACAAACAATCAGGTTCATTTTCATATTCGTCAATTACGCTAACTTGCCTAATACGCTTCAGTTTACTGAGGATAATCTGGAGATTGTTCGTCGGAATAAAGATATTCTTAACTTGTTTTATTTGCTTCTCAATTTTAACGTCCATTAGTCAAAGTCCAATTTTTTGGGTAGTGTATTATCTGTGCCATCGTATTCAGAAATGCTTTTAGAACTAGTTTTCGAACTTTTTGAGGGTAGTGGCGAAGGCTTAGGGATCCCAGCATATTCCTCACGCTGTCTCTCTAGTTCTTCAGTGATTGATGAACGAGTAGTTTGATCGCTTTGCTGGCCAATACCTAAATATCTTGCTGCCTTATGCGTTGCCCCTATTTTTTTTGATTTATTCGCTTCGAAGTGCTCTTTTATCATCTCCGTTATTTGTACTTTCGCTGCCGCAAGTGCCTCTTGGTCAACTTTACCTTCGAGGTATTTACGATGGAATGTTTTTACCACTCGATGTTGATGCAATGATAAGCCATTTGCATATTTCTGATTAACTGCCGGTACTTTAAAGTAGAATTGATCATGGCTATTTAGTACTTGAATTGAGCCTAGATCTTCCCTGTCATATTTAAAATCGACTTTATCAAAGCCATGGAGAGCCCTCAATTTAGCTAATTCTGCATTGTCATATTGTATATGCTCAAACACAATTCCGTCCTTGGTGTTCACTCTGTTACTTGTTTCTGCTAAAACTAGATCTAAAGCTTCTCGGTCCATTACTCTTCGTGGCACGCGGCCAATATCCTCCCTCCAGCTTTCATTTGGGATTATTGTTCCTTTTGACACTAAGTCTTTTTGATATATATCAACCACCCATTTATGAAATATCTGAAGAAATAGATCCATTGTTATGACGGCGTTCTTCTCTGAATTATATGCATTAGAGTCAACAATATTAGGAAACACTTTGCCACGTTTATCGCTTAATAAATCGTCGTTCAGAGATCTGAAATATCGTTCAACAGTTCCCTTATACCAAGGGTGTCTTCCTGGGTTTCGGTGAATTCTAATGTTCAGATCTAAACAAGCATCGACTAAAGCGATACTTTCAAAATCTTTACCTCTATCGACAACCAACACTCTCGGTATGCCATAGCATGGCCAATCATTAACGACTTCAGGGTAAAGGTCCTTGAGATAAGATTTAGGAAGAATTGCATGTCTTAATGCACGAGCAATACTTAAATAACTCGGACTTTCAAAGCCTATATAAAACCCCAATACGCTTTTAGATTTGTAATCTAGTATCGCGGTGACATACGGTCGCCCTAATACCAATGATGATTTTTTATCGACAATAAATAAGTCTAACTGTGTATGGTCAGCTTCCACGCGCTGTAATATTAAAGATATATCTTGAGTGTTTTTGGTTTCTTTAAATGCAATATTGGCAGCCCGTTTACCTTCTCTGGCGATCATAAGTGGCTTAGGTGCTTCTTTTTCGAGTCGCTTTATAAAAGCAGTTAATGAAGGGACTCTACGTTTCTTAGTCTTATCCGAGATTAAAATATTGTCGTATTCAATTAATGTTTTCAGATGGTCGTAGGAGCTAGAGATTATTGGTTTTTCTCGCTGCTTAAAATGTGAAATCGCTGCGGCCATATAATGCTCTATTTCTTCTTTAACTTTCGGCCTTCTATTGCCTTTAGAACTAGTCAAAGGGATCAATGCTCGGATGCTATTGTTAGCAATTCGATAACTCTTAATCCATCGTTGAACATTGCGGGTACTAGGCTGTTTATCAATTGTTTCGAAGCTATGTTCTTTAAAAACCTCACTAACAATAGGGGTGATTCTCACCTCCGAGTTGGATGGTAAATCGGCATCAATAATCGCACAGACAAATATAAACCGTTCACGGGCTATCAATTTGTTATGTTCTGGGTAGCTGGCAAAATCAAGCGCGTTAGACTTATGAAGCTCTCGCTCAACTAAATTTTTCGGCATTATTTTAGCTATGCCAGCGACAACTAGCTCATCTAATTCAGTTATTTTTCGTTTTGACTCGACTTGACTAAAATCGTCCAGAATACGGACAAAATTACTACCACATTCAATTATTTCAAATTGCTTTTCAACATCATCGGACTTTATGATAATAAAGTCTCCTGCCTTATAAATACTGTTCATAGCCTTTACCATTTAGATCAACTATTGTCTGTTTGGATAAAAAATCACAATTTAGATTAGTAATTAGCAATTTATCGAATATAAAGCGATAAATTTGCTCTAATTCACTGTCGCTAGCTGAATCAGTCATTAAGTCGATAATAGTCACTTGGTCTTGGTCTTGAAATATTTGATTAATATGGACAAGAAACTCTTTCTCGACGTTAATATCTGATGATGCGTAAAGCGTTTGTAAATTTTCATAGAGAAACTCCTTACGAATAAAGTCTTCCTTTATCACAATAAATCCTTTACCCAATTTCCCACTCGCCTTTCGAATTGCTGATTCCCACGCATCAAAATGGACGTTACGTCCTATATCTGCAATATATTTCACTTCGAAATAGCACACGGTGCCATCGTTATAAAAGACTTCAAAATCTGGAGTATATGAATGTAGGGCACCTTCGAAATAATAATCGACGGACAGTGGCTGAGCCAGATAGTTTTTAACGTTATCGTCAAACTCTAAGTGATAACAAAAATCTGCTTCTAAGGGGCTTTCGGTGTAGGTAATTGTGTCTAAAGATTTTTGCCCGTTAAAAACATTAATGCTTTTGGACATTAGGTGGGATATTTTTCTACGTGCTTTTTGTTTTGCCATTGTTATATAACTCCAATCCTTTATATGAAGTTATATAACATTTTTAAACATGTCAAGTTATGATTTATAAATGCGACACCTTATGGTTCGTATATGTCAACTTATGGTTAAGTCAACATCTGATGTTTGGGCTAAATTTCCTTTGGTTTCTAACCAATGACGGCGATCTGGTGATCGTTTTTTTGCGAGCAACATATCCATGGTTTCGACCGTTTC
>SPKZ01007243.1_pt1 | contig 27929 bp, 18 predicted proteins | sample 2456571 | NCBI WGS metagenome assembly SPKZ01 (sample SAMN11192286, study PRJNA482655) | marine metagenome | biome: ENVO:00000447; feature: ENVO:00000244|ENVO:00000211|ENVO:00000569|ENVO:00002023; material: ENVO:00002151; isolation source: ocean water from marine abyssalpelagic zone ... | reverse complement strand
CCCTAAGCCCTCGATATCATCCCGAGACGAAGTGTGGTGTTCCCGGTTTTTGCATGGGGCTGGAATCATCGGTCGGCCGGATCCGTTGGTACGTAAAGCCGCGTCGGCACGGGACTCCATCCCCAGGAGGATTTACGTAAACGTCCTGCGGCTATCCGTTACGCTTCAGTCATGCAGATGCGAACTTCCTTAGATGCCTGGGCTCTCTCCTTTTTATCAGTCATCGGGCTCAGCGCAGGCTGCGGCGCAGATGTTACATCGGATGGGGGGAATCGGTCAGCCGCTTTGGATGCTGGCGGCGTCAACACGGGCACTGGCGGAGTCAATGCTGGCGGTGGGGCCGGCACTGGAACGGCGGGCACTGCCTCCGGGGGCGCCTATGTCGGTACCGCCGGCACGGCCTCGGGCTACGGCACCGGTGGCGCGGGCTACGGAGCCAGATCCTCAGGCACCGGCGGGACCGTATCCATCGGGACGGGCGGGTCCGTCAACGTACCGCCGCCTATCGGACTCATTCCCTGCGTCAATCCAAAACCCTTGGAAGTGGCCGGGCAGCCAAGCAACTTGGTCGTTTGTGAAAACGGAATGATTCATCGGCCTGAGAGCGCTGCGTGCGTGAACAACATCAACTACGTCGCGGTCCAGTCTGTCGATGGCGGTTTCGGAGACTGTTCGCAAGACTCTGACTGTGGCGACGCCCCAAACGGCTACTGCCGCGAAAACGTCGACTTCGTCTATGCGTTGACTTGTGAGAGCGGGTGCCTGGTGGATAGCGATTGTCTGGACAACCAAGTGTGTATCTGCGGGCAAGGCGTCGGGCGCTGCGAATACAGCCAGTGCCTCACGAACGACGACTGTGAGGGCGCTGCGCTTTGCACAGCCCGCAGTCAGTACGGATGCGATTATCATGCGGTGCCCATGCGGGGCTTCGCTTGTCAGACACCTGAGGACCGCTGCTCGGTCACTGCGGAATGTTCCAGTGGACTGGCTTGCGTGTTTGCGGAGGGTCTGGAGGTTCAAGACTACCGAAGCTGTGCACCCCATCCGGGATGGGTGTGTGGGCGTCCCTTTCTCGTGGCCTGTGACGAGCGGCGGGCTAACTCGGTTCTTCGGGATGACTGGCTGGGGGATGGCGCCACTGTTCGAGATTCGACGGCTTCCGTGTTGATGACGACCGAAGTCCCAGTAGAGGAGACACTAGAAGCGGAGATCCTTCATCGGTGGCGTGATATCGCGCTGATGGAACATGCATCGGTCGCCGCCTTTTCGCGATTTAGTTTGCAGCTGATGTTCCTCGGGGCTCCACCGGATCTCATTCGGCGTTCCCAGCAAGCTTCTCTCGATGAGGTGCGACACGCGGAGTTCGCATTTGCTCGGGCCACTCACTACGCGGGTGCTGCCGTCGGCCCGGGAGCGCTGTCGATGCAAGGGGCCTTGGACGATTGCGACTTGTATGGCATTGCCGAATTGACGATTCTGGAAGGTTGCGTCGGGGAAACTATCGCAGCCGTCGAGGCGACGGAGGCCGCCTGCCTCGCCACCGGGGCTGATCTGCGCTGTGAGCTGTTGCGCATCGCGGAAGAGGAGCAAGCGCACGCGAGTCTCGCCTGGGATACGTTACGTTGGCTGTTACAGGAGCACGCCGGTGACCAGCGATTGCTCGCCACAGTGCGTCGGGCTTTCGACAATGCCTGCAGTCAGCGAAGCTGTGAGTCGGACGCTCCTGTCGCTGCGCTGGGCGCGCACGGGTTGATTGCCGGGTCCTTGCGTCGGGAGATCCACGAACGCGTCAGACGGGAGGTCATCGCCCCTGCGTCCCGGCGCTTGCTCGCGAGTACCCAAGATGTCGCCGCGTAGGAAGACTCCGCAGCATCCGCCGACCGAAGCGTTTAATTAGGTACCAGCGGCGCAGCTGTTGGCGTGGGGTAGTGTCTAGTTGATGTTTTCGGAGTACTGGCTAGCCGCACAACCGGCGACGCATGGTCCGGACCAGCTAGCGGATGACGCGAAGTGGACTTCGACTCAGGCAATAACGCCACCATGTCGACACAGCTATGATGAATGCAACTCAGCCCTGGGTCGCAGTGCCCGTATTCGCCACAGCTGCCCTCTGCTGTACCCATGGCGGCGGTTCCGACGGCAGCAGTACTGACCGTTTGCGAGACGGCTTCGCTCGTTTCGTTCGGGCTGCAAGCCACTAGTGTGAGTAGGGCAAACCACAAGGCAAATACTGGGCGTCGCATGGGTGAGCGTCGCATGGGAGCTGAACCTAGAGCCGGTCTCGGTCAAGGGAGACCCCGTTCTTCATGCTTCGACTCCGGGGAGAATTTCCGCGGATCACTTGGCTACAAGAAAACACGATACCCTTCTGGTGGAACTTTCTGTGCGCAGTCGCGTGCATTTTGTAAGCGACAGAACGCGAGCGTTCGCGTTCTCGGGCGGACGATATTGGATTGCCGCGGGGTATTTGAGTTCAGCAATGGAATGTGCGTCGCCGCTCGCAACGAACAGTGCGGAGAGATATCGCTGTTCTTGAGGCTCAACGAAACCATGCGGGACTATCTTGAGCGCGATGGGCGCGGGGGAGGTCTGCGCTTTGGCAAAGAGCATGGGGCGGTTCGGTGGGCCGCATTCTGTCATCAAGTACTGGGCCACAGCTGGGACCGAATAGCTCAGCGAAACGGACTTCAGCTGACCATTGAGACGATTCATCTCAATGGTAGGGGGGCCGCCATCGTCGCCAGGCTCGGGGCGATGCATATCGTTTCTATGAAAAACAATAAACGCGACTCTGGTGTGAGCGTTGCGTAAGATAGCCGCTGTTGGCCGTCGGAGACGCCGGCCCAGCCCTGTCGGAAAGAGCCCCAGCCATGAGCCGGTGGGAAGTGAGTGGCAGGCCTTCAGAAGTGACGCGCGCGCCAACTTGCACCGGCGCGGGACGACCAGAACCGGCACTGCAGCTGGCACCGAAAAAATCAGCCAGGGCTGTCAAAAGGGCCATCTCTCAGGAAGATTTAGCTCATTCCGTGACTAGTAGGAGAAGGTGACGCCATGTAGGCTTTCACCTCACACTGCCGCTAATATTGGCAGTGGAGAGGAAGTGGCGAGCATGAATCAGGTGAAGGTTCCGGAACCCATAGAGAGTGATCCCAGCGGTGTATCCATCGCGTTAGAGACGGCAGCGACCCTTTGGGAGAATGGCGGCACGGACCAGGCCCTGGAGTGGCTGAGGCGGGCCTCAGCCAGTGCGGACGAGGCGGGTGACGACATGCGGTCATTGAGCTTGGCGCGTGCCGCAGCCGACTTGGCCGATGAAATTCAGAACGCGGCCGCGGCTGAAGCGCCTGCGGCAGAAGCTCCCGCGGGCGAGGCGAAGAGTGATTCAAAAGCCGCCGAGCCTAACAAAAAGGAAGAAGACGCGACGACAGTAGAAGCGTCGGCTGACGGGGACGCCGCGGCGTCCCCGTCGAAGGCACCTTCTACTAGACCCCAATCGGTCGCGCCGCCTCCGCCTTCTGGACGTAACGCGTCTGCGATGCCATCCGCGACAGCTCGTCCCGTGACAGTCCCAGCCGCTCCTTCGGCGAGGGCCAAGAGCATTCCTGCGCCGTCGGGAGCTCCGAAGTCCACATCTGTCGTACCGGCGGCTCGTAAATCGAGCTTGCCGAAAGCGTCGGCAACGCCTCCGCGTGCGACCTCGAAAGCCTCTTCTGCAAAGATCCGGGCGGCCGCATCCCCGGCGGCTAAGGCCCGGCCCCTGAGTACGCCGCCGCCTGCGGGTTCCGCTCCCCGAGCGACTGCTTCGCTGGTGCCACGTATCGGTGCGGCTGCCATGGTGACACCAGTTGTCGCCACAGGCGAGCGCATCCGGGTCTCGGTCAAGGCGTCTGTACGGGATCCGGATCTGCTTTTGGTTCGCGTGTTGGCCCCTGGCAGAACGCTTCCCGATGGCGCCCACGAAGCTTGGTTGACCCCCAACAGCGACGGCATCGATCTCCTGAAGCTCAAGAATTAGCCCCCGAGTACTGACGTTATGGCCCAAAAAGACAAGTCCGCCTCCCTCGATGCCCAGCGGGCATTTGCTCTTGAATTGGAGCAAATGCTGAGCGAAGAACCGGCGCCGGATCCCGGCGACGCTGACGCGATTCACGTACAGCTTGTATCGATGTACGCCGACAATTTGCGCGAGCCCGCGACCTCGGTGCCGCATATCGAAGTGTTGCTGGGTCGTGACGAGGTGGCCGCGGAGAGTTTCGTGGCCGCCGACCAATTGCTCGGGCATCGATCGGTAGCCCCACAGGTGGCCGAGATGGTTTCCGAGGCGTACCGACGGACGGGGGAGGTCGCGAGTGAAGCGGGCGCCCTAGCTCGGGAATTGCGTCTCGCCAAGTCGCCGCGGGTGGAGCACATCAGGCGTCGTTTGGCGCAGCTTCGTGCTGGTGAGCTGGGTGATCCGGAGGGCGCAATTGAGTTGATCGAGGCGATGCTGAGCAAGCACCCCGGCGATGACGAAGCGCGGAAGCTATACATCGAGACATCTATCGCTTTGGAGCGCCAAGCCCTGGCGATCAAGATGCTGACCCGGGCTACCCGTGCCTGTAAGGATTTGGAAGGTCGTGCGCGCGCGGGATTCGATCTGGGGACGTTGTGCCTCGAGGAAGGGGAGACCGGACCTGCCCGTAAGGCTTGGGTCGATGTCGTGAAGACCGACGTCAAGTGTCCGGCAACTCTTCGTGCAGCGCAAAGACTGATCGCGATCGACAGCGACGAAGACACGGGGATCCTCCGGCCAGCTCTTGCCGTGGTGGCCAGTCTCGCTCCGGAAGCGGGGGCCCGGCTGGAGGCCGGAACAAAGCTCATCACCCTGTACAAGGACGACGACGTGGGCGCGGCTGTGGGCTGGCGCACGTTGATCGATTCCCCTCGCGGAGAAGAGGCGCTCGACAAGTTGCACGCTCTGTACACCAGTAGTGGCGACGCGCAGGGCCTGGGCGACGTGTTGCAGGAACGAGCAGTTCGCTCGAAAGACCCCGCGGAGGCTCGGGAGTTGGCAATTCAAAGCGCCAAGGCCCGCGCCAACGACAGCCAGAACCCGGAGGCCGCGATCGCAGGGTGGACATGGGTGGTGGAGCAATATGGGCCTTCTACGGAGGTCCACCGTCAATTGATGCCATTGCTCGAAAAAGCAGCGCGATGGGAAGAACTCGCTAAGGTTCTGGAGGCTGTCATCACCAGCGTCGAGTCACACGAGCAGGCATCCCTGTTGGCCAAGCTGGGGCGCACTCGATATTTGCATCTGGACGATTCGGTGGGCGCCTTAGCGGTACTGGAGAAGGCCCTCATTCTGGATGAGGGCCACGCCGTGGCCCGAAGTGTCGTGGAAAAAATCATGGCTGTGGCCGAACATCGCAGCGCTGCGGCGAGTGTGCTTGAGCCTGTATACCGAGCGTCAAACAACGGCGCGGGCTTGGCTCGTGTGCTAGAGATCCGTGCGGATGCCGCGGTGGATCCCAGCGGTCGGTTGCAAGCGTTGGCTGCTGGATTGGCGGTGGCCGATAGCAATGAGGATGCGGTTGCGGCGCTGGATATCGTGCGCCGCGCATTGACGGAGAGCTGCGAGCACAGCCTCGGCGATTTGACAGCGTGGGTCGACCATCACCTGCGTTGGGTCGGTCTCGTCGACGAACCCAAGGCTCATGCCACGACACTGACGGAGGTTCTCGGTGACCGTGACGTGGATTCCGAGCCGCTGGTATCTCTGGCTAGCGCGGCGGCGGCGGCCCTCATCGAGGACGACAACTATGACGATGCTCAGGCGATTTGCGCTCGCATGATCGTTAGTAACCCGTCATCCGTTGAAATTCACGGCCGAGTGGATGCTCTTTTGGGCGACAGTGAAGCCGTGGAAACACGCCTGGGGCGGTACAAGTCGGGGCTACAAGCTACGGAAGATCTTAAAGTCCGCCGCCCGCTTCGGGCGATCATCGCCGATATTTATGTCGAGTCCCTCGATGATTTGTCCGGCGCCTTGGCGACGTGGCATGCTGCGCTGTCGGATGACCCGCAAGACTTCGCGTCACAAAAAGCTGTCGCTCGAGTCTATGAACATCGCCGGGAATGGCCGCAGTTGATTGAGCATCTAGACGCCGCCATCGACGTCTTAGGCGCCGAACAGCGTCAGGACATGCTGTTTCGTAAGGGGCAGGCCTTAGCCAAGCATGACCAACGGGACACGGCGCTGGAGGTGCTAGCTAGTTTGTTGGACGAGCCGAACCTGCCGGATGCCATCATCGAAAAGCTGGCGCTCCTGGCTAACGAGGAAGACGAGGGCGGCTTGTATGAGCGGGCGCTCAAACGTCAGAGCTCGTCGACTGACGAGGGCATGCGTGTTCGAGCGCTCGAACGACTCGGCGATTTTCAGTACGAGCAGTTGGGTGACGTGCAAGCGGCCCGCACGAGTTGGATGCCCGCTGCTGATCACTACGCCGGTGACGCCAACAAAGAGGAGCACGGGCGCCAGCTCTACGAGCGAGTGTTGGAGGCGACTCCGGATGACCGGGAGGCCGCTACAAGGCTTATTGAGCTCTACGCTGCCTCCGAAGATTGGGTGAAGATCCCCGGTGTGTACGGCGTGCTACTGCGCACGGGCCCCACCGAGGAGGCAACCGCCAATCTCCTGTTGGGGCTGGAAGAGCGAGCCCTCGGAGCGTGGGCCGTGGACGAGTACGTGTCCATGTTGGACGAAGCGGTGTGGCACCAGACCGCTTCGTCTCCGATGGGGCGTCGCCTGATGGAAGCGAAAGCGCGCGCTTTGACCTCGGATCCTGGTCGTCAGATGGAAGCGTCGCAGACATTCCGGGCATTGATCGAGACTCATGCCGGCGACGAGGACATCGAGCATTACGTTAGTTTTTACGAGTCGAAATCCGATGTGGCCGAGCGCCATGAAGATCGCCGTTGGCTCTTTGACTGGCGAGCGCGCACTTGCGACGATGCGGGCCCAGTTTTTACGGCCTGGGCAGTGGTGGAGGAGAAAGCTGGGGATTTGCATGCGGCCATTGGTGTGTATGAGCGCATGGTCCGTTTACAGCCCGAATCCACCGAGGCTTGGGAGGCGTTGATCCGACTCCGTGAAGAGGTCGGGGACGTCGAGGGCAGCCTGGAGTCCTTGATAGCGCTTCGGGAACTCTGCGAGGGCGATGTTCGTGTCGCGGTCGATATCCGTGTCGCCGAGCTTCTGTTGTCCTTGGGGCGTTGTTTGGAGTCAGTGGAAGCCATCGCCCACCTGATTTCTGCACATCCGGTAGTGCCGGCGGCCCAAGAGATCGCTCACAGGGCCTTGGCGGATGCAGACGCGGGCGAGCGTGCGGCCGATCTAGTGGAGCAAGCGGCTGCGGGGGCGTCGGAGCCGGAGGTTAAGTCGACCTTACTGTCTATGTTGCTGGAGGGACGGCCTCTCGATGACGATCCAAGTACTGAATTCGTCGAACGTCGTGCGGCATGGTTCGAGCAGCTGACTCGATTGCGACTTGTTGGGGATGCTGATGGCGCGATGGCGCTGATTTCTCGGGGTATGTTGGAGATGCCCGGGGCGACGGATCTTTGGCGTGCAGCCGAAGATTTCGCGCGGGAAGTGGAGAGGCCGGATCCGGTCATTGACGCCTACCGCAGGGTATTGCTGGAACAGGTAGATGACGCGGAAACTGCGGAAGCTATCGGTCAGCGCATGGTGGACTTTCATGGCGAGTGGTTCGTCGACGCTTCGCTGTTGGTTGACGCCCTGGGTCGAGTATTGGAACTGCAACCGAGCGCCCGATGGGCCTTTGATAGGGTCAAGTTGGAGCTGAGTGCCAGCGGTGAGTGGGACGAGTTCTTCCGCATCTTCGACCGCGCCATCGAAATGACTCAGGACGCTGCTCTGGAGGCGGAGCTGTTGGATGAAGCGAGCGTCGCTGCCAAAGATCTAGCGGGGCTTCCGGATCGTGCGATTGGCTACTTGGAACGTATCCATCAGATACGACCTGAGGACGCACCCGTCGTCGCGGCGCTCAAGCGATTGTACGAGCAGCGCGGCCGCCCCCGGGCGCTTATTGAGTTGCTTAGCGAGGGGCTTGACCGAAGCGAAGGCCTCGCCCTGAGTGAACTGAGAAGGCGCATTGCGACGCTCTGGTTGGAGTTAGGAGACGTTCCCCGTGCAGGCTCAATAGTCGGGCGAATGTTGGCGGACTCAGACTCTCCTGCTGATACCGCCGATTTGTATGAGCAGATGCTCGGTGTGGCCCGACCGGATTCGGTGGACGCGGACACTGCGGAGGCCGATCGTGTCGCTCGAAGCGCTGCCATTGACCAGTTAACCGCTCACTACACGGAGTCGGGTCAACCGAACCAGGTCATCCGCATGGCAAAAAAACAGCTTGAGTTGATGAAACATCCCAAGCGCCAAGCGAAAATAATTCGGCGCATTGTGCAGCTGCGTTTGGAGCTCGCAAAAGGCGCGCCGGACAAGTTTGCCCATGTCGTCGCCGTGGTGTCCGGGGACGCCGGCGGCGTGCCCGAGTTGGAGCGTGTCGCCGCAGAGGCGGTCTTGAAATTGGCAATGGCGGAATGGAAGTCTTCCAAACAGTCCGTCACCGACGATGCCGTCGCGGCCGCCTGGCTGGAAATTCAGGTTCTTGCGGGCCTGCATCGTAGCGCGGGTGAGCCTGAGTCTTGTGCCAAACTGCTCGAGCGCAGCGCCGGTTTGCCCTTTCCACGAGAGCGGCAGCGAGAGCTGTTGAGCGAGGCGGCGCGGACGTTCTGGGAGGGGGCGGAGAACGCCGAGTTGGCGCTGCCCATACTCCGCAATCTGTTTGAAGAGGACTCCGGCGATTCGATCGCGCAGAGCTTGGTGAGCCTATTTGATAAGTTACTAGAGGACTCCGGCAGCGGTCGGGAGCGCGCCGCATTGTGGGAAGGCCAGGCGCGCTGGCACAACAACGGAGGCGAACCCCATTTGGCTCGCGAGTTGTGGGCGCGGGCAGCTCAGCTGTGGGAGGCAGAGAACGAAACGGATCACGGCATTGAGGCTCACCGGCAGGGCGCGGCTCTGGGATCTGACGCAGCGCTGGAGGCTCTGGCCACCCGATATGTCACTGCTGAGCAGTGGACGGCAGCCTGCGAGGTTCTGGAATGGATCGTCAGTTTGGCGTCCCAAGAGTCGAAGGGAAAGAACTCGCTGAGGTTGGCCGATGCCTATATTCGGGCGGGTTCCGAAGATCAGGCGCGGGCTCGCCTGGCCGTGGTTCGCGAAGCGGACGCGGACATTGAGGAAGTTCAAGAGACCTTGGCGCAGCTGTACCGAAAGGCCACATTGTGGCCTGAACTAGCCGCGATACTCTCCCAGCAGGGATACCGTGCCCGTCTTCCGGAACGTCAGTTGATGCTTCTGCGCGAGTCGGCTGACGTCTATCTCTATCGCTGCGAGAATCCGCACGCGGCATTGCCGCTCTTACGTGCGTCCTTGGAAATCTCCCCGGATACCTTCGCTCTCCGGCTGTTGTTCGGCTCTACCTTGGATGCCACAGGTCAGCGAGACGAAGCCATCACGGTGCTGCAATCGCAGGTCGAGTCCTATGGTCATCGTTACCCCAAGGAACGAGGGGTGGTTCATCGCGAGCTAGCTTCGGTCCTGCTCGCTGCCGAACGCGGTTCTGACGCCTTGGAGCAGCTGGTTCTGGCCGCCAAGATCGATCCAACAGGTGTGGAGATCCTCTACGATCTGGGTCGTTTAGCCCTCGAACAAGACCAGCTGGAACAAGCCGAGAAGACTTATCGGGCATTGCTGCTGGCTTTGCATCACGGGGTGGACGGGAGCGTCGCAGCACCCACGCGCGCGGAAGTGTATCTGGATCTAGCGGAGATTTCGAAGCGCCAGGGGGATGCGGCGCTTGCCAAAGAGCGGGTTGAGTCGGCCTTCGACTCCTCCCTGGAGAGTGTGGAACAGATACGGAGTTTCGAGGAGGCGCTCCGTCAACGAGAATTGCCCGTGCTCTTGGCGCGCGCCATCGAGCGTCGTCTGAAATCCACGGTAATCCTATCACGAGCCGCTGAAGTACTCGAAGAATTGAGCTCCGTGTACGCCGAGTTGCTGCCAGAAGACAAAGGGCTACGTGCGGTAATCGAAGCGGGTGCGAAAACCCTATCGGCCGATCTGGATTCGGAGGAGCGGGATGTCGCGACCACGCGAAGTCTGGCTTCGGTCTATCGCAGCCTGGGGGAATTGTCCCAAGCAGCGGTCATGTACGAACGGGTGTTCGATGCGGATCCCACGCAGCTCTCTGTGTTGCAGGCGCTTCTTGGAGTGTATCAAACGCTCGGGCAGAACAAAAAGCTGGTGAAAATGGTGGAGGCCACGGTCCCGCTTTTGGAATCGGCTGAAGAACGACAGAACTTGCGCTTGGGCTTGGCTGAAACCCTATTCGGGGACGAATCCCAAGACCCAGACACGGCCACCTTGCTGCGCGGCGTTCTGGAAGAGCAACCTGAAAACGCTGTGGCCAATTCTTTGTTGGTCCGGCTGCTGGAACGTCAAGGGAAGGATGAAGAGCTGATCGAAGTGTTGCAGTCTCAGCTCGCCCGAGCCAGCGCCGACAAAGCGGAGTTCCTGACGACCGGCGAACGATTGGGCCGCGCGTGGGAGCGGAAAGAGCAGCCCGAGGAGGCGGCGCCTCTCTACGAGGAGATGCTTTTGCGTACGCCTGGAGAGATCGACGCACTCCGGGTGCTGGCCTCGCGACTCGAAACGGTGGGCTCCGACCAGCTCGTCGTGTGCCTCGAAAGAATGATTCCGCTGGAGTCAGGTTCCCAGGCTCGAGATGTGGGGCAGCGAGTGCTCGCTCTCAAGGACAAGGCAGGGGATGCCCAAGGTGCTCGACAAACCCTCGAAGCCCTGCACGTGAACGATCCGGCAAACGTTGGTTTCCGGAAACGCTTGGTTTCCGAGTTTGAGGAAGCCGCAGACTACCGCGGGGTCGCGCGAGTGCTCAGCCGAGCGCTTGAAGCGACTCCCAAGAGTCAGCCGCTACTGCTTCAGTTGGTTCAGGCGTCACAGAAGGGCGGCGACAACAACGCGGCACTCGACATCCTGAGCCTGGCACTGGAGAACGCGCCCACCAATGCGTCGTTACTGAGAGCACGAGCGGAGGTCTTGGAGGCTCTCGACCGAGTGCCCGACGCTGTGCGGGATCTCACTGCCGCGCATTCGGGCGGCGCAAAATGTGCGAACGAACTCGTGCGCCTATTAGAAATTGTCGTCACACGATCTTCGGGACCGGAAGTCGATGCCTCGACCCTGCAGCTGGTGGAGTTACTGCTGGCTTCGGAGCGAGCAGATGACGGTCGTCAGCATCTCGCGACTCTGATGAGCCGAACGCCCCTTCACCCGGGTGGACTGCAGAAAATCGCCGAAATCGCGATGGCCTCCGCTGACTGGGTAGGCGCGATGGCCGCTTACAAGAAGCTGTTGCCATTGGTAGAGGGAGACATCGTTGCCATAACTTTGGCATACGCCGCTTGCTGCAACAACGCGGGGAACCCAGCGGAGGCGCTGGATTCACTCGCCGCAGCTGTCGAGTTGGAGCCAGAGAACAAGGAACTTCGAGAGCAACTGGAAACGCTGTACGAAGAAGCCGGTCGATTCCGAGAATTGGCAGATTTACTCTATCTTCAGATTGCCGAAGAGAAGGACAACGCAGCTCAGGTGGCTTTGTTCGTTCGAGCGACACGTATCCTGCTCAAGGATCCCACTCAGCTCCAAAAGGCGACCGACACGGTGTCGGCGGCGCGGGCCGCCACGCCCGGCAAGCTCGACATGGAACTGCTGTGGGTTGAGATCCTCACCAGCGCGTCCCGTTATAGCGATGCCCTGGCGGCTCTCGAAGCGCTAGCCGAGGGCCAGCGGGGAAAGCGGTCCAAGTCGATGGCGACGATTCATCTGGCCATGGCCAATACTCATTTCGCCGTCGACGACATCTTCGAGGCCTTCGATGCGCTGAAGAAGGCATTCAACATCGATCCGCTCAGCGCGGAGATCGCTTTGCAGTTGGGGCTCACAGCTCTCGATCTTGATGAAGTGCGCACAGCGGATCGGGCGCTGCGAGCGGTGACGACCATGAAAGCTCGACCGAAGAATGGTACGGGGGGGGGAGCCACCACTCAAGCGCGGGCCACCGCCTACTATCACTTGGGTCGCGCGGCTCGCGATAAAGGCGACCGCCAACGGGCACGCATGATGTTGACCAAGTGCGTTCAAGAAGATCCCCAACGGAGTGAGGCTCAGGCACTGTTGGAACAGCTGACGGCCTAATTCTCAACCCAGAGGGTGCAGCCGAGACAGGCTCAATTCATGGGCCTGAGCACGGCTGATCTTGCCGATCGCCGTGCGGGGTAGTTCGTCCAGAAGGGCGTAGCGTCTGGGGCGTCGGAATTTGGCCAAGCGCTGGGCGCAAAACTCGACGAACGCTTTCAGGTCGAGATCTTTCGCCACCAGCGCGACCGCGACCACCTCTCCCCATTTCTCGTCCTCTACGCCGAACACGACCGCCTCTTGGATGCCGGGAAATTCGCTGAGGATCGTTTCCACTTCCAGAGGATGCACGTTTTCGCCGCCGCTGATGATCAAGTCGGAGCTTCGTCCCAAGACCTGGAGGCGTTCATCTGAGCTCAAGGCACCGAGGTCCGACGTGCGAAACCATTCGTTGGTGATGGGCGGTTTGTCGGGTGCCGGCGAGGCGGAGTTGCCGTCTGGGGCTTCCGGTCGGTTTCCGCCGGCCGTATAGTAGCCGCTGAATAGGGTGTCGGAACAGACTTCAATCACACCGTCGCGTATGCGTAGCTCGGTGCCGGGGATGGCGCGGGGAGGGCGGTCGGCTTCATCCGCCAACATTTGGGTCGCCACCTGGGAGCAGGTTTCCGTCATGCCGTAGGTGGCGAGGGCCGGAATCCCCAGCTGGCGGGCATCGGTCAAGCGCTCGGGGGCGCAGGGGGCTCCGCCGACCAACACCCGTTTGAGCGTCGGTACGGGGTCGCGCTCCTCGGTCAGCCATTGGCTGAGTTGACTGGGGACCACGGAAAGGTGCGTGATGCTGGCACTGCGGACCAGTTGAGGAATGGTCTCTTGGGAGTGGGTACGAATCACCGTGGTGGCGCCCGCAAGCAGGCAGCGCACCCATACCATCAGTCCGGCCACATGGGCGAGAGGCAGGTTGAGCAACCATCGATCGCCGCGGCCTAATGGCACCGCGCGCAGGCTAGCTTCGGCCGAGGCCTCTAGAGCTCGGTGGCTGAGCATGACTACCTTTTGTACGTCGCTCGACCCAGAGGTGAACATGAGCGCGGCGATGTCCTCTTTCTCGGGAGCCCGTTGAGTTTCGTGGGTGGGATTGTAGTCCCGAATTCCCATGGGGCAACCCGAGCACCACTGGTACTGCACCGGCACCAGACTGAGAGCGCGCTGGCGTTCCTCGTCGTTCCAGGCGGGATGAGCGAGAACCGGGGGCACGCCGATTTCGAACAGAGCCAGAGTGCATAGCAGCGTATTCAAGTCGGCCCGGGCAGTGAGCGCTACTGGCTCCGGACAGGCGACGCCGCCCATCAAGGGGCGGTTCTGGGTTACGTGGTGGGCCTGCAGGGTCTTGACCATCGCCAGTGTCAGATTCTTGAGCTCAAGAAAACTGAAACACGCGCCGTCTAAATCCAACGCAATGGCCGGACCATATTTATCGGCTAGCCGCGCCGCGTTGAGAGCCGTCAAGGTAGGTTCTCAACAGGCCAAGCGGCAGTTGAATGTTGCCAGACGGTGCCGGCGCTCGGAGAGAGCCGCAATGGTAGCCACGTCTCCAGAGCGTCGTGGTGGTCTAGTCCGGCCGGTACACCTTGCGTCTGCAGCGCGCAGGCGAGCTCGCAACAAGCGGCCATATCCACGGGGCCGCCCAGACAGTGGGAGACGATGGGTTCTGCGCGTATGGCGCGAGCGGCCCGGGCGTAGGCGACACTTGCGGTGATACCCCCCAACACCATGGGTTTGATCACCAGCGCGGCAGGAATGGTGCCGGTGGGTGTATTGGCTAACTCTGTGGCTGTTTGATCTCTCAAGCTTTCATCCCATGCAGTTGGCAACTCAACACGTACGTTCGGCACACCAAACGGCTCCTCCAAGAAATCGATACCGAGATCTTTCCACGCGGAGGCGTTGTCGTCGAATGCGTCCGGTGCCAAGCTGCGGTTGGCGTCCAGCCGTAGAGAGATACCGATGCCGAATTCTGCGCGGAGTTGACTCAATGTACTGAGCAGTGGGTCTAGATTATCTGGACCGCACTTGAACTTAAGACTTTGATAACCGGACGCAAGAGCCTGACGTGCGCTGTGCAGCCAATCTTTCTCGTTCTGACCGGTGACCCAACGTGTGAGTGGCACCTCCGCTTGGGGAGAGGGATTCAGCAGATCGGCTGGGCTCAGACCTTGGCGTTGGGCGAGCCAACTCCACATGGCGACTTGCACTGCGCACCGGGCTGCGGGTAATTCTACCGGTATGTTCTCCGAGGCCTTTTCCAATTGGCCGAGGGTCCACTCAACGTTGTTAACAGTGTCAACAGTCGATTCTGGCTCCGGAACACGCTCTATCCAGTGTTCTAGGGCGCGCACACAGTCCTCTAGGCTGTCGCTGGAGTAGCCCGGCAGGGGACTGGCCTCGCCGTATGCCCGGCGACCTTGGTCGCCCTCAATTCGTAGCAGAACCCCGCGACGCTCTGTCCAAGTGGAATTCGCGTTGCCGATGGGTGCTGTGATGTCCGAACCGTAGCGGTAGAGCTTCGCAGTGAGCCGTCGGGTCATCGGGCGCAATCTAACGTGTGGACGCCGCTCCCAAGCATAAAAATGCTATCCGGGGCTCTTACATACCGGTGCCGGTGAAGTCCGGCAGGTTGAAGACGTTGAAGCCGATACCGAGGAGGACCCAGGTCACGGATGAGTCGCTAGTGTCAATGCCGCGGATGAGAGTGGCTTCCGGTTGTATGGCGAAATTCTCACTCACACGAAAGTTCACGCCCAAGCCAAAGCGGGCCATCGCGCCATCGATGGCCAATGCCTGCTCGATTCCAGAACTGAGCGCGTCATCAGGAGTGCTCACGGTGGCGAAACTGATGCCCGGAGTCCCGACAAGCGATACTTGCTCGTTGAAGTTGAGGCCAAGAATGACCGGCAAGTGATAGTACGTGACGCTGAGCAGACCCAAGGGGAAGTGCTGAATCCCCGGATCGACGGCCATGTCAAAGGCGTTGCTTTTGTAAAAGTTCCACTTTGCGTCGGCGCCCACACTGCTGAGGTTGTTGACCTTGAAGCCGATGTCAAAGTCCTCGGCGATACCCACCCGCAGGTGGTAGCTGGGCCCGGTGGGGCTATTGAAGTTCTCGTCTACAGTGATTTCGGCGTTTGGGCCGGTCGGCTCTGCACTCTGCTGGACCGTCTCGGTGATCTCGTAACTGACTCGCACGGCCTCGCCCGCAAATGTGTGAGCGACCTTGCCCACCGGAGTGGTTCGGGGCGTCGCGTAGATGTTTGGGTTCGGGCAACCCGTGGCGAATAAACCCAGCAAAGCGACCGCGCAAACGTACGTGCGCTTCGAACTGACGCTGCGGTTTTGAATCGAAATGGCTGTGGTTGAGTCCATAGGGGGCGATCTCCAAGCAAAAAGTAAGGCCGCGAGCGGCTCCGCTGATTGGGACGACGTCACGAAGTTTCAACACTATCGCGACGCTTCCGTGCGCCGCTAGCCTTAAGGCGGCGATTCGGGGTCTGCCGCCCCATAAGTCGCCGCTGGATCCCTCCCCAATAGGAGCATATCTCACTGAATCCATGAGAAGTGCCCCGCCGGCAGAAAGTCTAGCTTAGCGGTATTTTGCGCGATAATCCGGAAACTGGGCGCGGCACCGTGCACCGATTGACGCACGGTGATTCGCTGGTTGCGAAGTTACTCGCTATCGTTGTCGGTCGCGCCACCGCCATCAATGACCACAAATCCAACGCGACGGTTGGCCGCCATGGCCTCATAGCTATCTCCGGACTCAAGAGGCTTCGACTCGCCGAAGCCCTTCGCCTCGAGTCGATCGCCGCTGACACCCTTGTCGATCATGTAGCGCCGAACAGACTCGGCTCGTTGTTGGCTCAGTCGTTGATTCATGTCCGCGTCACCCTGGGAGTCCGTGTGACCTTCGACCTGGATTTTCACGTCGGGGTTTTGTTTCACGAGAAGTGTGACCTGATCGAGCAAGGAGTGAGACTCGGATTTCAGATTTGCCGAGCCCGTCTCGAACTCCACGTGGTCTAGCACCACGAACTCGCCGTGCTCGTAGACGACCCGGGGATCCCCGGTGTCGGGACAACCATCGTCGTCGTCGACTCCGTTGACGGTTTCTTTTGCATCCGGGCAGTCATCTTCCCAGTCGGCTACGCCATCACGATCCGAATCGGGATCTTCCTCGGGGCAGCCATCTAGATCTTCGATGCGGTCGATGTCTTCTGGAACATTCGGGCACTGATCGTCGGCGTCACTAATTCCGTCGTGATCGCTATCGTGGGACGTGGGCGTGTAGCGAACGCCGGCGAACACGCGGAAGGTCGGTATGCCGTAGCCTGCGATGGTGCCGAAGCCGGGGCCGCCCTGGAACTCCCATTCGTCATTGGGATTGTGGCGCACGTACAGGAAGCTCTCCAGCGGGGCCTCTTCCACGTCCGTTTCAGTGAGACCTACGGCACCGTTGAGTTCGCCTCCGATCTCAGTCTTGCCGGTCATACCGCCGAAGCGGTAGCCAATAGCTGCCGCGTAAGTGAGCTCTTCACTAGCCGTTACGTTGGCGAAACTGGAGTCTTCGCGGATGGCGACGCCCAGGTTTCCGCCAATTCGCATTCCGCCACGGAAGCGGTGGTCGATAGCAACCTTCGGGATCACCACCACGTTGCGCGCGCCGCCCGCAAAATCGCCGGTATGGGTGGGAGCACGGAGCTCCAATAGGAGGGCCAAACCGATTAAATCTCGATTGTCCAGCAAGCGAAACTTGGGAACGATGCGTAGATCGCCCAAACCTGCGGCGCTAGGACCCGCATCTCCGCTCTGGAATACGTATACCGGCATGTCTACGCCGATAGCGAAGGGCTCGGCCACGGTCATCGACGCGATGAGGTTGAAACCGAGGCGGCCGGCAACGAACTGGTCGCGGAGATCGCCGTTATCGTCCACCGAGATGAGCGAGTTCTTTTGGTAGTTGAGGGAGGCCCCGAATTCCCAGGGATCGTCCACCGGCCGTACGGGGGTTCCTTCGGCGTTAACGAAGCCGCCGGGAGTGACCGCGGACTTGAAACGCTCGGTGTCAATGTCTTGAGACAGCGCGTTACCGCTTAAGAAAACTAGCACGGCGATGATGCCCAACGCTGATGCTGAACTGATTCTATTTCGCATGAGGACTCGTCTGGACCACGTTTTGGCGTCTGCGCCAGGCGAGAGCCAAGGCTAGGAGCAGGCCGGGGAAGTAACCCGACGTCGATGAACTGCCGATAGTTCGGCAGGTACAAGCGCCGCCCTGGACCTCTTCGTCTTCGTCCACCAGGGCAAGGGAATCGGTGATGCCACCGTCGTTGGAGTCGTTGCCAGGAGGCGCCCCATAGAGGCAGCGACCGTCGGGGCCGCAGGTCCAGTCGTCTGCACAGCTGCTGCCTCCCGTGCAGGCCACACATTCACCACCGACGCAGGCGAGCTGGTCGCAATCGTTCACGTCCGTGCAAGAATCGCCAGACGCTCGGGCGATGCACCAGCCGTCCGCCGAACACTGGTCGTCCGCTGCGCAGTCGGCGTCAGTATCGCAAGGCACGCCGTAGACGCAGACTCGGTCGACACACACGCCGTCGGCTGGGCAATCTTCGTGTCTGTCGCATACGCCTGGTTCATAGACGTCCGGAACGTTGTTGTTGTCGTTGTCTACGGGGCGACATTCGGAAAGTTCCCCCAGAACAAGATCACTGCCGGCGGCGATGTTTCCGTTGACGCTCCGGAAGTACAACTGTGCATCGCAGGCTTCGCTGAGTCCGACCAACCCGAGGTCGAGGGATCCTTGAATGTATCCGTGATCGTCATTGCCGATGAGAACTGGATCCCGGTCCTGACCGGTTTCGGTCGAGAACTCGGACGGGCGTAAATTCAGCGTCGCGTAGCCGCCCGGGTTGGCTTGCCACTGCCAAACGTCAGCCAGAGAGCCATCGCCGACGATACCAATTACGTATTCGTAGCCTCCGGGTGAGGGATCCGAGGCGAAGGCTTCGTGGATATCGGTGCCGGCGGCGCCTCCACCGGCTGGGCCACCCGTGCCCGCGTTTCGGTCGGTGTTGATGAAGGCGTAAACGGTGGCGCTGTCGCTCAGATCGCTGGCGTGCGAGACGTACGCGCGAATCCAGAAGCCGGTGTTGTCCGTCGCGGCGTAGGCGGTGCGTAGATCGACCGCCTGCTCAGCTGTGCCAAAGGCGCCCAGCCCATCGCCCGCGATGTCTTCGGGCCCCCAGGGCCAACCATTCTCGCCGGTTCTGTCCACGGCCACCAACTGGTGGATCCGAGGGGTATTTCGAGGGCCGGGCCAGGTCTGTGCTGCCGCCGATTGGGCGCCAAAAAGCAGGCTTGTGGCGAATAGCGCCGATAGTCGATAATCCATAAGTTACCCAAAAACGGCGGTGCCGTCACTATATGAGTGGGTGCTATCGGCTAGAATTATCACCCGTTAGTCGTCTGTTGCTCGTCTGTTGGATTCGACGCGTTTTCAGTGCAAGCCGACGGACCGGTTGGGCGTTTCCGATCGCCATGAGCCAAGAAGGTTCTGCTCGCAGTGCTTTCGATTCCGGTCGGGGACCGCGAAACCTACTCGGTCTCGTAGGCGCCAATGTCTATCTTCGCACCTTGGGTTCGCGCCTCGCCATCGATATCGAGGCTGCCGGACGCGGGGTTGAGAGTGCCCGCATTGATGAGTGATGAAGCCATCCCGGCGTGCATATCGCCCGGCGTGCCGGCTTCGCCCCCGGTCCCGTAGCTCCCGGTATTGATGAAGTTAGGTGTTCCACTATTGAGACCGGCACCGAGCCAGCCCTCGATCAAACTACTGACGAAGGTCGGGTAGCCATTCGAGGTGACTATGCTGGAATCCGCCGTGGAGGCGGCAGGCGCGTAGTTGGCCCAGATTACGGTGTTGGTGATGGCTAGCGTCGCCGGCCCGCCTTCTTCTCCTGCAGTAACGGCGATGGCGCCGCCCGTAGCCAATTCGGTGGAGTTCGCCGATAGACTGCAGTTGTTGAGGGCGAGAGTGCCGCCGTCGTACAGATGAATGGCGCCTCCGGCGCCTGTGGCGGAGTTTGCGGAGAATATCGAGTTGTTGATGGTGGCGCTGATTGCCTCCCGAACTTGGATCGCTCCCTGTCCGGACAGATTCCGAACGAACTGCGTTCGCTCAAAGCTGACGATTCCGCTCCCTCTCACCAACGCCGCACCACCGCCAAAGTCAGCGATGTTCTCGTCGAATACGACGTCGGTGAACGCAGCGTCGACCGCCGATCCCTCTAGGAAGACAGCGCCCCCAGTGCTTCCAAAATTCCCGCGGAACACCAGATTGCTGAGCGTGAGAGCGCCATTGCGGATGCGAATGCCTCCACCGCCCCGTACGGCGTAGTTGCCGGCGAATGTCACGTTCGAGATCGTCACGTCGGCGGTGTCTGAAAACATACCTCCGCCACGATACTGCAGCTCTTCTGCCGAGAGATTTTCGTCCGCGACGCCTCCAGTCACCACGAAGCCGTCCAGGACTGCCGCCGAGTTGACGTCGTTCGCCATTACCACTGTGTAGGAATTGGTGCCGGCGGGGTTGGTCAGTAGCGATTGCGAGTCGAACTCGAGCTGGACAACACCGTCCACCGCGTTGTCCGGCTCAGTCTCGTGATCGATGTCCCCACTCAAAATCGTGACCTGGGTCGCGGTATCCCGTTGGGCGCGGGCGATTTCGGTACCCGTGAAGCCGCCGTACAGGGCCACGTCGTCTAGAAGTGTGAACTTCGCGTCGGGGTCATCATTGATTACATCGGTGCCGTCGTCTGGATAATATGTCCCGGCAGCAACCCAAAGTTCGTAGGTGAAACCGATCTCGGCGTCGGATAGGCCGTCCTGCAGCGTTGGAAAGGCGGTTGCCCAGGAGCCGCCATCGGGATCCTGCGATGTGCTGTTGCTATCGACTCGAATGATGGGCGGAGTGTCCTCCGGGTCGTTGGGATCGGTGTTCCAGGCAATTTCATCGGCATCGTCGACGAAGTCACCGTCGGTATCCACGAAGACTCGCTGGACACTCGCGTCGCTAGCGTCGCTGGCATCGCTGGCATCGCTGGCATCGCTGGCGTCAACCGCCCCGGAGCCGCCAGCGTCGCTCATGCCGCCGGAGCCGCCATCTCCGCTGGCACCTCCACTGGCGTCCGGCGAGGCCTCTCTCGTGTCACCTGAGTCGCGGCTTCCAGAATCAAATTCTGCAGCTTGGGGCTTGGTACCTTCGTCGTCTCCGCAGGCGGCAGCGCCCACCAGAGCTAGGACAACGACGGACGAGAGGCTGGTACAACGCAAGGTCATTGGGCTCAGGCTAAACGTCCCGGCCGAGTGTTGTCAACGAGGCGGGCACGAAGCCGCTTTGTGAGCGTTATGGAGGCTTCAGTTGCCGCGAGATATGCCCACGGCGAAACACAAACCGAAGCCAAACAACAGTTTTGCCGTGAGAACGAGAGTTGGGTTGAGCGCCTCACCGCGTTGAGTCGCGACCCTACGCCAAAGTATCAGCGCGCCGGGTAGGGTGACCCAGGGCAGCAATACGCTCACCGGCGCTTGGTCTCGGACGAAAAGCATCAGCGGCGTGCCGTAGGCGAGCGCCAACATGAGGCCGTATTCGGCAATTCCCGCGCGGCGGCCAAAACGCACCGGGAGTGTGCGTTTTCCTGCGAGCACGTCCGTTGCTTGGTCGCGGACGTTGTTGACGACGAGAATATTCGTTGCCAGCGCGCCGACGGGTACGGCGCAATACCACGCCAGCGCTGGCACACTTCCGGCCTGTACAAGAGCCGTGCCGCACACGGCGACGAAGCCGAAAAATATCATCACAAAAACGTCGCCCAGACCATGGTACCCCAACGGGTACGGTCCTCCGGTGTAGGCGATTGCACATACGATGGACGCTATTCCAATGGCGATGACCGCCGGTCCCGCCACCCACGTCAGGTAAGCTCCAAATACACTAGCCAGGCCGAACACCACGACCATGCCACGCCGCACTGCCGACGGTTGAAGCAGTCCCGATTGAACGGCACGGGTTGGACCGAGCCGCGCTTCCGTATCGGCGCCCTTTTCGTAGTCGAAAACGTCGTTGGCGAAGTTCGAACCGATTTGAAGGAACATCGCTCCAAAGAGTGCGGCGAGTGCCGGCCACAGCGCGAAGCTATTCTCAGCGACGCAACACGCCGTCCCCACGGCCACCGGTGTTGCCGCTGCGGTGAGCGTCGCGGGGCGACACGCTAATAGCCACGCCCGCTTGCTGCCGGGCTCGATCGCGGGGGCCTCCGCTGCTGTTATGGCGCGCGCTTCCGTCATGGCTCGTCCGGCTCTGACAGTAAGCAGGCCGTGATTCGATCGGGAGCTTCCAGCACGGGGTTGTGTCCGATGTCTGGCAACACGGAGTGTCGAGCGTGCTTCAGCCTTGATAACAGGGTGGAAAGCAGGCCGGTAAACTTGGAATCCAGCTTGCCGCTGACCAGGTGAATCGGCATCTCGAGGGCTTCCAGCGCTGACGTCGTGCTGGGCATCACCCCCAGTCCGGTGACGCCTAGAGAGAACGCCAATCCTTTGGGGTCGCAGCGGAGTCTGGCGGCGCGCTGGTTCTTGAGTTGGATCTCTGAGAGCCGGCTCTGGCTGTTGAATAAGGGCAAGCTTTCCCACTTGTCCACGAACGCGTCGAGCCCCTCGTTGAGCAATAGGTCTTGCCAGTGTTGGTCAGCCTGTTTGCGCTCTGCCCGTTGGCGTGGTGCGTCCAAACCCGGATGGCAGCCGATGAGGGTTGCTTGGGAAAATAGCTGTGGATGCCGACTGAGAAGAACACAAGCCACCCGGCCGCCCAACGAGTATCCCGCGAGGTGGGCACCTGCGAATTGCTGTTGGGTAACGAGCGCCGCGAGCCGATCGACCTCGGTTGCAAAACCATTGTCTTCGCCGTCGTTTGCGGAATAGCTCAGCCCCGACTCCCTGTCGTGCCCCACTAGGGTCGGGCATAGGACTTGGGCGCCGTTCGCTTTGAGTTGCGCGGCTACAGGTTCCCAGCTCTCGGGGCTGCCGGTGAAGCCGTGCAATAGAACAAATTGTTTGCGTAGGCCGTTCACGGCGAAGAGACCGCTCCGATCGTTTCGCGCACCTGTTCCAGCAATTGTTCCATGGCGTCCCGGGCACTACTCGGCGGCACCTTGAATTCAACGAGGGTCGCACCGCGCTTGGCAAGGGCGGCCTGCAGTGCCGAGCCCGCTTCCTGGGGGTCGGACACTTCGCGATAGTCCAACTGATACAATGCTGCGGCGTGACGAAAATCAGTGTCGTGGGGGGTGAGCCATGGCGCCATTTCTGCAACGGTCGCGTTCGAGGCCAACGGCAGTTGATCGAAAATGCGGCCCCCTTCGTTGTTGATGACGGCAATAACAAAGGGAGTATTCAGACCGGCGGCCAGCAGTAAGCCGGAAATGTCGTGGTGCAAACTGACGTCGCCTAGCAGTACGGTGACAGTTTTTTTGCAGGCTCGGGCCACTCCGACCGCTCCAGAAATGATGCCGTCAATACCGCTGGTTCCCCGCTGGGAGACGACGGATACCTTCGCCGCCAGTCCGTCGCTGAAGGTGTCGATTTCGCGTACTGGCAGACTATTCCCGAGCACGAGAACTGAATCCTCCGGGATGAGACTGGCGATGGCGGCAATGGCGCCGGGCTCTGCGAATCGTTCCCGAGTACGGTCGCGAAATTCGGTGGCACTCTGGTCGAGTTTTTGCAGAGTTTCGTTGGCGTTCTCGGTACCTTCCTCCCGGGCGAGAGCGGAACGGAGTTCCTGCAGAGCTGGCTCAAGATCCCCTTGAAGGATTTGTCGCGCACTGTTGAATGGGTCGACCCATGAGTGGTGACACAGGACGTCTCGGGGGATCGGTGCGCCGTGGCTGATGAGATCGGCGTATCCCTTCGACGTGGGCGTCAACCCCACTTGCAAGATGTAATCCGGTCGTTCGGAGCCTGCGAAAGCGCCGGCGCGAGCCAATACGTCCCAGTTTCGAACATAGCGGGGCAGTGGGTCTTGCTTTGCCGCGCGCCTTAGACCGCTTGTGGTTTCTAGATAGACATCAACCTGCGCGCTGGCGGCGATATCTGCGATGACTTGTTGGGATACGGCGCCGAGGGGCAGGGGGCCCACGATGAGCAGACCGCGTTTCGATTCCGCCAAGGAATTGGCGGCTTTTTGCAGGGCGTCGTCGGGCACGTGCCGCGTGGGTTGGGGGGCTACCGTGATGGGTTGCGATAGTGTCCGATTGACGTTCGCGGTCAGAGTCTTTTCGGCCTCTGTTGTCGGCTGCGCGGGGTCAAAGGGTTTCCGTACTCCCAAGTTTACGTGGACAGCTCCGGCGTCAGGGCCTTGGCAGAGTGCGACGCATTGGGCGGCGGTGCGTCGCAGGGAATGCAGACTGTGTGGGTCGGGCACTCCCGGGTCAAAGAAGCCGCGAACTGCATCGCCATATAACTGGGTCTGATTCACCGTCTGCGGTGCGGCGACTCCCATCAGTTCGGGAGGCCGATCCGCCGTCAGCACAAGTAGCGGAGCGGCGGAGTAGCCGGCTTCGAGGATGCTCGGAAGGTAATGAGCTGGGGCACTACCTGATGTACACAATACCGCTGCGGGGCGCCCCGTCAGTTTGCCCCAACCAAGGGCTGCGAACCCGGCGGAGCGTTCATCCATCACCACGGTGACTTCAACCCGCGGTTCAGCGACCATCGCCCACGCGAAGGGTGTGGAGCGGGAACCAGGGCTGAGGAATAGTTGGGAGAGCCCGGCGTCCGCTAGACTCACGGCCCAGAGACGAGCCCATTCGCTGGCGAGGTTTTTCACGACTCCGTTTTTACGCCAAGCGCTGCCAAGAGGGCGCCAAGTTTTAGTTGGGTTTCGCGGAACTCGTTCTCGGGTAGGGAGCCGCGAACTATGCCGGCGCCGGCATAGAGGTGGGCACAGCGTTCCTCCACGACCCCAGAGCGCAGCGCGACGACGAATTCACCGTCGCCTTCTGCATCGAACCAGCCAACTGGGGCGGCATACCAGCCGCGCGCTGACTGCTCGTTCTCTGATATCCACGTCATGGCACCGGGTGTGGGCACTCCGCCCACCGCTGGGGTGGGGTGAAGTTCGTCCACGAGTTCTAGGATGTGTGTCGGTTGTGCCAGCTCGCCTGCGATGGGCGTGCGCAGGTGGAGGATATCCCGAAGCTCGCGAAATTCTGGTGCCTCCGGGTAAGTCAGTTGCGAGCATCGAGAGCCCAAGCTGCCGACGATGGCGCTCACCACGTGGCCATGCTCCTCGGATTCTTTTTGACTATTACGGAGGTCGGCTGCGAGTTGTTGGTCACCGGACCGGGTCGAGCCGGCGAGAGCCTCGGTGACCAGGTTGAGTCCCTGTTTTTGAATCAGACGCTCAGGCGTCGCACCGAGAAAGGTCGAGCCAGTGGTTCGGAAAGCGAAACGCGTGCAGGAGAAGCTCGTCTTGCTGAGAGTGTACAGTGCCTCCAACGGGCTCAGGGCCTCATCGAAGCGTAGTTCCTGGCGACGAGCGGTCACGACCTTCTTGCATTGGCCTTGATCGATGGCGCGAAGGATTCGTTCGACGGATTTGCACCAGAGATGAGCGTCGTCGCCGGTGAAGGCCGTGGGAACCCGGCTAGGAGCCTCGCCGTGGGAGGCCTCAGAATTTAAACCCTCAAGCAGTCGTCCGGCACGTTGAGCTAGACCCTTGCGGATCTCGGTCGTCTCATGGCCGTTCAGCGCTAGGCTGAACCATGCTCGATCGCCGGTCTTACTGTAAGCGAATCGCGGCAACCAAAAGCGTGCATCCCCGAATCCCTGCCACGGGGCTACATCCGCTGATCCGGGCGCGAAGGCGAAGCCGCCGATCAAACGGGGGGAAGGTGCGCCGTCTCCTTGAGAACGAAGGCTGAGGCTCGAGAAAATCTCAATCGCTTGTGTCTTTACGGCATCAAAACGCCCGGTGCCCTGTGCGGTGGCTTCGGCAGCTACTCCAACGCCGGCGTATACATTTCCGTCTGGGGTTTCCCATACGACGACCGTGTCATCGCCCGCCGCTGTGACGAGACGTTCTGCAGGAGCCAACGGAGCTGGCACAGTGAGGACTGTGGGACGGGTGTTGTTCGCCAGCTGTTCAGCGAGCCAAGCTATGCCCCGCGCGGGATCCGCTGCGGTCGGAGCGGGCACAGCCATGGCCTAGGCCTTTTTTCGGGCCTGGCCGACGTACAGGTGGCACACGCCGAAGGTGAAGGGGACCACTTCGATGACCTCAAGGCCTGCGCTCTCCATGACCGCGGTGAATTCATCGGGTTCGGGGAACGCGGCGATAGAGCGTTGGAGGTACTTGTATTCTTTGGAGCCTGACAGCAGGCCGCCGAGAACAGGGACGATCGTATGGATATGAAAACGTGCGAGCGGCCCCATGAGGCCTGTGCGCGGTTCGCCGAGTTCGAGGATGGCGATACGGCCGCCGGGGCGCACCACGCGAGCCATTTCCCGAAGCCCAGCTTGTCGGTCAGGTACGTTTCGAATGCCGAAGGCGATGGTGGCGCCATCGAAAGAATCAGTTTCCTCGTCGATCTGTTCTGCTGATCCCTGGGCCAGAGTGATGCGGGAAGACAGCCCGGCTTTCTCGACTTTACGTTCGCCGACCTCGAGCATCTTCACCGAGGGATCGGTTCCGACGATGTTGGCTTTCGGGAAAATGTTGGCGGCCAGGATTGCCAAATCGGCCGTTCCGGTCGCAACATCGAGAATGCGTTTGGGTTCCCCGAGGCTGCGCACCGTCTTCCGGCGCCAGCGTTGGTCGATGCCCAGGGAAATGATGCGGTTGAGCAGATCGTATCGATCGGCGATGCCGTCGAACATGGCGCCGGATCCGCCACGGGGGGCTCCGGGGGCGAGGGGGGCTTGAACATCTACAGACATATGGGTTCCGGGTCGATGAGGACTAGAACCCCGACAAATGTGCGTCAAGTTGGGCGCGTATGGTGGTGCAGAGGGCGCTAGACGTGGCAGAATCCCTGACAACGATGACCTTTCGCGCCGTATTCCTGTCGTTCGTGCTGTTCACTTCCTTGTGCCAGATCGGGCCTGTCCAGGCCGAGGACGGTCATGAACACGCCGAATCCGTCGATGTCGCCGAGTTTTCTAGCTATGTGGAGGGCGCGGCTCGGCTCGAAGGCCGACTCTTGGCTCCGTGCTGTTGGAACCAAACTCTCGATATCCATGGATCCCCGGCAGCGACTGAGCTGCGGCGTGAGATACGAAAGCGCCTACGCGGAGGCGAGACCCCCGACGTTATCGAAGCCAGCATCATTGCGCGGCACGGGGATAAAATTCTTGCGGTCCCCAAAGGCAGTCCCCTTGCTAAATTGGGCATGTGGTTGGCGCTGGCGCTGGGGCTGGCGGCGTTTGGCGTGATCAAGACCCTGGTGCGATGGAACCGGCAGGGCGCTGACGAAAAACCCCGCGCTGAAGGAAGTACGGCCAGCACCCCTGAAGTTGACGATTGGGACGAACGCCTCGATGACGAGTTGAGTCGTCTCGACCGCGACGATTGACGGTACTTGCCGCGCGCTCAAGCGACAGTTTGGCGTGAACAGCATCGGACAGCGAAACCGAGCAGCGGGTGATTTAAGTATCGTCGCCGGTCTGGGGCTTCTCGATGAGCACCAAGTGGGCTCGATCCCAAGTGTAGTGGTACGAACTCTGCGCCTTCGAGTATTGGTATTCACGCCCCACCGGGCACACCTGACGCACCTTGATCCATGGTTCTGGATTGGCTGCGATGGTCTCGCGGGTGGCCGTGGGCGTAGCTGATTGCTGTCGAGCGGTAGCCAGGGCGTCTTGGCAGGGTTGATCACACCCGGCGCAGGGATCCCTGCGCATGACACCGGCGTCGGATCCATCGTCATCAAACACGATCAGTGCGCGTAGCGCGAGCCATAGACCGTAGCGCGGATGTATAGCCAGCTGGGCAGGTGAGGCGCCGGTGAGCCCGATGGCGCTCGCCATGGCAACGATAGCGATATAGTCGGGGTCAGCCCGGTGACTCCAGAAGATTTCGCAAGCCGGCGCCCCTCGCGTCGCCGACTTATTCAGCGCCGCCTGAACGTGAAACTGGATGTAGCGTTCCAGGGGTTCGGCTTCTGTGGGCAAGGTGCTCTCGGCGCGATGGTAGTCGCTCAAGAATCGGTGCCAGAGTTGTCGGGTATTACCGACAAGCAGCAGCCGCGCGTTCGGCCGTGAGATTTTCTGCAAGGGCACGCTGAGCCCCGTGCGAGTTAACGTTGCCAGCGATCCTGGCATGGTTACATCCAGCCCGGCGTCGGCCAAGGACGTCGTGAGGGTGCTTAGCCATTGGGGCGACGCGTCAGACACACGTCAGTCTATCGCAGATTTGAACGCGCCGAGCGTGACTTCTGCGCCTTCTTCTTGGCTGGCGCCTTCTTCTTGGCTGGCGCCTTCTTCTTGGCTGGCGCCTTCTTCTTGGCTGGCGCCTTCTTCTTGGCTGGCGCCTTCT
>SPKZ01020865.1_pt1 | contig 27979 bp, 19 predicted proteins | sample 2456571 | NCBI WGS metagenome assembly SPKZ01 (sample SAMN11192286, study PRJNA482655) | marine metagenome | biome: ENVO:00000447; feature: ENVO:00000244|ENVO:00000211|ENVO:00000569|ENVO:00002023; material: ENVO:00002151; isolation source: ocean water from marine abyssalpelagic zone ... | reverse complement strand
TAGAAGCTAACCCAAATGCTAAAGTCGTTTATATGCATTCTGAGCGTTTTGTTCAAGATATGGTTAAAGCGCTTCGTAATAATGCGATTGAAGAGTTTAAACGCTATTACCGCAGCGTTGATGCATTACTAATTGATGATATTCAATTTTTTGCCAATAAAGAACGTTCACAAGAAGAATTCTTTCATACCTTTAATGCGCTATTAGAAGGTAATCATCAAGTTATTTTAACCAGTGATAAATACCCTAAAGAAATTGTTGGGGTTGAAGATCGCTTAAAGTCTCGCTTTGGTTGGGGCTTAACGGTTGCTATTGAACCGCCGGAACTTGAAACTCGAGTCGCTATATTACAACGTAAGGCCGATGAGCATAAAATTCATTTACCCGATGAGGTTGCATTCTTTATTGCTAAACGATTGCGTTCAAATGTTCGTGAGTTAGAAGGGGCTTTAAATCGTGTGATGGCTAATGCTAATTTCACCGGTCGTCCTATTACTATCGATTTTGTTAAAGAAGCATTACGGGATTTATTAGCCCTGCAAGCTAAACTAGTGACCATTGATAATATCCAAAAAACCGTGGCTGAATATTACAAAATAAAAATCTCTGATCTGCTCTCTAAACGACGAACTCGTTCAGTGGCACGACCGCGTCAAATGGCGATGGCACTATCAAAGGAATTAACTAACCATAGTTTACCTGAGATTGGTGATGCTTTTGGTGGTCGTGATCATACGACGGTATTACATGCTTGCCGTCGAATTAAATCCCTGCGAGAAGAAAGTCATGATATAAAAGAAGACTATTCTAATCTTATTCGCACTTTATCGTCTTAATCGTTTACTGAGATTTAAAATTTTATGAAATTTACTATTGGCAGAGAACAGCTATTAAAGCCACTCACATTAGTCTCAGGGGCGGTTGAACGTCGTCATACGTTAGCTGTGTTATCTAACGTTCTCATGGATGTAAGCACTCACTCACTAAAGATAACGGCCACGGATCTTGAGGTCGAATTAATTGGTTTGACAGCGCTTGAGGGCGAAGTTATTCCTGGGATTACCACGGTACCGGCTAAGAAAATTTTAGATATTTGTAAAGGGTTGCAAGATGGTGCTGAGATAAAAATTGAAGTGGAAGGTGAGCGAATGATTATTCGTTCAGGCCGCAGTCGCTTTACATTATCAACATTATCAGCCGATGATTTTCCTAATATTGATAACTGGCACAGTGATACCGAGTTTGTGCTACCACAACATCTATTAAGATCGGTCATCGAAAGTACCCAATTCTCTATGGCTAACCAAGATGTTCGTTATTATTTGAATGGGATGTTATTTGAAATAAATAACGATGAGTTTAAAACTGTCGCCACCGATGGTCATCGATTAGCGGTCAGCAGTCGTCAAATTAATGCTGAGTTGCCCAATAAACAGGTGATTGTCCCTCGTAAAGGGGTGGTTGAGTTATTACGTTTAATTGAAGCGACCGACGAGCCTGTTAAGGTGCAAATAGGCGAGAGCCACTTACGTGCTAATATTAATAATGCGGTGTTCACCACTAAACTAGTGGATGGCCGCTTTCCGGATTATCAGCGTGTTTTACCTCGTGGTGGCGACAAAGTTATTATTACTTCACGGTTAGAATTAAAACAAGCGCTGGCTCGTGCATCTATTTTATCCAATGAAAAGTTTCGTGGTGTCCGTTTTAATTTTTCGGCTAATGAGCTTAAGATCACCGCCAACAACCCTGAGCAGGAAGAATCACAAGAGATCGTCGATTTAGAATATACTTTTGATGACTTAGAAATAGGCTTTAATGTTAGTTATGTACTAGACGCTCTTAATGCCCTCAAAAGCGAACAAATTAAAATGACCTTAGGCGACGCTAACAGTAGTGGTTTAATTGAGGCTGCTGATTCATCTGAGTCGATGTATGTTGTTATGCCAATGCGTTTATAGATGTTATTAGAGCAACTTTCTGTTCAAAAAATAAGAAATTTAGCTGATGTCAAATTGGAATTCGGTCAGCTAAATGTCATCTACGGTGATAACGGTAGTGGCAAAACCAGTCTGCTAGAAGCCATTCACTATCTTGCCCTCGGGCGTTCATTTCGTACTCATTTAGCTGGGCGAGTGATTCATCATGATCATGATCAGCTAATTATTTGGGGTAAAGCTAGCGGCCATTCTATTGGGATCCAACGCTTTCGAAATGGCGATGTGGTGATCAAAATTGATGGCGACAAGGTGACCCGTTTAACGACGCTACTAGAGTATTTACCACTGCAACTTATTACCCCTGAAAGCTTTACTTTATTAACCGGCGGTCCAACCATGCGCCGTCAGTTTATTGATTGGGGCGTGTTTCATACTGAACAAAATTTTCAGCCTATATGGCATAAATGTAAGCGACTATTAAAACAACGAAACTCATTGCTAAAGCGCAGAGCTAATTATCGAGAAATTTCCTATTGGGATCGAGAGTTAGTGCAATATGCACAACAACTTACCACCCTAAGAAATAACTATATAAACTCGTTTAATCCGCTATTACAGGGTATAATAGAACGTTTTCTGCCCGCCGTTACTGTGACTGTATCATATAGTCAAGGTTGGGATAAAAAAAGTGATTTATCTCAATTGCTTGAGAAGAATTACCCGCGAGATTTAGCCTTAGGTTATACCTCTGCCGGGCCACATAAAGCAGATCTCCGATTACGCTGTAATAATATGCCGGTTCAAGATGCATTATCGCGGGGACAACTAAAGCTTTTGGTTTGTGCGTTACGCATTGCACAGGGAATTCATTTGCGGACTCAAGTTGATAAACAGACCATTTATTTGGTTGACGATTTATCGTCCGAGCTCGATGCTAATAAACGGCAAGTGTTAATTGATCAATTGGTCGAAACACAAGCCCAATTATTTTTATCGGTAATCGATGTTAAACAAATAGCATCACAAACCAGTAAATATCAGACCCGCTTGTTTCACGTGGAACAGGGTGTGGTGACTCAGGATAAATAGAACGAGAATAATATATGTCAGAGAATAGTTACGATTCGTCAAGTATTAAGGTTCTTAAAGGACTAGACGCGGTGCGTAAGCGCCCAGGAATGTATATCGGTGATACCGATGATGGATCCGGTTTACACCACATGGTTTTCGAAGTGGTCGATAACTCGATTGATGAAGCCTTAGCGGGTCACTGTACTGAAATCACTATCACTATTCATTTAGATGGTTCTGTTTCAGTCCAAGATGATGGTCGTGGTATTCCGGTTGATATTCACAAAGAAGAAGGTGTATCTGCTGCCGAAGTAATCATGACGGTGTTACACGCCGGTGGTAAATTCGATGATAACTCTTATAAAGTATCAGGTGGTTTACACGGTGTTGGTGTTTCAGTAGTTAACGCTTTATCTGAAAAGCTTGAAATTACCATTAAACGTCATGACAAAGTACATTTCCAACAATACGTCCATGGTGTTCCTGTTGAGCCGTTAAGATCCATTGGTGATTGTACTGGCACTGGTACTAAAATGCAGTTTTGGCCAAGTGGTGATACTTTTACCAATCTATTATTTCATTTTGAAATATTGGCTAAGCGTGTTCGTGAGTTATCGTTCTTAAACTCTGGCGTTAACATTACTTTAGTCGATGAGCGCGGCGAAGGTAAGAGAAAAAATTATTGTTATGAAGGCGGTATTAGCGCGTTCGTCACTTACCTAAACCAAAATAAAACACCAGTGCATCCTGAAGTTTTCCATTTTAGTGATGAACGTCCTGATGGCACTACGGTTGAAGTAGCAATGCAGTGGAATGATGGTTATCAGGAGAATATCCTGTGTTTCACCAATAATATTCCACAGCGTGATGGCGGTACTCACCTTGCTGGATTCCGTGGTGCGTTAACACGTACGTTAAACACTTACATGGAAAAAGAAGGCTTTAACAAAAAGAATAAAACCAGCGCCACAGGTGATGATGCCCGCGAAGGTTTGACCGCTGTAATTTCTGTTAAGGTTCCCGATCCTAAGTTTAGTTCGCAAACTAAAGACAAATTAGTGTCTAGTGAAGTAAAGGCTGCGGTTGAGCAAAGCATGGGCGCTAAGTTTGGCGAATTCTTGTTAGAAAATCCTTCAATAGCTAAAGACGTAGTCGGCAAAATTGTTGATGCGGCCCGTGCCCGTGAAGCGGCTCGTAAGGCCCGAGAAATGACCCGTCGTAAAGGCGCGTTAGATCTTGGCGGTTTACCTGGTAAATTAGCTGATTGTCAGGAAAAAGATCCTGCGTTGTCAGAACTATATATTGTGGAAGGGGACTCTGCTGGCGGTAGTGCTAAGCAGGGGCGTAACCGTAAAAACCAAGCGATATTACCACTTAAAGGTAAAATTCTTAACGTAGAAAAAGCCCGCTTTGATAAGATGCTCTCTTCGCAAGAAGTAGCGACATTAATTACAGCATTAGGTTGTGGGATTGGTCGTGAAGAATATTTCCCTGAGAAAATTCGTTATCACAAAATCATTATCATGACCGATGCTGACGTCGATGGATCTCACATCCGTACACTATTATTAACTTTCTTCTATCGTCAAATGAATGAATTAGTTGAAAACGGTTATATTTATATTGCGCAGCCACCACTTTATAAAGTGAAAAAAGGCAAGCAAGAGCGTTATATTAAAGATGATGATATCCTGACTGAATATTTAACCACTATTGCTTTAGATAATGCAGCATTGCATGTTAATGCTCAGGCACCCGGTATTAACGGCACAGCCTTAGAAACATTAGTGAAAGAATTCCGTTTAGTAGAATTAATTATTTCTCGCTTAAAACGTCGCTATCCAGCAACGGTATTAACCCAGCTAATCTATTCACCGGAATTAACGGTTGAAGCATTAAGTGATAAAGAGCAAGTAGAATCTTGGTTAAATAGCGTGGTTGATGTTCTTAATGATCAGGATGCTAGTGGTACATTCTTCTCTGGCCAAGTGATTGCAGATGAAGAGCGCAACATGTTTATTCCAAAATTAATTATTCGGATGCATGGCGTTGATAGCGAATACCGATTTGAGCAAACATTCTTTGCTTCTGGTGACTATAGTAAAATAGTGAAACTAGGAAAAAATATTCACGGCTTACTCGAAGAAGACGCCTTTATCCAACGTGGCGAACGTAAAATTAATATCGATACATTTGCTCAGGCTGTTGAATGGTTGATGAAAGAATCGAAACGTGGTCTTTATATTCAGCGCTATAAAGGATTGGGCGAGATGAACCCTAGTCAATTGTGGGAAACTACCATGGATCCGGAAAACCGTCGTATGCTTCAAGTAACAGTTGAAGATGCGATTGCTGCGGATCAATTGTTTACTACCTTAATGGGCGATCAAGTTGAACCTCGTCGACAATTTATCGAAGAGAACGCATTGAATGTTGTTAACTTAGATGTCTAACTAACCTAAGTTTAAGAAATAAAAAAGAGCCTTATGGCTCTTTTTTTTGTCCAAAAATTATCATTGTAATGCTAAGATCTATTTAAAGTTTAAAGGAGATGATAATGAGTTGGTTTAGTAATCTGATGAATCGAGTTCGGGTTAAGGAAGACACATCAATAAGAAGTTTACCGGTCAAGGTTGAAGCAACGGTTGCTATCGTAAAAAAAGAATCGATTCCGATAAAAATTGATTTTATTAATTCTGAGCATTTATTTTACGATTTATTATTTGGTCAGCAAGCTAATAGCACAGGGATTGAGAACTCTTTAGAATTAAAAGTAGTTGAAAAGGTTACTGAGCTTTTATTAAAACCTAATAATGTGATCTTTGAACCTTTCCCTAAGCTATTAAAAGACGCTTTAGATTTAATAGATAAACAAGCTTCGGTCCTTGAGATTGAAGCATGCTTACAACAAGATCCTAAGATGGCATCAGAAATAGTTAAACTGGCAAACTCACCAGTATTTAAATGTGCCAAACAAGAAGTCAAAAGTTTAAAAATGGCTATTAATTTTGTTGGTATAGAATCGCTAAAACAAATTGTTACCACGGCATCGTTGTCTTCAGTGATGAAAGTTAGCCCGATCTACTTTAAAGTTTTTGGTGAAAAAATTTGGCAACACTCTTTAAATACAGCAAATGTTAGTCAACAATTAGCGGTGGCATATGGTCAAGATGCTGATGTCGCTTTCTTTGTTGGTCTGATTCACGATGTTGGAAAAATAGCGATATTTAATACTTTAGTTAACGAAATAAAACTATCAATCCCGGGAACACAACCGGGGTCTCTTAGCTTTAGAGAGATGATGACGACGATATCAACAAAACTATCAGTTACGATTGTTAAAGGGTGGGATCTGCCTGAAGAAATCGTTAAAACATTAAAGCAATATAGTTATGTCGACATGATTGATGAACCTGATATTTTAACCAAAATTTTGGTAGAAGCTAAATTAATTAGTGAAGTTTCATTGTTATTAAAGAGCCAATTAATTTCTGAGTTAGATGCGGAAGTTATATTGAGCCAACAAGATATTGATTACAAAAAATTAAGCTTAGTTGAATATTAGCGAAAAAAAAGCCGCAATGTGCGGCTTTTTTTGATAAAAATCAGTTGCTAATTTTGTAATAATGATATATCGGCAACATTTAAGAATTGGTTTCTTAAAATATTTAATAATGCCAGGCGATTTAATTTAACAGCTTGGTCATCACACATCACCATTACATTATCGAAGAAGGTATCAACTGGCTCTTTAAGTTGTGCGAGTTGAGTTAGCGCTTCGTTATAATCACTGGCTGCAAACACTGGTGCTAGTTGTTCGGTTAGGCTAGCAACCACTTGAGCTAATGCTATTTCAGCAGGCTCAGACAATAAACTTTGATCGACTTTATCTGCAATAACATCATCGGTTTTGGCTAGGATATTACCCACACGTTTGTTTGCTGCTGCTAGCGATTTTGAAGCATCTAAGGCTCTAAATGCCGTCACTGCTTCAATACGCTTATTAAAGTCGCTAGGGCGTGTTGGGCGACGTGCCATGACTGCTTTAACAATATCCGTAGAGATATTTTTACCTTGATACCAAGCATTAAAGCGGCCAAGCATAAAATCAACCACTGACGTTTCAACTTCATGTGATAGCTTATCACCATAAAGATCCGCAGCAGCTTTAACTAGCTCGACTAAATCTAAGTTAAGTTCTTTCTCAATGATTATCCGTAAACTACCGATAGCAGCACGGCGCAATGCAAAGGGATCTTTATCGCCTTTAGGCAATTGGCCTATGCCAAAAATACCCACTAAGGTATCAAGCTTATCGGCTAAAGCAACAGCACATGCCACCAATGAACCCGGTAAGTTATCACCAGAAAAACGTGGCATATATTGCTCGTTTAATGCTAATGCTACATTTTCAGTCTCACCGTCAAAGCGAGCGTAGTACATCCCCATAACGCCTTGAACATCAGGGAACTCTAATACCATGTCGGTCATTAAATCTGTTTTACATAACAAGCCTGCACGCTCGGCATCGACCACATTAGTATCAATCTTTGTCGCTATGATTTTAGCTAGTGCAGCAATCCGTAATGATTTTTCTTTTAAAGTGCCAAGTTGCTTCTGAAATAAAATGTTTTCCAAACTTCCTAAGCGACTTTCTAATGTTACTTTTTGATCTTGTTTAAAGAAAAATTCAGCATCGGCTAGGCGAGGGCGAACTACTTTTTCGTTACCAGAAATAACTTGCTGTGGATCTTTACTCTCGATATTAGCAACGAAAATAAAACGAGCCATTAGCTTGCCGTTATTATCTAACAATGGAAAATATTTTTGATTATCTTTCATGGTATAGATAAGAGCTTCAGCAGGAACATCTAAGTATCTTTCTTCAAAGCTTCCGACTAAAGTGACTGGCCATTCAACCAATGATGCTACTTCTTCTAGTAAATCATCATCAATTTCAGCAACACCATTTTCTTGCTTGGCTGCAGCTTCTACTTGTGCTTTAACCAGTGCTTTACGCGCATCGTGATCGACTATCACAAAACCTTTTTCCTTAAGCAGGCTGACATAATTGTCGGCATGATCAAGTATCAAGTCTTCACTACAATGGAAACGATGACCACGGATAATTCGAGCTGACTTACAACCTAAAATTTCAGCATCAATTAATTGGTCGCCAAATAAAATGGTTAAGGTTTTTGTTGGGCGAATAAACTGGATGGTATTGTTACCCCAGCGCATTGGCTTAGCTATTGGAAGTTTAGCCAAAGCTAGCTCGATCATTGCAGGGATTAAATCTACAGTGGCTTGGCCTTTAACTTCAGCTTTAAAAACTAACCATTCACCTTTATCTGTTTTAAGACGGTCAGCTTGTTCAACGGTGATGCCATTAGAGCGAGCCCAACCTTGAGCTGCTTTAGTCGCATTACCTTCGGCATCGAATGCTGAAGAGATTGCTGGGCCACGTTTTTCAATAATTTTATCAGCCTGACCCGCAGACAGTTGCTTTACAGATACGGCTAAACGACGAGGTGAAGCTAAAAAGTCAATCGACTCAAAATCAATACCAGCCTTCGTTAGTTGGGCTTCAATGCTATCGCTAAAAGCAGTAGCAAGGGTGCGAAGTGACATCGGTGGTAACTCTTCAGTACCCAGTTCGATAATTAAATTTTGCACGGTCATGTTATTTTTCTCCGTCATTAACTGTGGTTTTACATAACGGGAATCCAAGGGCTTCGCGCTTGGCATAATAGCTCTCAGCGACGGCTTTAGATAACGATCTAACTCGTAGAATATAACGCTGACGCTCAGTGACCGAAATAGCATGACGGGCATCCAGTAAGTTAAAAGCGTGAGAAGCCTTCATCACTTGCTCGTAGGCTGGTAATGGTAAATTAGCTTCGATAAGCTTTTGACTGTCTTTTTCACACTGATCAAATTGTGCGAATAACGATGGCACATCGGCATGTTCAAAATTAAAAGTCGATTGTTCAACTTCATTTTGGTGAAATACATCACCGTAGGTTACACGGCCAAGCGGACCATCAGTCCAAACTAGATCGTAAATACTATCGACACCTTGAATGTACATCGCAAGACGTTCAAGACCGTAAGTAATTTCACCAGTGACCGGAGTACATTCTAGGCCACCTACTTGTTGGAAATAAGTGAACTGAGATATTTCCATACCATTAAGCCAAATTTCCCAACCAAGTCCCCAAGCACCAAGTGTTGGTGATTCCCAGTTATCTTCTACAAAGCGAATATCATGAACTAAAGGATCTACCCCTAACATTGCTAACGATTCTAGGTATAGCTCTTGGATATTATCAGGGCTTGGTTTGAGGACGACCTGAAATTGATAATATTGTTGTAAGCGGTTAGGGTTTTCGCCATAACGGCCATCTGTTGGACGGCGACAAGGCTGTACATAAGCACTGCTCATAGGTTCAGGACCTAATGAGCGTAAAAAAGTTTGCGGATGGAAGGTGCCAGCACCCACCTCCATATCTAACGGCTGAACAATAACGCAGCCTTGGCGTGACCAATAATCTTGCAGCGCAAGGATTAGCCCTTGGAATGTTTTAGTATCGTAATTAGGCATCATTTCAGTTATAACTCTGGCCGATTAATAAAAAATGGCTTTAATTATAGCATCGACAACAGTAATGATAGTAGGGTATTTTAACAACAATATTTTAATTGGAGCACAAATGTATGACAAAGTCTGTTGTAAAAATTTGTCCATGGGTTGGCAAGGATCAAATATACATTGATTACCATAATAATGAGTGGGGACGTCCAGTTTACGACTCGATTGAATTATTTGAAAAACTCTGCCTTGATGGTCAGCAAGCTGGATTGTCATGGATTACCATTCTTAAAAAAAAGCAGGGTTACCGTGATGCTTTCTGTCAGTTTGATCCCTATAAAATTGTTGATCTAAGTCCCCAATACCTCGAACAACAAATGGAAAACACCTCGATTGTTCGCAATAGATTAAAGATAGCTTCTATCGTTCGTAACGCTAATGGTTATATTAATATGGAAAATGATGGGATCAATTTTAGTGATTTCATTTGGTCCTTTGTTGGTGGCGAGCCAATCATTAATAAATATTTAACCATTGATGAAGTACCCGTTACCTCAGAACAGTCGATAGCTATGTCAAAGGCATTAAAAAAATTAGGATTTAATTTTGTTGGGCCAACAATTTGTTATGCTTTTATGCAAGCGGTTGGGCTGGTTAACGATCACTTATTTGACTGTGATTATTATGGTCAATGTAATCGTTAATGAAAAGGCTATCATGACTATTGGTCATGATAGCAGCCTTAGGTTAGTTTATTTTTCGAAATAGAAAGTTTGACGTTTTCTTTCGCGATTGCCAACTTCATTCATGGTGTTGGCATTATATAAGCGACCGTTAACCATGGTTAATGAAACATTATCTGTCAGGCGAATGTTTTTCAGCGGATCGCCATCAATCACTATTAGGTCGGCTAGTTTTCCTGTTTTTATGGAGCCAATGGCATGGTCCATTCCGATATAATGGGCAGGATCGATGGTAGCTGTTCGCAGAGCTTCTAATGGAGACATGCCTCCCTGTTCAAACATCCATATCTCCCAATGAGCACCTAAGCCTTCACGTTGGCCATGAGCACCAATGTTGGACTTAACACCTAAATCTCTTAATTCTTTAGCGACCTGGGCATTACTAATATGATTATAGTGATGATCAGGAGCTTTAGGTCGACGCATTGAACGCGGTTTAAATACATCGCTAGGAACAAAAGTATTGAGCTTATGATTGGTCCAAACGTCTGTTTTATCGTACCAATAATTTTCACCCCAAATTCCCCCATAGGCGACAACCAATGTTGGTGTATATCCAACCTGAGTTTGGCTCCAAAATTGTTTGATATCGTCATAAATTTTAGCCGGTGGAATAGAATGTTCAATACCGGTATGACCGTCAGCAATCATCGTTAAGTTATGTTGTAATAAAGATCCACCTTCTGGAACTACCATCATTTCTAACTCTCTACCGGCGGCAATGACTTGTTGGCGTTGATTACGACGAGGTTGATTATAGCTTTTAACACTGAATGCTCCCACTTTCTTTAATCGCTCAAGGTGAAATTTAGCATCTTCTAGACTGTCTATATGTGATGTATAGCCGACCCCTTCAGCACCGTACAAAATGGTGCCAGTGGAAAATATTCTTGGCCCAACAATTTCACCGGCTTTTTGTAATTCACTGGCGGTAAATACCTCCGTCGTGTCATTTGATGGGTCATGAATGGTGGTCACTCCGAAGGTTAACTCGGCGTAGTTCTCCCAGTTTTGCTGGGGAATAATTTCGTTGCTGCCTTGGTTACTATGGGCGTGCACATCAATTAAACCAGGCATTATTGTTTTACCTGTTATATCGATAATCTTTGCATTGTCCGGAATAGTAATAGAGTCCCTAGTACCAACCGCAGTTATTATGTTTTGTTCAACGATAACAACGCCATTTTTAATGACTTTATCGCCTTCCATCGTAATCACCTGGCCACCAACAAATGCAATTGTTCCACGTGGAACATCTGATTTTTGGTTGAAACTAATATTGATACCATGTTCCGTTGGCAATATAGTTTGCTCGGTATCAACTGATTTCGTTAGTTCAAATAGGCTTGATACATCATGACTGTACAGTTCAGGACCTAAAGACCAATAGAGCTTGTTGCTATCATTAGTCCAACTAATATTTTCACCAGCACGTTTAGAGAGCTCTTTCACCGGTAAGTTTTTTGCTTTTGGTGCTATTTCTAGTGTTTTAACGGTATGGGTAAATGGTGTTACATAAACTCTAAATCGTTCAGCAAAAGCGACAAACTTACCATCAGGACTTACTTTAAATTCTGTTGCCAATTTACTGGTATAGTGTTCGGATTTTTTACTGCCATCAGTTTTAATACTATTAAATTGTTGTTTGTCATCACCATAATCCATAAAGAAGATACGATCATTATCAGCACCAAATTGTGGCATATAACCTGATTCTGTTATTAAAGTAGATTTCCCACCTTTGCTTAGTACTTGATAAATTCCACTATTTAGTGACCAAGTGTCAGGAAGAATATTACCACCATGTACTTTTCGATAAACTACCGTCTTTCCGTCTGGCGAAAAAGTGGCTTCAACATACTTACCCGGTTCATTGGTAATTGTTTTTCCTTTACCTGAACCTGAACGACTCGATATAACTCGAACTGAACCTTGGCCTTGATCATCCCAAGTGGTGTAGACAATATTTTTGCCATCACGAGACCATTGTGGGAATAACTCGAATTGTTGCTTAGCTTTGGTTAAACGCTTTGGTTTGCCATTTGGTAGTTTTTTTACCCATAGTTTACCTAGCGCTTCGTATATTACTTTCTTGCCATCAGGAGATACTTGAACATTACGGAGCATTTTGACATCAAAAGTTGGTTTTTCGATTGATTGCTTAAACCGCAGTGCTGGCTGAACTTGCTTGGTTACTTTGATTGAAAAAGGAATAACAGAGTTTTTATTATTGGCTAATTCCAATTTGTTAATCTTACCTCCGGCCCAAAAGACAATTGATTTGTTGTCGGGAGTCCAATCAATAGTTGGATAAACCCCATGAATAGCCCATGTTTCTTGCATATCTCGATCGAGCTTAGAGAATACTTTTTGGTGTTCACCGCTGCGTAAATCATAAATATAGAGAGATGACTGGAAGTCATCTCTCGCAATGTAAGCTAACTTTTTACCATCAGGACTTGGTGTTGGTCTTATTGCACCTCCCATGCCGCTGATAATAACCTTTATTTCTCCTGACTCACGGTCAAGACGTTTAATCTTATAGATCCCTTTGACTGAGTCTTTACTGTAATGAAAGGTTTTACCCGGAGTTGCATCTTGACTGAAATAAATATATTTTCCGTCTGGTGAAAAGGCTGGCTCGCCTAAATCTTTTTGATCGTTAGGACGCTTAGTCAACTCAACACCGCTACCACCGGTTTTGTGATACATCCATACTTCACCAGCACCTAATGAGCGCCCTGATGTAAAGTGCTTACGCGCTACAATGTAGTTGCCGTCAGGACTCCAAGCTGGGCTATTGAGTAATCTAAAGGTTTCTTCAGTGACTGCTCTAGTATTCTTGCCATCACTATCCATGATCCAAATATTGTCACCGCCTCCTTGATCCGAAGTAAATGCGATATATTTGCCATCGGGGCTAAACTTTGGCTGCATATGCCAAGCGATGCCTTTGATTAAAGGGGTCGCTTTACCGCCAGTCATCGGCATTTTGTAAATATCACCCAACAGATCAAATACTATTTCTTTACCGTCAGGGCTAATATCAATATTGAGCCATGTACCCTCGGTAACATTGATTGTAATATCGTTAAAGCTACCTTGAGGTGCGTTAACATCCCATTTTTTTTCTTTTGTTAAATCTTCAGCTGAAATTGTACTGGCAGAGATAGAGAGTGCGACAGCCGCAGCTATCAGGGTCATGGTTAAGCGAATTTTCATGGCCATTCCTAAAATGGTTAAAATTAACTTAACAATATAACCCACTGTTATTCATAGGTGTAACTGAAATTGTAATATGAAGTGTTAAATGTTGATTATCTATTTGATATTTAAAGTTTTTTGATAATATACTTATATGGGGTTGTATCTATTTCTGCACTAATTAATTGATGATCCATAAAACGACAAAAACTTGGAATATCACGAGTGGTTGCAGCATCATCCGCTGTAACGAGTAAAGTTTCACCGCTAGCCATTCTTCTAATGGTTTTTCTGAGCATCATGACTGGTTCTGGACAACGTAAGCCGATGGTGTCTAAGTGGTGATTTGTTTGCTGAGTCATAACTATTTATCAATGATTTTAGAAAGACTAATTTTAACGCTTTTTAAGCTGTTAACCAAGGGCTGTTACTCTTTTGGGTAGGCTATATCACGGTACTTAATATCATTACCCTGTCTACTCATTGATCAGACACCTGATTAATTACTAGGATTAAATACTTAACAGGAGGAGTTTGTATGAACACAGTAAATAAAATAACCGTACGTTGGCTTAACCCTTTAGGTCTTTCGCATTATGATGAGCTGATGGGGCAAGCATTAAGCGCAATAAAAAACCCGACCACTACACTCGAGGTGGTCTCACTCAATAATAATTTAACCCTAGATAATCTTGAGTATCGTTACTATGAGTCCTTAGTGGTGGGTGACACGGTTCGCGCCGCTAAAGAAGCCGATGAAAATAAGGTTGATGCAATGGTGATCGGCTGTTTCTATGATTTAGCGCTGGAAGACTGTCGAGAGATCTGCCGTGACACTATTATTGTTGCGCCTTGCCAAGCCAGCATGCAAATAGCCGCTAGCATTGCCAATAAATTTTCAGTGATTGTTGGCCAGGTGAAATGGATTGAACAAATGAAAGAACGTGCTTATCACTACGGTTATCGTGATCATTTAGCATCGATGCGATCGATTGGAATTAGTGCCAACGCATTGCAATGCGACCCTGAATATACGGTGAAAAAAATTATTGAACAAGGTCGCATAGCGATGGAACAAGATCACGCTGAGGCATTAATTTTAGGCTGCACTTGCAATTTTGGCTTGTATAAAAAAGTTCAAGATGAACTCGGGATCCCTGTAATCGATCCTTTAATTGCGGCGTTTAAAACGGCTGAGTATTTAGCTGAACTTAAAGTCAATCACGGATTAACCGTTAGCAATAAATGGAGTAGCGAACCACCACCAGAGGAGGAAGTTGAAAAATTCAAACTTAATCAACTGCCTACGCCAATTGGTAATAAACTGATTTATAATTAACCTGGATCCGCTTATACGGAGCTCAGGTTAACTAAGACTGGCTCGCGACTAAAATGGTCATGGCTTCATTACGGTTGGTGACATTGAGTTTTACAAACAAATTCTTAAGATGAAACTTGACCGTATTATCTGATATGCCTAATTGGAGACTAATTTGTTTGTTGGTCATTCCCGTGATGAGGTAAGGGGCTATTTGTTGTTCTCGTTGCGAAAGCCCTAATTTATCGAAGTCGCTTAATTGTTGTTGCTGTAATTGCTCGAGCAGAGTGTCGATAAAATTAATTTGTGACTGCGCTAAGGTTAAAGTCTTAGCTTGCTGTTTTAGCTCCGCCAACAATCGTCCGATTAATGGCGGTAATTCAAAAAATACCGTGGTGATGCCGTGCTGTTGAGCAATTGGTAGCACGATCTGTAATTTGTCGATGGCTTGTGGTATTTTTTTCGCTTGCCAAAGTAACAATGCCTCTACCGAGTGAACTCGAATAATATAGATGTTTTGTTGGGTTCTGCTTGCTAGCTCCGCTAATTTTTTACAATAATTTAAACATTGATTACTAATGTTCTTGCTTAAGTAGTGCAAGGTCATTACCCAGTAGTATTCGGTAATTATTTGCCACATTGCCGTTGGTTCTTGCCAATATTGCTCTCGAATGATTAAGCTGTTGGTTTGGTTGAATTGATCAATATCATTGAAAATAATCGAAATTTTAAGTTTTAGAACATCTAGTAGTTTACTTAAACGTGATAAATCCCGCTGTTGTGCCACCTGATAACCGCGCGCAAGAAATTGAACCGCTAATAGTTGATCTTGCTGCGCTATCGCTAAATTTATCGCTAATTTAAAGCTAACGGCATAAATATCGTGCCAGCAATCCTTGTCTTCTAGTATGGCTATTTCTTGGTTTAATAGTTGTTGCGCCTGACCGTGTTGATGTTGGTGGTAATGTAATTCCGCCATTAAGCAATGAATCATCGACTTTAAGCCATTATCTATTCCTAAATGTTGCTGAGCTAACTCACTGGCTTGCTTAAATTGCTGCTGTGCCTGTTGTGATAGGCCGCGATAGGCTAAAGACTGGGCATGGTGTATTTGACTATAACTTAAACCAACCCAGCAATTGGCTAAACGCATCTCTTGCTCGCCGTACTCGGCCATTGGTTGCGCGTTAGCAAACTCGCCGAGTTGATTATAGATTAACGCTAAGCAGGCGAAGATAATTCCTCGTGCTAAATGGTCATGCTCTGCTAATTGATCTAAGTTGTGAGTAAGTGATGTGATAGTACTTTGTTTTATAGCGTGATCTAGGTAGGTTTCGTTAATAATATCCATCAGAAGTAAATCACGTTCCGTGATACCACTAAGCTCAGGTTCGTTCAATTGCTCAACATATACTGCTTTGGCGATGGCTAGTTGTTGATTAGCCATTGCGACATTACCCAGTTTTAATGATAAATAAGACTGCATCAATCCTAAGCTTGGTGAATTTGTTAATTGTTCTTGATTAAAATTAGCTAATAAAGACTCAACAAAGCCAATGCCACGCATTAAAATCATCTCCCAGCCATTTGACTGATTAATTAACTCAATCGCTAACGATGGGTTCTTTGCTCTGATGCATTGTCCAACTGCCTCATTAAGATGCAGTTGCTTTGCATAATAGACAGCGGCTCGACAGCGTAAAGCATTACTCGATGTCTGGCCTAGTTGTGATAATGAAGTTAGCTGTAAAAAGTCTGAAAAAAGATGATGATAACGAAAATAAGTTGCACCAATATCCAAGGGAATGACTAAGGATTGATGACCACGTAGTTGCTCTAAAATTTGCCGACTATTTTCTATTTCACAAACATAGTTTGCTAACTCAATGTCGAAGCGATCAAGAAATGCTGTTTTAATTAAAAAGTTTTTTATCTCTGGCGATAATGTCGCAAAAATCTGTTGTGACATATAGTCGTTAAGGGTTTCAGTATTGGTGGTCAGCAGTTGTGCTATGTTATCGTTGGGGTGTTGCTGCTGCCATAATAATACTAACTGAATAGCAACGGGCCAGCCTTCTGTACGGGAAAATAATTCATCAATTTGTTCAACACTGTAGGCATTTTTTAATAAATCTTGACACTCAAGCGCTGAAAACGTCAGTTGGTCATAACCGATGTTTAACCATTTCCCCGTCACCATCAAATGGCTTGTTGAAAGCAAGGGCTGAATACGACTACTAATTACAATGTGTACATTATTGTCGGAATATTGGGTTAAAAAATCAATAAACTGAGTGATTACGGGGTTAGATATGAACTGAAAATCATCAAAAAAAAGATAAAGTTGAGGCTGCGAGTTGATTAGCGCCTGTATGACTTGATGACGCCATGTTTCAAAATCTCGACTGGCAGATAAACTGTTCGCCTTAGTGATAAAACTTTGATCGACTAAGCCATGATAAAATAAAGCGTGACTTAATAAATTGATAAACTGGTTGGGTTCATCATCAGAGGGATCGAGAGATACCCATACCACCTTATTATCTGACTTCTGCTCTAAATTCATTAAAAATTGTGCTAATAATGTTGATTTACCAAAACCTGCCGGGCTGATTAGAGTCGTTAATTTGACATGTTGATTAGCCATCAACAAATCTAATAACGATAGTCTTTGAGTTATCTTAACCCATTGTTGTGGCGGTTTAAATTTTTGTTCTAAGATGGCTAGTGGTTGCGCCATTATATCCCCTTAACAAGATTTTACTACCCGCTCGGGTAGGTCAGTTTTAATCCCTTTATCCCCCTAGCTATTGTCAACATTGTTGGCGTGTTCCTGAGAGCCTAGGATTAAGTTGTAACATTAATTAATGACTATTGAGCAGTAGCCATTCTTATTAAAACAATAACAAGGGACATCGCCATGTCAACTAAAGTGTCAATTAAAGCCCTGTTTTTTAAAACAAGCCCGCTAACTTTAGCGGTAATATCAGCCATGGGAATCAGTATTAGCAGCACCAGTTTTGCGCAACAAAACTTACCAAATAAAGAGATCGAAGTCATTGAGGTAACATCGCGACAACGGACCGAGAATGTTCAAAATGTCCCGATTGCCATTACGACCTTTGGCGCTCAAGAGATTGAAGACCTTGGCATTGAGCGAGCCGGTGATTTTATCGCTTTAACGCCGAATATGACGATGGTCGAAGCGCAAAATGCTGGCACCTCATTTATTACCATTCGAGGTCTTTCTCAGGTTCGAAATGGCGAGTCACCAGTCGCAATATCTATCGATGGTGTTTTACAAATTAGTCCCAATCAATTTAATCAAGATTTATTCGATATTGAACAAATTGAAGTGTTAAAAGGCCCTCAGGGAGCACTTTATGGCCGCAATGCCATTGGCGGTGCGATCAACATCACCACCAAAAAACCAACGGAAGAGCTATCGGGTTACGCAGAGTTAGACTTAGGTAATGGTGGGCTTAAAATGATTACGGGTGCTATTAGTGGGCCAGTTAATGACGAGTTTAGCTATCGCGTAACAGCATCATATAAAGATTACGATGGCTTGATCGACAATGTGTACCTAAATACTACCGTTGATTTCCAACAAGATCAGAATATTAGAGGTCGTTTTATTTGGCAACCTAGTGATGAATTTACTGCCGATCTGCGTTTATCCTATGGTAAAACGGAAGGAGGAGCAGTCAACTTTATTTATCAACCTTTGTTTAATATTAATGATGCCAATGATACAAGCATTAAATTAGAAGCTAATAACCTTGGACAAAATGATCGAAAAATCAGCTCCAGTGCATTAAAACTCGATTGGGATTTTGAACCAGGCACCGCGACATTTATTGTCGCTCATGATCAAGTCGTCGAATTTTTAGCGGGAGATCAGTTTCCATATAGTCGTAATATTTCAGCGACTTCACCATTTGGAGTCAATATTTTGGACGGGGTTCAAACCCAGTTTCTAGACGTTAAAGCCACCAGTTATGAATTGCGATTTACTTCCGATGGTAGTCAAGATTTTCGATGGATTGCTGGCCTTTATTTGTTGCAAACCGATCGCTATATTTCAACCACCAGTGGTTTAGATTTGGGGAAAGGGATTGCTCGCATTGAACGAAAACCGTTACCAAATAGCATTAGTCCGACCCAAACCTTTTTAGCTGATGATAATGATAACACCGCATCTGCAGCCTTTGTTCAATTTAACTATAGCATTAACGATGACCAAGAAATTAGTGTTTCAGGTCGTTATGATATTGATAAACGTACTCAGATTAACCGTGCACCAGTCTCTTATGACAAAAATAGTGGTCAAGTAAGAAAGACCGAATTCAAAAAGTTCCAGCCTAAAGTGTCTTATATTTATACCGGACTTGATAACCTATCGTTATATGCAAATTATTCTGAAGGTTTCCGCAGTGGTGGTTTTAATCAGAGTGGTGTGGGTCGCAATGCCGTGAGCTTAGGCGTTAATGGCGTATCTGATCTTTATAAGGCAGAAGAAACCACGAACTATGAATTAGGGATCAAAGGGCTATATCCAGAATATGGCACGCGATTTAATGCGACACTGTTTAATACTACCATTGATAATCAACACTTTTTTGTCTTTGTTGGCGCGCTTGGCGCACAAGTGTTAGTGAATGTTGATGAAGTTGCATTAATCGGGGGCGAGTTAGAATTTAAGACCTCGATTAACGATTATTTTGATATTTATGGTGGCGTTGGCATCACCGATAGCGAAATAAAAGATTATGGATTAGATCCATCTAATGTCGGTAACAAAGCCGCTTATGTTCCTAACTATACGATTAATCTTGGTACCCAGATTAGCTCAGAGATGATCACAGGTTGGCTATCAACTTTAACAATTGATTGGGAGCAACGGGGCAAGCAGTTTTGGGATCCGGGTAATACATCAGCACGTGATGCAATCGATCTCGTTAATCTACGGCTTGGTTTTAATAAGGACGAGGGTGATTGGAGCGTTAACCTTTGGGCCAAAAACATCTTAGATGAACAATATAATGCGGAATGGGTATTGGGAGGCTTCACCCATCCTGGCTCTGAACGGACCTTTGGCATTGAGCTCCGCTGGACGATGGAGTAAGGCATGAACCAACAACAGTTGCTATTAGATGCACTTCAACAAGGGGCTTGGGATGATTATTTCGAATTATTAAAGAAAGAGTTATCCAAATACTTCGATATTAAATTGTTAACCATTAGTCTGATCGATATGACTAATCGTAAAGCTAAACGACTTTATAGTTCTAACCCAAGTGCCTATGCGAAAGGGGGGTTTAAGGACATTGAAGATACCTATTGGACCGACACTGTGCTTAAGCAGCAACAGGTCTTTATCGGTCATACCATTGAACGATTAGCTGAGTTCTTTTTTGATCATCAGCTGATCGCTAGTCTGGGGCTAGGCTCGGTAATTAACTGGCCGATCATCTTTAATCAACAGGTGGTAGGCACCATTAATTTACTCGCTGAGGCCGGTAGCTATCAAGACCAAGATTTAAGCTCATTAGAGACTTTGTATCCTTGGCTATTAATACCATTGCTTAGCTTAGATTAAAATAAGGAATTAACATGACAAAACGAATTTTTGTAACCACGGATGTCGGTGGTACTTTTACCGACTTGGTTTACCTCAGCGAAGATAGCCAAGGGGTACAACAACTTAAAACGGCGAAAACCGACACAACGCCACCAAACTTTGAACAAGGGGTACTCAATGTTATGGCTAAGGCAGGGGTCACTGGCGCTGAAATAGATGTGATGGCCCATGGCACGACCGTTGTGATTAACGCACTAACCGAGCGAAAAGGTGCTAAAACTGGATTAATTACTACCAAAGGGTTTCGTGATGTCTTAGAAATAGGGCGCGGTAACCGCCCTGATTTTTTTAACCTTGATTATCAAAAACCACAACCGTTTGTGCCACGACACTTACGTTGTGAGTTGGATGAGCGTATTGATTATAAAGGTAATATATTGAAGCCTTTAGATCTTGAACCTTTGGCTAAAATACTAGAAATGATGATTAAAGAGGGCGTTGAAGCCATAGCAGTTTGTACCTTAAACTCTTATAAAAACTCAGATCATGAACTAAAAATTGCAGAACGAATTCGTCAACTTCAAGGTGACCACTTTGAAATCACCTGTTCCCATCAAATATCTCGGGAATGGCGTGAATATGAACGCACGAGTACCACCGTATTATCCGCATATGTTCAACCGATTGCGGCACGTTACCTTGAAAATTTATATCAAGGACTTAAACGGCAAGACTTTGCTGGGCAGTTTTATGTGATGCAATCAAATTGTGGTGTTGATACGTTAGAAAGCGCCAAAAAAGTACCTATTACTATGGTGGAGTCAGGTCCGGCTAGTGGTTTCTGGGGGGCGGCTGAATTAGGTAAAATTATTAATGAGCCTAATGTTATCGCGCTCGATATTGGTGGTACCACCGCAAAATGTGCATTAATTAATAATGGTGAAGTGCCTATTTCTTCTGATTATTATATTGAGCGTTCACAAACATCAGCTGGCTATCCGATCATGATCCCGGTGGTCGATTTAATTGAGATTGGTAATGGTGGCGGCTCAATTGCTTGGGTTGATCAGTTTTCAAAACTCCATGTCGGACCGCAAAGCGCTGGTGCTGAACCTGGTCCCGTCGCCTATGGTCGTGGCGGTACTCAAGCAACGACCACCGATGCTAATTTAGCGTTAGGTCGAATTAATCCTGACTATTTCTGTGGCGGTGAAGTGAAGGCAGATATGACGGCTGTAACACAATCCTTAACGACTTTAGCTGATGAACTTGATATGTCAGCTACTCAAGTGGCACAGGGAATTGTACGAATGGCCAATAATAATATGGTTAACGCCCTTAAGTTGGTCTCGATTAACCGCGGTCACGATCCGCGTGATTTCACCATGATCGCTTTTGGTGGCGGTGGTGCTATGCATGCTTGTGCCTTGGCGGCAGAACTTGGGATAAAAAAGGTCGTTATTCCTGCAACAGCCTCGGTATTCTCGGCTTGGGGTATGATGATGTCCGATATCAGGCGTGATCGAATTATGACTTATCTTAGTGCCTGGGATCAGCAAGCGTTAGTTGCGGTTAACCAACAAATAAGGAGTTTGCTAACTGAGTTGCAACAAGAGTTTAGTAAAGAAGGCTTACCGCAAGAGAAAACTACCTTTGATGTTTTTGCTCGTTTTCGCTATCAAAATCAAGAACATTCAATTGAAGTTAAACTCCCTGAACAGCTAAAACTCAATGATATTGACGCAATTAAGGAGTTATTTAAGGATAAGTATGAGCAAGAATATACCTATCGCTTAGAGGCTGACATTGAAATTGTAGGTCTTCATTTGGTGGGTAAGTGCGATATTGGCAAAATAAAACTGGCCAAACAACAACAAAGTGGTCGCCTGTTAAGTGAGACAATTAAAGGTGAACGACAGGTCGATTATGCTACTGAAGGTTGTCATAACGCAGTGATTTATAACGGTGACTTACTTGAACCCGCAATGATGTTTAATGGCCCTGCGATCATTGAGCAAACGGGAACTACCGTGGTCGTGCATCCTCAACAATCGGTTGAAGTCGATCTATATGGCAATTTAGTTATCCATTTACTGGCTCAGGAGGTTTAAGATGAAAAAACAAGATCCGATTACCTTGGAAATTATTCAAAACTCATTACGTGCGATTAGCGATGAAATGTTTTTTACCATCGGTAAAACAGCAATGAGTCCAATTATTTACGAAGTGCTAGATATGGGTACTGCGATTACCGATGCCGATGGCGAACTGGCGAGTGCAGGGTCAGGAATTCCCGCTTTTGTCGGTGCACTCGATAAAACAGTTAAGGCTATTATTAGCAAGTATGGTATTGATAATATAAATGATGGTGACATCTTTGCCAGTAATGATCCTTATTTTGGCGGGGTGACTCATCTCAATGATACCGCGATCGTCAAACCAATATTTTTTGAACAAAAATTGATAGCATGGACCGCTAATATTGCGCACTGGAATGATGTTGGTGGCAAATCACCGGGTTCAATGTCGGTTGATGCCACTGAAATATTTCAAGAAGGGATCCGAATTCCAGCAGTGCGGTTATTTATTAAAGATCAGCCTGTTGAAGGCGTATTCGATATGATTTTAACCAACTCGAGAATGCCTGAATTTTTACAGGGCGATTTATGGGCCCAAGTGTCAGCACTACGTGTCGGTGGACAACGTATTATTGAGTTGGCAAAAAAATATGGTATCGAGACTTACTTAACCGCGGTCAGTGAATACTTAGACTTCGGCGAAAAAATGGCCCGCCAAGTGATTAGTCAATTACCCGATGGTAATTATAGTATTCAAGACTTGCAGGATGATGGCATGATCTTAAATGTCACCATGGCAGTGAAAGGGTCTAATTTAGCCATCGATTTGACGCAAGCACCAGAGCAAAGTAACAGCCCGATTAATTTATCCCGTGATGGCACTTTATTGGCCTGTCAAATGGCTTTAATGAGCTTAATTAAAGATAAAAATATGGCCAATGGTGGTTGTTTTCGGGTAATGGAGGTTAAAACAACAACCGGAACTATTTATGATGTCACTTCACCGGGGGCGGTTGGAATTTATTTTGAAACGATGATCCGACTTAATGATTTGTTATGGCGCTGTTTGGCTGAGCAAATTGTTGAAGGTATGCCTGCAGGTAGCTTTTCTTCGATATGTGCAACCATTATGGGCGGAACTAATCCTGATACCGGGCGTCACTTCTCTATCATTGAGCCTGAGATTGGTGGTTGGGGAGCTGGACCCAATAGCGATGGCACTAGCGCGATGTTTTGTGCATTGCATGGCGATACCTTTAATTGTCCCGCCGAAGTCGCTGAAACTCGTTATGGAGTGACCGTTGGTCAGTACGCTCTTAATGATGAAGATGGTGGTGCCGGAGAATATCGCGGTGGTAAAGGAGTTAAAATTGATTATGTTATACGCCATGATGCCAGCTTTTTAACCTGTGCTTACACTCGCGCAAAGGTGCCGCCTTGGGGGTTAAACGGCGGTCAAGAGGGTACTTTTAATCGGATTGAAGTCATCCGCAGTGATGGTGCAACTGAAGTGCATTCGATGGTTTCTGAGTTAGTTCTTAATACGGGTGATACAGTGCGAGTGATTACCGCTAATGGGGCCGGTTACGGCGAGCCAACAGCACGTCGTAAAGAATCGATTGCTAACGACATTAAAAATGGTTACGTCAGTGCGGAGTATGCTCAAAAGGTCTACGGTTATGAGTAGCTCTGACAGTAATGATTTTAGTCAGCAACCGGTGCCATCGGATCAAACCAAATCATCATCACATATTGCGTTGATTATTATTGGTGGCACTATCGCAATACCGGCATTTTTAATGGCCGCTCAGCTTAGTAATAAACTGGGTTTTTTTGATGCGATTTTTGCTTTCTTTGCTGGTGCTATTATTTTAGGGGGCTTAATATTTTGTACAAGCTGGGTTGGTGGTCACAGTCGTTTATCGACCTCTAAGCTGGCAGAACAAGCCTTTGGTGTTAACGGAGCTAAATTATCAAATGCAGTGATGGCTTTGACCTTAGCAGGTTGGTATGGCATTAATTGTAAGATGTTTGGTCAAGCAACCGCTAAAGTAATGCATAGTTTTGGCATTGATTTATCCGTTAATATTTATATGGTGATCGGCAGTTTGTTGATGTTATGGGTGTCATTAAAGGGATTTAAAGGCATCGATAAACTGGCGCTGTACTTAGTACCATTAATGATTGGATTTATTATTTATGCTACCTCAATATCCATTGCTTCGCCACAGGTTGAGTTATTATGGCAGTCACATAATGAATTAACATTACTGCAGGCGATCTCTGCGGTAGTCGGGGCTTATATTGTTGGTGCGGTGATTCAACCTGATTATTCACGGTTTGCCACCAATGCTAAACGAGGTTCTGTGGCGGCGACATTAGCCCTAGGATTGACTTTTCCATTGGTGTTAATTTTAGTGAGTATTCCAGCGGTTATTGCTGGTCAAACTGATTTGATTTTAATCATGATGAATATTGGGATTGGAGTGCCAGCGTTTCTGTTGTTGCTGCTGTCATCTTGGTCCTCTAATGTGCTGAGTTTGTATTCTGCTAGTTTATCGCTCAATACTATCGCGCCCAAAATTTCTTTGACGCAATTTAATTTCGCTGTCGCGTTTGTTGGGACTGTTATTGCCTTTGGCGATGTCCAAGAATACTTTATAGACTTTTTGATTGTGCTGGGTATTTGTATTCCACCTATTGGTGCTATCTATTGCTTACATTGGTTATTTGAGCGAGAAAAAAATGTAGCCAGCACTGTTAATTGGCGTGCGATGATTGCTTGGTTTAGCGGTTGTACGATGGGATTTTTGAGCTATTTTGATCGGTTTAGCATGAGCGGTATTGCGACATTAGATACAATTATCTGTTCTGCCTTGGCCTTTTTTGTACTGAAATTTTCTCGCCAATGGTATGCACAATCAAGAGTTGGTGTTAACAATGAATGATTTAGTGGTGGTGTTTAATCAATTAGGGGGGCCGGATGTGTTGGCGTTAACGTCGATGTCAGCACCGGCACCGACCAAGGATCAAGTCTTGGTTGAAGTGCAGGCTTTTTCACTCAACCGTGCAGATTGTTTGTTTATTCGCGGGCAACATTACAGTACCCCACAGTTGCCATCGCGCGTCGGTACAGAAATGGCTGGTATCGTTCGTGCTATTGGCCCTAAAGTGACGCGATTTAAGGTTGGGGACAAGGTTTGTTCAATACCATTTGATAATAATCAATACGGGGTGCAGGGATCTTGGGCGATATTACCGCAGCAATATCTTATTACGTGGCCAGAAGGATTAAATACACAGCAGGCTTGCGCGGTGTGGATGCAATACCTCACCGCTTATTTTGCATTGTATGTTATTGGTCAAGTTGATAAAAAAAGTTGGGTATTTATTCCTGCCGCCTCCAGTAGCGCGGGGTTGGGTGCCATTGCCATCGCCAAAATGATTGGCTGTCGTGTTATTGCTGCTAGCCGTGGTAATAGCAAAAGAGCCCAGCTTGAATATAGTGGCGCTGATTATATTATCGATAGTCAAGCGGTTAATTTATCAGAGCAACTGCTATCTATCACTCAAGGGGATGGGATTGATTTAGTGTATGATCCGATCGGTGGACAGTTCCATAATCAATATTTGGACGCCTTGGCTGTTAATGCCAAAGTGTTAATTTATGGTTTATTATCAGGAGAGGAAACCGTGATTGATTTGGTCAAAATGGTCAGAAAAAATGCGATAATTCATCCTTATTCAATGTTTAATTTTGTCACCCAACCTGGGTTGCTACAATCTGCCATTGATTTTATTGTTGAAGGTCTAGAACAAGGAAAGTTGAGTCCGATTATTGACTCGATTTGGCAGCTGCAAGATGTAGTACAAGCTTATCATTACATGGAAAATAATGGTCAATTTGGTAAGATAGTGGTGAAGCTATAAAATAAAAAAGCCGACTTATGTCGGCTTTTTATTAACGCAATAAGCGCTTAATTACTCAATTCGTTCGAATACCGTAGCGATACCTTGGCCTAAACCGATACACATAGTTGCTAAGCCTAATTTAGCGCCTTTAGCTTCCATGATATTGATTAGCGAGGTTGAGATCCGCGTACCAGAACAACCCAAAGGATGACCTAGGGCGATAGCGCCACCGTTAAGGTTTACACGTTCGTCGAAGCCTTCTAATAAACCAAGATCTTTAGCACAAGGTAATGCTTGAGCTGCAAATGCTTCATTTAGTTCAACAATATCGATATCTTCAATCGTTACACCAGCACGCTTCATTGCTTTCTTACTAGCAGGAACTGGACCGTAACCCATTAATGATGGATCACAACCGGCAACAGCCATTGAGCGGATTTTAGCGCGAGGCTTAAGTCCAAGTTCAGCCGCTTTTTCAGCAGACATAATTAACATTGCTGAAGCGCCATCTGATAATGCTGAAGATGTACCAGCGGTTACCGTACCATTTACTGGGTCGAAGGCTGGGCGTAGGCCACTTAATCCTTCAACGGTTGTTTCTGGACGAATCACTTCATCATCTTCTACCAAAATCATTTTGCCATCGGCATCATGACCCATTATTGGTAAAATTTCAGTTTTAAAGCGACCTTCAACAGTAGCTGCATGTGCTAAACGATGCGAACGAGCACCAAATTCATCTTGCTGTTCACGAGTAATACCGTGCATCCGACCTAGCATTTCAGCAGTCAGACCCATCATGCCGGCAGCAGATGCAATTTTTTTAGCCATACCCGGGTGAAAATCAACTCCGTGATTCATCGGTACGTGGCCCATGTGTTCAACACCACCAACGATAAAGATATCACCGTCGCCAACTTGAACGGCGCGGGTTGCATCATGCAGCGCTTGCATTGATGAACCACATAAACGGTTAACCGTTGAGCCACCGATGCTTTTTGGTAAGCCAGCTAGTAGTGAAGCATTACGAGCGATGTTAAAACCTTGCTCCAGAGTTTGTTGAACACAACCCCAAATAACATCTTCAATCTCTTCAGGGTTAACTTTAGGGTTACGGTCGATTAGGCCCTTCATCAGGTGAGCTGATAACTCTTCGGCACGGACGTTGCGGAACACACCATTTTTAGAGCGACCCATTGGGGTACGAATACAATCGATTACGACGACTTCTTTCATAATATAATTCTCCAAATTGCCGTTAAGCGTTGTAGTAGGTTGTGCCAGCAGCGGCTTTTTCACGCATACCGTCAGTGACTTTGTACATTGCACCAAGATGAGCGTAGCTATCAGCTAACTCAACAAAGGCAGCGACACCCATGGTATCAATGTACTGGAAAACACCACCACGGAAAGGAGGGAAACCAAGACCAAATACCAAGCCCATATCAGCTTCGCCAGGCGTGGCAATGATACCTTCTTCTAAACAACGAATTGTTTCAATAACCATCGGGATCATCGTACGAGCAATAATTTCATC
>SPKZ01019925.1_pt1 | contig 27979 bp, 31 predicted proteins | sample 2456571 | NCBI WGS metagenome assembly SPKZ01 (sample SAMN11192286, study PRJNA482655) | marine metagenome | biome: ENVO:00000447; feature: ENVO:00000244|ENVO:00000211|ENVO:00000569|ENVO:00002023; material: ENVO:00002151; isolation source: ocean water from marine abyssalpelagic zone ... | reverse complement strand
TTTTCTCTTCTACAGATTCAGTTTTCTCTTCTACAGATTCAGTTTTCTCTTCTACAGATTCAGTTTTCTCTTCTACAGGAATAGTTTCTGTAATAGTTTCAGATGGAATTTCTTCAGAGGTAGTGATTTCAGAGGTTTCTGTTTGAGATTCTTCTTGTGTTTGAAATTGTGAGGATGAAATTCGTGATTGTTTATCTTTTTCTTCACGAATCTCTTTTTTGATAAATCTAGTAATATAGCCAGTAACCTTATTTTTCAAACTTTTAGAACGAATGATAGCAATTTGATTTAAAGCTAGTTTATTATCAGCAAAATCTTCTCCGAATTTAGACTTGTGAGTATCAAGTACTTCAAATGAGATACGCTTTATTCTATCCATTCTTCACAAAATCAATTGGGGTATTTTATACCTATATTCCAAGATAAGAATTTGAGTTTTTTTCTAGTAATAATGTCATGTCATCAAAGGATTTCCCTAAAATTTTAGAAGCACAAAAGATCACACTAGGGATAAAGCTAATTTGCCCAGATTTCATTTCAAAACACCTAGAAAATCTCACAGGACCATCAGTTTCAACAAGGATTTTAGATTCATCAGTTTTAGACAACAAAGTTTGTTTATCATTTGCATATACCATTACAGGCCCATATGAAACAAAAAAGTCCATATCCATAGCTTTCTGAAGTTGTTTTTTACTACCATCAAACCAATGGAGTAACGCATGTTTGGTATTATAGGAAGTCATGATTTGAAGAATATTATCAAGGCTTTTTCTTGAATGAATAGAAACAGGTTTGTTAAATTTTTCTGCAAGAGATAACAATGTTTCAAAAACATGGATTTGTCTTTTAGTATCTTCATTATTTTTAACATAAGTAGGATCCAATCCTATTTCCCCTATTCCAGAAAGACTTTGATTATTTTCTTCTATCAAATCAGTAATTGGTTCAAGTTTGTCATTTGCACATTCAGGATGAATTCCAATAAAAGGTAAAACTAGTTTACTTTTTTTTGTGAGGTTTAAAGTTTCTAAAGAATTTTCATAATTCATTGAAACACAACAAGCTTTTATTTTTAAAATTTCCATCTCCTTTAAAATAAATTTTATATCAGAAGAATATGTGTAATCAGACAAATGAATGTGTGAATCAAAATACCATGTCATTTCTTTATCAATTCTTAAAATAGTCTGTATAAATCGATTCCTTAGTGATATTTTTTCACTCGTTATCTTTTTTCAGAAAAAACTAAAATAGAATTCATGAAATCTTCAGAACTGGGACTATCTGCTATGTATAGAATTTTGAAGAAGGCAGGAGCTGAAAGAGTTAGTGATGAATCAGCAGATGAGTTAAGAAGAATAGTTGAAGAACTTGCTGGAGGTATTGCAAAAAGTGCAGTGGATATGGCAGCTCATGCAGGTAGAAAAACTGTAAAAGGTGAAGATGTAAAGCTGGCTTCAAAACCATTTCAGAAATTCTAATCTAAAGAGTTAATTGTTCATTTTATGTTTTTTACAACGGTACTCTGGCAGAACGGTTATGCGTGAGCCTGCAAAGCTTATACAAGGGGGTTCGACTCCCTCGGGTACCTTATTCAACAATGACTTGTCCATCCATCCATGGATGTAATGTACAATAGTAATCATAAATTCCAATTTCATCAAAAGTAAAAGAGAATGATTGGTACGGATTAAGATGGCCACTATCAAAAAGTTCAGTAGGTTCACCGTAAAAACCAGAAGTAACACTATGAAAGGCTGAATCTTCATTTATCCATATTACTTGTTTTCCATGTTCAATAACAATTTGAGATGGAATGTAACATCTATCATCTTCTTCACACCCAGGACGAGATACTTTGGAAGGCATTATGACATCAGATTCTATAATTAAATCAGTATCATTACTTGTTTCAGTAGAATTATTGAAAGTGGACATAGTAATAATTCCAAGGATCACGATTCCGATAACCAGAACAATAATTATTTTTTTTAGCAAATTACATCATATCCAAAACAGAGTTATTACATAATTACCAGATTCTCTAAATATATAACATATTAGAAAAGAGAATTGTCTCAAAATAAGAATGGATTATTAGAATACATACCAGGTTCACATATGTTACTAATACAAAAAAAATCCAGTCCGCCCCTTGAAGGATTTGCAGAGAATGTTCTAGGAAGTATTCAAGAATATGCTGAAAATTCTAAAAGTGAAGTTGAGAAAGGAAATAATTTTCTTCAATGGGTGTTAACACGAGTATTTGAGGCTACAGAAGATGATGCAGCAGATGCAATTGTTGATGGTGCAAATGATCTTGGAATTGATGCGTATCTTCCAGTAGATTTCTCAGATAATACGATTAGATTATTCCAATCAAAGTACGGCACATCACACTCACTAGAAGCAATTGCAAAATTCAAAGAAGATGTAAAAAGATTACTTGGAAAAGATGTAACAAAAATGAGACCAGAATTAGCTCAACTTGTAACAAAAATTAAAGAAAAAAACCTCAAGATAAAATGTTGTTATGTTACTGATCAAAAAGTGAAATATGAAGATGAGTTTATAGAAGTTATAGATGGAGAGAAAATAGTTCAAAGATTATGGGACAGGATTAAAAAACCAGCAGCAGGTAAAAAATCATCAATTAAACTAGAAAAAATGCTTAGATATGAGAATACTATACTAGGAATTTTGAAATTACGTGAACTCACTGAATTTGTAAGTAAAAGTAGAGAGTATGTTTTTGAATCAAACATCAGACAATGGATGCAATTCAAGACTACAGTTAACAAAGGATTACGTGAAACATTACAAAATGATCCAGGCAAATTCTTCTATTACAACAATGGTATTACTATTGTAGTTAGTGATTTCATAGAATTGGAGAATAATTTGATTGAACTTCATGCACCACAAATTGTTAATGGTGCACAAACATCAAATTCTATTCTTGACCAAGCTAAAAGAACAAAAAACATGGAAGGATCAATGACAGTTACAATAATAAAAGCAGATGATGAACAAGAACAAAATAATATTACAAAATATAGAAATTCTCAAAATTCAGTAAGAGGTAAAGATTTAGTTTCATTAATGGATTTTCATAAATCAATCAAGTCACAGTTGAAAAACTGTGGTTATTTTTATGAAATTCAAGCAGGTTCTTTTGATACGAAGTCAAAATCAAAACAAAGTGAATATGAAGGAGATGCAATATACAATAATTATCTGCCAGATAATCATAAAAAAGTCATTGTTGCAAAAGATGCAATTCAATGTTTAGTTGCAGGGATAGAGCAAAGACCAACTGAGGCATATAGTTCACCATCTCAATTTCTTCCAAGAGGAAGTAAATACGATTACATTTTCAATGATAGTTTAAAAGATGATTATAGAATTTTGTTATATCCATATCTTGTGAAAGAATTTGCAAAAAAATCATTAAAATATGGAAAACAAGGAGGTCATAAAACTAAAAGATATGCGACATTATTTTTTGTTGCAGTTTACTTTAGAGTACTTTATAAAAAAATTCTTGAATCAGATGAGGGTTTTAAAGTAGATATTAGAAAATTAGAGCCTATTTTTTGTAGTTTCAAACTTAACTCTAGAATTTTAAAACTCACAGACGTTATTGTAACTAAATTTCTTGAAGATACAGTAGTAGATGATGAAATTGAATTAGCAAATACTAAACATAATTTCTTTTCACAACATGTTTGGAATGATTCAATGCTTCGTGTAATTGATAAAAAAATTAGACAGGAAGAAGATGAAATTTTAGCATTAAAAAAACTAACAGGTAGTTTATTCTGATTTTAGAAGGTAGAAGTCTAACCAAGTAAAAATCTTGCAGGAGGTTTACATTGGCCAGACTACTACCAAAATTCAATATAAACAGGTGATATTTAACATGATTTTTGATGAAGAGTTTATTCTAGTATGTTTTTTATATTGATTAAAAAGAGCAAAAACACTTTGGGAACAAAAGAGAAATGTGCAATTTGTAGTGGAAAAATTGAACTTCGTTTCAAACCAATGAAGGAATGGGAGATAGAGGGTTTACTATGTGGAAAGTGTTATTCAAAAAAAATTGGAGAACATTATCCTGGAGAACATGTTAGAGTAAACAAAGATTTGGATTAGATTTATTCTGATTTTGAATATTTATTTACATTAATACAATTCCATGCAAGAACATCATCTTTTACATCTTTTTCTTCTAAAAATTTAATATCAGTAATAGTTTTTTTTCTTTTCGATAAATTTACCTGAAAACTAGAGAATTTTTTACAATCACAATCGTTGAAAAGACATACATCATTATCGCCTTCATCATGATCTTGAGCTTCATGATTACAATTACACATTGCATTTTTTTTTACATCACTAAGTGGCTTGTCTGTATATACACCCAATCGAAGATATGCTTCACCACCATGGCCTTTTTTAAATCGCTCATAATTTTCAGATTTTTGTAATTTCTTAAAAAAAGACATGTTAGTAGTAGGTTTTTGGGAATCAGCCCCCATAATGAACCAGTAGTCATCATCAATTTCTACAAATCGGATTTTAATGGATGGATCTACCCACCAATGAATAACATCATGCCAAAGTGATGTAGATTGTTTTCTATCAGTCAATAAAGGAACTACATTCATTCTAAGATCATAGTATCTATATGCAACACCAACAAAATCATCAAACCACTGAATAGACGATGAAGACACCATTGAAAAATCAGGATAGAGATTATTTATCTGATCTGAATTGATGGTAATACCCTTATATCTGAGTTTTAAACTAAATTACGTATGGTTTCCTATAGAACTAGTATGCAGATTGTTGCAGATGTGCTTACAGTTACTCAACAATCAGGACAAGAGGGTATCAAAACAACATCTCTTCTAACTAAAGCAAACTTATCACATTCAAGATTATCAAAATTCTTGACAAATTTGACTGGTGCAGGTCTAATTAACAAAATCGAATTTGATGGTAAGAATACTTTTGTAATTACTACTAAAGGAAGACAATACTTGGATTCTTATGTAAAATTCTCTAGTATTGCTGAATCATTCGGATTAGAACTTTAAAATCTATTTTTTAGATCTTCTTTTTACATTAGCTTTTTGATGTTCTTTTCTTTCTTTGTAAGAGCTATAAAGAACAATGATTACTATTCCTGCTATTGCAGCATAAAACAGTGGGATAAGAGGTGGATCTCTCAAATCTCCTGTAGAGGGTTCAACAAAAGCTATAGGAATAGTTACAACCATAAAGATTAAGATTACTAGAAGGTACTTATCCACAAATTATTTGATTTACAAAACCATATATCTTTTTGATTATACAAAAAAATTATGACAAAAATGCTAGATGTGATAGGATTAATTCTCATAGCAATAATGTCATTAGGTTTTATGGGCATATTACAACCATTGTCTATAGAACCTGGACTATCACCGTTATTTTGGGGCTGTGCAGGTATTACACTTTTGATCATCATATATCGAAAGAAAAAAAGAAAGAAGGATTAGAAAATTAAAGAAATTTAGAATATATCACATTGTGATCAACCATAGATCAATCGACAGATCTATAAAGGATAATTTTAGTTAAGTTACAAGGGGAAATGGCAGATCAAACTAAACAATGGTGGGAAGGTTTAGGAAAAGAACTAGAAACAGATATTGAAACCTTTGATGAAACAACTTCCTAATAATTTTCTAAATAATTTTAAAAATTTTCAAAGCCTTGAACGGGGTACGAACCCGCGACCTAACGCTTACGAGGCGTTCGCTCTACCAGGCTGAGCTACCAAGGCACGTTTGGGTAAATTCATCAGAGTTAATAAAAAGTCTTTCCGAATTTGATTAATTGAAGAAAACAATTTCAGGCATTAGAGGAATTTTTGGAAAAGATTTACACTTAAAAGATATATTAGAATTTTGTAATAATTTTTCGTCATTAATTAAATCACAAAAATGTGTAATTGGAAAAGATACCAGACCTTCAGGTTCTATGATAAAAGATACAGCTAGTGCAGTATTAATGAAAAATGGAATTAACATGTTCAATTTAGAAACAGTGCCAACTCCAGTAGTTTTTAGAGAAGCAAGAAAATATGGTACAGGATTAGTAATTTCTTCATCACACAATCCAATAGAATGGAATGGAATGAAATTCATTATTGATGGAAGAGGTATAAATGAAAAAGAATTACCACAAATTATTGAACATCAAACAATTTTAAAATCAAAAATTGGAATTGAAGAAAATATATCATCATCATATATTGATGATGCAGAAAAAATCATAGGAAATGTTGAAAATCAACCAGAAATAGTCGTAGATATAGGAGGTGGGGCTGCAAAGAATTTTGCACCTAATTTACTAAAAAGAATTGGATGTAAAGTGAAAGTGATTAATGAAGAACTTTTAGGATGTTCAAGAGGCCCTGATCCCACATCTGATAAATTATCTGAATTAATTACAACATCCAATAACAAAGAAATTGGTTTTGCATTTGATTTAGATGGAGATCGTTTAGTGGTGGTTAAAAATGGAAAGAAACAAACCCCAGATGTAACATTAGGATTAGGAATTGTCAAGTCTCTAGAATTAGGATATAGAAAATTTGTTCTCAGTATAGATACAAGTGTATCAATTGAAAAATTCATTAAAGAAAAAGGAGGTACTGTTCAAAGATCTAAAGTTGGAGAGGCAAATGTTATAGATCTCATGTTAAAAACAAATGCTCAAGCAGGTGGTGAAGGAAGTAGTGCAGGTTTTATTTTACCAGAATTCAATTATTGTAGAGAAGGAATTCTTACAAGTGGATTAATTGCATCCATGTTAGGAAATGAAAAATTCACTGAAATTTTGAATTATATGGATAACTATTATCAAATCAGAGATAAAATTAAAGCTGATTCAAATTTTCATGACAAAATAATTGAGAATATAAGTTCAAAATTATCAAAAGAATATTCAGAAATAATTACAATGGATGGAATTAAAGGTATTATCGATGATGATAGTTGGATTCTGATTAGGAAATCAAATACAGAGGATATCATTAGAATTTCTGCAGAATCAAATAGTGAAGAAAAATGTAAAAAAATTGTTAAACATACATTAAAACTAGTAAAAGAAAGCTATGACCAAATTAGATGAATCTTTGATTATCAAAATCTTTCAAAGGAAATTAGGAAATAAAAAATTTGTTTCTGAAGATGTCGAAATTTTTAATTTAGGTAAAACCAAAATCGCTGCAAAAACAGACACAATGGTAGAAAGTACAGACATACCATCTAAAATGAAATTAATGGATGCTGCACGAAAGAGTGTTGTTGCATGTGTAAGTGATTTTGCTGCAAAAGGAATCAAACCTCAATACGGACTAATTTCGGTGAATCTTCCAAAAACTACATCGCGCTTAAAAATTGATGAAATTGCAAATGGTTTTAGAAAAGCATGTGTGGAATATGATATTTTAATTCTTGGTGGCGATACAAATGAAGGGAAAGAATTTGTGTTTAATGTCTGCATTTTTGGGACAGTAGACAGCCTAGTAAGTCGAAAAGGATCTAAAAAAGGAGACATAATATTCGTCACAGGGCCATTTGGATATACTTCTGCAGGATTAAGAATACTTCTTGGTAAGAAAAGGGGAAAATCTAATTTTGTTAGAAAAGCCATTAAATCAGTTGTAAAACCAAAACCTAAGCTTAGTTTTGGACTAAGAAATAAAAAGTATTTTTCATCATCAATGGACTCCAGTGATGGGTTATCTACAACATTAAATGAAATGTCAAAACAAAGTAAAAAGAAATTTGTCATTAACAATATTCCCTACATGAAAGATTTACAATATTTTGCAAAATCTCAAAAACTTGATTTAAATGATTTAATTTTTCATGGAGGCGAAGAGTATGAGTTTGTATTTACCATATCAGCAAAACATAAACAAATAATTAAAAAAAATGCAAAATTGCTTAAAATTCCAATTATTGAAATCGGATATGTTACATCAGGTAAAGGTGTTTTTATTCAAGAGAACAACCGAACCACACTGCTTAAAGATTTAGGATGGAAACATTTTAGATAGTTATTCACCATAAGAAAAATTTCGTTCTACATTATTTACAATATTAAATATTGAATCAGCAGGAAGAGTGGAAACACATTCGTTAATCCATATTTTATCTAAATACAATAATCGTTTCATATCACTTTCAAGAAGTTCATCAGGATTAGAATCAGGATAAATCGTATGAATTTTGTATCCCTCATTAGCAATTAGTTGACATTTTTGTTCTAAAGGTGATAAAATCATATCATTGATCGGTGTTAGGAATTGATAAGCAACAGACCCAAGTAAAGCAGTTGTAATTACAATTGCAATAATTAAAAAAAATGACACCATTGAAAGAATTCAGAGGGCGAAACTATATGAACAATCATCAATTTCAAGCCAAGTAACTAAATTTAGATGATATTTGAAAATCAATGTTTTTTAAACCCTTTAAGACGTGAGTATTCATTGTCTGAAACCGAAGTCAAAGAAGCACCAGTTGAGAAAACTGAGGCACCAGTTGAGGAAGAAAAAACTGAGGCTAAAGTAGAAACAAAATCTCAACCAGAGACAAAAAAAGAAGGTCCTGAAAAGTGGGGAATTGTTCACATTTACAGCAGTTACAACAATACAATTATCCATATGACTGATTTGACTGGCGGAGAAACTCTTGCCATTAGTTCAGGCGGAGTTCATGTAAATGCTGATAGATATGAATCATCACCATTTGCAGCAATGAAAGCTGCTAATGCAGTTGTAGAAACTGCAAAAAATAAAGGATTTACAGGATTTCACATCAGAGTCCGTGCAGTTGGAGGAGTTGGTTCTAGAGTACCAGGTCCAGGTGCACAAGCTGCAATTAGAGCAATAGCAAGAGGTGGATTTAAAATTGGAAGAATTGATGATGTAACACCTATCCCTCATGACACCACCAGAAAGAAAGGTGGAAAAAGAGGAAGAAGAGTCTAGTCAGTTATTTTTATTTTAACTTTACAACCTTTTGAATTAAAATAATCAGAAATAAATTTTGCAAATTTTTGTGATGGATCATTTGACGGATAATTATTAATCATATCAGAAAACTTTTCCTCAATTGCATTTTGTAAATCTGTTTTAAATGCTAATTTAAAAAATGTCCATCCAAACTTTGATGAAGGTTCACTTAGAACATATCCATTGTAAATACCAACAAGTGTTTCAATATGTGAAAGCGATTTTTTGATTAGCAATAAATCATCAGCATAATTTGTACTCCCAACTTCTAAAACTAATTTCATTTATCATCACTAATATCAGATGATTGATTACTAAATTTATCAGATAATGATACAAGTTTTCCATCTTGTTCAACATTAATTTTGGTTTTCATTCTAATACTCAGTCCAACAGTTCTAAACAAAGCCAATAATTTTCCACCATCAAGAATTTCATTAATTTCTCCGGTTTTAATTAATTCAGATAATTTTGACACAATAATTTTTGTTTCGTTTGGAAATTGAGATTCAGCATTTTCTAAAACTTCAAGACCCCTATATCCCAATTTTCCAACTAGTAAAGTTCGTGGATTTTCAATAGGTTTCTCAGAAATAGTTTTAGTACTTTCTTCAATTTTTTGTTGGGATGAAATATTTTTTTGCATTTCAGCTAATCGTTTTGCCTTTAATCTCTCAAGTTCAGAATCTTCATTACTCAACCTTTTATCACACCTATAGGCACTAATTTTGCTACTTTAGTGGCAATTCCTAGATTATGAGACACATCAACTACAGCATCAACGTCTTTGTATGCTTGAGGTGCCTCTTCTACCACTCCGTCTCTTGTCAATGCTTTGATAAAAATGCCTTTGTCATTAAGTGATTTTTTCACATCAGATTCAGTATAATTTCTTCTAGCTTTTGATCTTGACATGGTTCTTCCAGCTCCATGTGCTGTAGAGCCAAAACTCAAATCCATTGAGTTTGGTTGTCCAAGCAAAATCCAACTAGCAGTTCCCATTGAACCTGGAACTAAAACAGGTTGTCCTAAATCACGATATTTTGATGGAATCTCATCACGATTTGCAGGGAAAGCTCTTGTTGCACCTTTTCTATGAACAACTAACTTTCTTTCTCGTCCATCGATTTTATGTTTTTCAACTTTAGCAATATTATGAGATACATCATAAACTAATTCCATATCAAGATCAGATTCTGATTGATTAAACACACGTTCAAAAGATTTTCTAGTCCAATGTGTAATCATTTGTCTATTACTCCATGCAAAATTTAGTGCAGAAAACATTGCTTTCCTATAAGATTCACCTTCTTCAGAAGTATTTGGAACACATGCAAGTTCTCTATCAGGCAAATGAATATCATATTTCTCCATTGCTTGTTCTGCAACTCTAAGATAGTCACTACATACTTGATGTCCAAAGCCTCTAGAACCACAATGAATTAAAACTGTAATGGTTCCTTCTTTGATTCCCATTCTTTGTGCTGCTTCTTCATCATGAATTTCTGAAACTTTTTGAATTTCAAGAAAATGATTACCAGATCCTAAACTTCCAAGTTGTGGTGCTCCTCTTTTTCTAGCTTTATCTGAAACTTTGTTTGGATCTGCATTTGCAATTTGTCCATTCTCTTCACAAACATCTGCATCATTTGATGAACCATAACCATTGTCTATTGCCCAATTAACTCCTTTAACTAAAACTTCATCAAGTTGTGATGGACTCAATCTAACAGCACCTTTTGAACCAACTCCAGAAGGAATAGAGCTAAAAAGATCATTTACAAGATCTTTTAGTTTTGAGCGAACAGTTTGTTCAGTTAAATTTGTTCGAAGTAATCTTACACCACAATTAATATCATAACCGACACCACCAGGACTAATCATTCCTTCTTCTGCATCCATAGCAGCTACGCCACCTACAGGAAATCCATAACCTTCATGACCGTCAGGTAAAACTACACTATGACTAACAATGCCAGGAATAGATGATACATTTCGTGCCTGCATAATAGTTCTATCAGACATCATTTTTTGTAGTAATTGCTCATCTGCAAAAATTCTAACAGGAACTTTCATACCTGAATTAGAATCAGCATCAATTTGATATTGATTTTCTCCAATTTTTCTCGGAGTATTTGAAGACATAGGTATCGGTCAAATTTGTGTTCAATCCAATTTTAACCTTCAGAAGATTAGAAAAAAGAATTTTAGAACAATTCAAAATATCACTAATACACAAAATTAAGAAAAAGAAGTAGATTTATTTTCTATAGATAAAAAGCCATAATGTTGGCAATATTACCTATAGACAATGGTCGTTATGGGACTAAAGAAATGATGGATATTTTTAGTGAACAAAAGAAAATTGATTATCAATTAGAGATTGAAGGTGTAGCTGCTATTTCACAAAGTGAAATAGGAATTATTCCAAAAACAGTTGGAAAAAAAATCTTAAAGGTTGCAATTTCAGGAAAAATTACTGCTAAAAGAATTAAACAATTAGAAGCAAAAAGTGATCACGATACTGCAGCATTAGTTGAAGCATTAAGTGAAAAATGTACAAAAGATGCTAAACCGTGGATTCATTATGGATTGACAAGTAATGATTTGGTAGATACAAGTAATTCCATGCAAATGCGCGATTCATTAAAAATTATTGAATCAAAAGTTGCAAAGATGGCATCGATTTTAGCTAAAAAAGCTGTTAAACATGGAAAAATTCCAGCCGTAGGCAGAACACACGGACAACATGCAAGTATAATTTCATTTGGATTAAAATTTGCAAATTGGGCAGCAGAGATGGCAAAACATGTGGAAAGAATTGAAGAGATCAAAAAAAGAATTCTAATTTGTAAGACATTAGGTGTTGTAGGTACAGGTTCCCTAATGGGTGCAAAATCACTTGATGTACAAAAAAGAGCTGCTAAACGATTAAAGTTATTTCCAGCAGAAGTTACAACTCAAGTTGTTCCTAGAGAAAGATATGCTGAATACGTATTTGAATTGGCATTAATCGGTGCAACTTTAGAAAAAATTGCTATAGAGATTAGAAACTTACAAAGAACAGAAATTGGTGAAGTTGCAGAACAATTCAAGAAGGGTCAAATGGGAAGCAGTGCAGTTCCAGTTAAAAGAAATCCAATTAAAAGTGAACGAGTGTCATCATTATCCAAATTAGTAAGAAGTCAAGTAGCAGTCGCTTTTGAGAATATTCCATTATGGCATGAACGAGATCTTTCAAATTCAGCTAATGAAAGATTTGTAATTCCAACTGTATCCATTTTAGTTGATGAAATGTTAGAAACTATGACTAAAATTATTTTAAATTTAATGGTAAATGAAAAAAGAATAATGGAAAATCTATACATTACAAAAGGGCAAATTTTTGCAGAATTTGTTTTGGAAGCACTAATCAAAAAAGGCATACCAAGATTTGTAGCATACAAGGATGTTCAAAGAGTTGCATTTGAGGCAAATGACAAAGGAATGTACTACATAGATGCAATCAAAAATGACAAAGCATTTACTTCAAAATTAACTGATAAAGAAATTGAATCCATATTTTTACCAGAAAAACACCTTGGTGCATCACCTGTAATTATAAAAAATGTTGAAAAATCAGTTCATAATACAGTTAAGAAATTTATCTAGTTTTTAGTAAAGCCTTATGAATTTTAGAACCATACTGTAATGCTTTTTTTCGTTTTGTGCAAGAAAGTTCTGGAACATTAACTTCGCTAGCTAATTTTCGTATTATGTGCTTACGATACAAATCTTCAGAATCATGAATTTTTTCAGAAATAGGGATGGTTTTGGCATAATCTATGAATTTTGAAGTTAGCAGGGGTTGAAGAATATTTACTCCAAATTCAGATGCGATAATATTTACAGATTTCATCATTTTTAGTTCATTATCTAATTTAGCAATCATTACTTCATTAATTTTGGATTCACCTCCAGAAAACGCTTCTCGATAGGCATTATAACCACAAAATAATTCATCTATCCCATTTGCAGTAACTACAGTATCAAGATCTAAACTGTTTGCCAGTTTAGAAACATAATAAAATGCAATACAATTTTCATTCCAAGATAAGTTATCAGTGTTTATTATTTGACGAATTTTTGATGAAATAGTTGGAAAAGTATCTGAATCAATTTCTAGAGTATGATGTGAGTATTTTAGATATGCATTAACTTCTTTTGCAAATAAAATATCATGGGATTCAGGAAATCCAATTGTCAATAGTGTAATATCATAATTCATATCTGAACAAATTTTTGAAATTAATGTACTATCAACACCACCAGAAAATGCAATCCCAATTTTTTTTTCTTTAACAGTCTCAGAAATAGAATTTTTAAAAGTGTCAAGTAATTTTTTATTCATTTCATCCATTATCGCTCACATTACAGATTCTTCAAAAGGGTAATGAATCAATCTTTTAATTTAAGGTTGTTTTTAAAACATCATGATACGATTATCACAAATAGATATTGATGAGCAGTTAAAGGATTTACCAGGATGGAGTATTGTAAACGAAAAACTTCACAAAAAATTTCAATTCGAGAGCTTCAACCAAGCCTTTGGTTTTATGACTAGGGCCGCTATGGAAATTGAAAAAATGAATCATCATCCAGAATGGTTTAACGTATACAATAGAATCACTATAGAATTAACAACACATGATACGGGTGGCATTACAAAAAATGATGTCAATTTAGCCAGAATTTTGAATTCTTTGACATAATTGTAAATGAGGAATTTTAGGCATGAATAATACAGAATTTATATTATATCTAAAGATAATTGACTTCACATGACATCAAGTCCTACAATTTTAGATTCAGATTTTAAATATATTGATAAAAAGGGAAATTTACTCAAAACTAGAACTGAATTAACAGTAGCACAAATGCTTACTTTTCTTGAACTAGAATATGAATACAATCATAAAATAACATTGAAGAATGGAAATAAGGTTACTATTGATTTTAAAACAGAGAAAGGATTGATTGAAGTAATTGATACGGATGAAGATATTAAAAAATATAAACAAATCAAAGATGATTTTCCTCAAGATAAAATAATGGCAATAGGACATGCAAAATATGTTGCACAGATTAAAGAATTACAAGATATTGTATTTTATGACAAGACTCCACAAACGGGTTCTATATTTTTAGAAGATGCATCCTTCTCATTTGATTATGCACATATACTTCCATTAGTTGAAAAATGTTCCATATTACACGGACACACATCTTCAGTAATGGTAGAGCTTGTAGGACAAATGAAGGATAACTTACTTGTGGATTTTGGTGTAGCAAAAAAAATTATCAAGGAAGTAGTTAACATATTTGATCATAAATTTTTCATAAATAAAAAATATCTAAAAAAAGAAGATGAATCACATTATTTCATTCAATTTGATGGTCCTAAAGGAATGTTTGAATTACAAGTTCCAAAAAATACTACTTATCTTTTAGAAGGTGAAGCCACTGTAGAAAACCTTTCAAGTGAAATTATCAAGCTACTAGTACCAAAAATGCCATCAAATGTAGAAGCAGTAGGAGTTTACATTTATGAAGGATACAATAAAGGATCCCATATTATTTCAAATATTTCAAGATAATTAAGAAATGGAACCTACAATATCAGAAAAAGCATGGAACCCAGAATTAGAGAAGAAAATTCTCAAGCAATGGGAAGAAAAGAAAATTTATGATTTTACTCCACAAGAAGATAATTTTACCATAGATACTCCCCCGCCATATCCATCAGGTAGACCATGGCATATTGGAGCAGCTGCACATTATTCACAAATTGATATGATTGCACGTACAGCAAGAATGGCTGGAAAAAATGTCTATTTCCCTATTGGGATAGACAGAAATGGACTTCCTGTAGAGTTGTACACTGAAAAAAAACACAAAATCAGAATGAGGAAAACAGATAGAAATGAATTTTTGAATTTGTGCAGAGCAGCACTAGATGATTTAGAAGATGAGATGATTCTCATTATGAAAAATCTTGGAATTAGTGGAGATTTTTCAAACTATTACAGAACAGATTCAGAAGAATATAGAACATTAACACAATCAACATTCATAGATTTATGGAAAAAAGGTCAAATCTATCTTGCAAATAGACCTAACAACTATGATTGGGTATCAGGAACAACTATTGCAGATGCAGAAATCATTTACGAAGATTTAGCCACTAAACTAGTTTACATGAAATTCAAAATAAAAGATACAGATAAGGAGATAATTATAGTAAGTACAAGACCTGAGTTAATTTGTGCATGTAAAACAATTATTGTAAATCCAGAAGATGAACGATATACACAATACATTGGAAAAAAAGTAATTGTTCCAATTACTAATGTAGAAATTGAATTAAGAACACATCATTCTGCTAAACAAGAATTTGGTTCAGGTGCAGTAATGGTATGTAGCTATGGTGATCAAAACGATGTAGCATTATTCAGAGAGTTGGAATTAGAAGAAGTTGTAGCAATTGGATTAGATGGACGAATGACAAAAGTTGCAGGAGACTATGCAGGGTTAAAACCAAAACAAGCAAGAACAAAAATTATCGAGGATTTAGAAACTAACGGTTTTGTAGAAAAAATTGAAGATATCATTCACAGAACACCAATATCTGAAAGAAGTAAAATTCCAATTGAAATAATTCCAATGGAGGAATATTATCTAAAACAAAAAGATTCAGTTGAAAAAATTAGAAAATTAGGACAAGAGATAACATTTCATCCACCAATGCACAAACAAATCTTGATGAATTGGTTAGAATCTATCAATATTGATTGGCCAATTTCAAGAAGAAGGTATTATGGTACTGAAATTCCAATATGGTATTGTAAAAATTGCTCTGAACCATATGTTCCAGAGCCTGGAAAATATTATAAACCCTGGAATGAAAAATGCCCAATAAGCAATTGTGTCAAGTGTAATTCTACTGAATTTGTTGGAGAAGAACGAACATTCGATACATGGATGGATTCCAGCGTATCTCCACTATTCATTAGTAAATTTAACAGAGATGATGAATTTTTCAAAAAAGTATATCCTGCATCAATAAGACCACAAGCAAAAGATATCGTTCGAACATGGCTATACTATACACTACTAAGATGTGAACAGATTACAGGAAAAAAACCATGGACTGAAGCATGGATTATGGGGTATGGTCTTGATGAAAAAGGAATGAAAATGAGTAAGAGTAAAGGAAATGCAATAGATCCATTACCAGTAATTGAAAAATTAGGAGCAGACACTTTTAGATTCTGGAGTGCAAGTGAAATTAATCACGGGTATGACTTTAGATGTAATGAACAAAAAATTGAGTCAACTAAAAAATTTCTTAGCAAATTATGGAATGTGTCAAGATTCTTGTCTAGTTTTCCAATAATCGAATCTGGAATTCCAAATGAATCAGATAAATGGATTTTATCAGAATTAGATAATCTAGTAAAAGAATGTAAAAAAGGATATGATAAATATAATTTCTTCATTCCTGCAATTGCAATTAGAGAATTTACCTGGAATTTGTTTGCAGCTCATTATATTGAAATGGTGAAAGCAAGAGCTTATGGAATTGATTTTTCAGATGAAGAAAGAGATGGTGCAATATTTACATTGCATAAAGTATTATCAACAATTTTAAAATTATTAGCTCCCATTACACCATTTATCACTGAACATCTCTGGAATGCACTATACTCTAAAGAAAGTATTCATAAACAGATGCAAGTTAAAGCAGAAAATTTGGAAATTAAAAGTAATATTACTAAAGAAATTGCAGAATTTAATTCCAAGGTATGGAATGAAAAAAAATCTCAGAATCTTTCATTAAAAGATTCAATTAAAATTGAAATTCCTAAAATTTTGGAACCATTCAAAAAAGATTTGAAATCCATGCATCACTTAACAGATTAGTTTAAAAAAAATAATTAGTTTTTTGAGGAATTGACAAGATTTACAAAATACTTGTGTAATGAGATATCAGTAGTTAGTTCAGGATGAAATGCAGTACCAATTATATTTCCTTTTTTAACTGCAATAATTTGCCCATTAAATTTTGATAAAATTTCTACATCTGAACCAATATCAGAAACAGTTGGTGCTCGAATAAAGATTCCATTAAATTTTGGAATTCCAATAGAATCCATAGAAATATCAGATTCAAATGAGTCTTGTTGTCGTCCAAATGAATTTCGTTGTAATTTTATATCAAGAATATTCAAAAGTGGTTGATCTGTTTTCCCAACAACACGATCATCAACAGTCATTGACAACATAATCATTCCAGCACAAATTCCAAGTACAGGCATTCCATTTTCAATTTTTTCCTTTAGAATTTTTAGTGAACCATTTACCAAAGAAAGTTGTCCAATAGTAGTACTTTCACCACCAGGGATAATCAATCCATCTAATTGGAATATTTCATTAGTGGTTTTTACTTGAGTTATGTTTCCATTAATTCCTAATTCATCAAATGCAGCTTTTGTCGATAAGAGATTTTCTTGGACATCCCCTTGAATAGATAAAATACCAACATTAAGACTCATGAGGAGCCGCCACGATCTTGCATTCGTAATTCTAAAGTGTTAACATCTAATCCCAACATTGATTGTCTTTCATCAATCATTTTTTGGGCTTCTTTGACTTTATCTGATTCATCCCAGAAAGTAGTAGCTAAAACTATTGCTCTAGCTCTTTCTTTTGCATCATCAGCATTGAAAATTCCTGAGCCAACAAAAACACCATCACACCCAAGAGACATCAAATATGCAGCATCTGCAGGAGTGGCAATTCCACCAGCTGCAAAATTTACAACAGGCAATCGTCCAAGTTTTGCAGTTTGTTCAACAATATCATAAGATACTTTGAATTCTCTTGCCATTCTAACTAAATCTTGATTATCTCCAGAATCATAAATTGATTTGATTGTTCTTAATTCATCATTAACTTTTTTGATATGCGTAATAGCTTCTGCAACATTTCCAGTTCCAGGTTCCCCTTTTGTTCTAATCATTGAAGCACCTTCTTCAATTCTTCTCAAAGCTTCTGCTAATGATCTAGCACCATTTACAACAGGAGTTGTGAAATCCCATTTCCAAATATGATGTAATTCATCAGCTGGAGTTAAAACTTCAGACTCATCAATCATATCCACATTAGTTTCTTGTAGAACTAATGCTTCATGGACATGACCAATTCTACATTTTGCCATGACCGGAATCGTTACTGAATTCATAATATCTTCAATTATTCTAATACTTGCAGTTCTTGCAACACCACCAGCTTTTCTAACATCAGATGGAAGTTTATCTAAAACCATTACAGAAACTGCTCCAGCTTCTTCAGCTATTTGAGCTTGTTCGACTGTTGTAACATCCATTACAACACCATTTTTTAGCATATGAGCAAAACCACGTTTAAGAGTGGATGAACCACGTAAAACATCATTAGAATTTACTTTTTCAGAAATTATTCCTTTAGCGTTAGTTCGTTCACCAAACAATGGAAGCATATTCTAATTTTCTCTAAAGACTATTTGTATCTATTCACTTATTTCAGATATAATCTGATCTAGTTCAAATTCAACCATAGTAATTATTGGAGGAATAAAATCAGATGTTGCATTTTGTTCAGGCCAATGAATTTGATTTGTTCTACCATTAAGTGTAATTTTGACATTTGATTTTTGATAATCTACAACATCATCTAAAATGGTGAATGATTCAGATGGAATTGCAATAAAACCAGTTTCTTTAATCAGTGCTTTAATTTTGTTAAGTTTTGCTTCACTTAGTTTGGATTTAATAACAGGTTGAAGATATCCTTGTTCTGTAACAGAATATTTTAGTTCACCATTATTTTTAATGAAAAGAATTTCCGTTTTTTGTGCACCAGTTCGTTCAGTAACACCGAAAGAAACTTTCTTTAACTGATGTTTTGTATATTCAATTTCAATTTTATCATAAGAATTTGCTGCTGAAATTGGAATTTCATTTTTCATAATTAATGGAACAGAAAGTAGAAGCGCTACAATTATTGGAATTGCCCCTAACGCTAAGTAAATTGGTTTAACCATAATTGCTGAACAATAAATGATTTCTTTTTATTCCAAATAAATCTTAGTTAAAAATAACTTAAAATTCAAGTCCATTTTATTCTTGTTTGTGGGGTCGTAGCCTAGCCTGGTAGGGCGACAGTGTCTACGAAAAAGATCACCGCTAAGGGCTCCAAAGGTTAACTAATCTAAACTGACTCACGGATGATGTAAGTTTGGAGCTGTAGTGACCCGTAGGTCGCCGGTTCGATTCCGGTCGGCCCCACGTTAGTAATTTTATTTATTATTTCTCAAAACATTTAGTGCTGAACCATCTTTGAACCATTCTATTTGTGATTTATTATAAGAATGGTTTAGTAAAATTTCGTCTTTATTTCCATCACTATGAGAAATAATACATTTGACTTGTTTATCAGGTTCTAATTCATTTAAATTTAATAAACTAATTTTATCATCTTCAAGGATTTTATCATAATCATTTGAATTGCTAAATGTTAATGCCAATATTCCTTGTTTTTTCAAATTAGTTTCATGAATTCTTGCAAGACTTTTGGTTACAACTGCAACACATCCTAGATATCTGGGAGTCATTGCAGCATGTTCTCTACTACTACCTTCACCATAATTATTATCACCAATTATTATCCAGTTCATCTGTTTTTCTTTGTACTGTCTTGCAATTTTTGAAAATGGTTCAAGTTGATTGTTTAAAATATTTTTACCTACACCTACTTCATCATTAAATGCATTAACTGCACCTAACAACATATTATCACTAAGATTATCCAAATGTCCTCGAAGCGACAACCATGCACCTGCAGGAGAAATATGATCTGTAGTACATTTTCCCTTGGCCTTTACCATAATTGGTAGTTCTTCAAAGTCTTTTCCATTCCATTTTGAAAATGGTTCTAAACATTGCAATCTTTTACTGTTAGGATCAATAATAATTTCAATATCATCTGAATTGTCAGGGGGTACAACAAAAATTCCCTCAGGTAAAACAAAACCGTCTTTGGGTACTTCAGGTGCAGGTTTTGGAGGTTCTAGTTTGAATTTTGTCCCATCAGATGCAGTCAGTTCATCTTTCAGGGGGTTAAAAGAAAGTCGTCCACCCAAAGATAATGCAATAATCATTTCAGGACTGCCAATGAAATTTAGAGTTGTTCGTTGACCATCATTTCGTCCAGGGAAATTTCTGTTATACGTTGTAACAATAGAGTTTTTTTCATTTTTTTCTAGTTCAGGTCGATTCCATTGTCCGATACAAGGACCACAAGCATTTGCTAAAACAGTTGCACCAATATCTTTTAGAGAATCCATTTGTCCATCGCGTTCTATTGTACCTCTGATTTGTTCAGAACCAGGAGTAACTAGAAGAGGAATTTTTGCTTTGATTCCTTTTGCTTTAGCTTGTTCAGCCAAGTCTGCAGCTCTTGACATATCCTCATAAGATGAATTCGTACAACTTCCAATTAATGCAACAGAAATTGGATCAGTGTAATCATTAGATTTAACATCATCAGCTAATTGAGAAATAGATCTTGCTAAATCAGGAGTGTGTGGTCCTACAATATGTGGTTCTAATGTTGAGAGATTAATTTCGATTACTTTATCAAAGAATTTTTCAGGATCATTTTCTATTTCAGGATCTGCTACTAGTGAGTCTTTATTTTGATTTGCTAATTCAGCTGTATCTCCTCTGTTTGTATATTTGAGATATGTTTCCATTCGTTCATCATATGGAAAAATTGAACAAGTTGCACCAATTTCAGCACCCATATTTGTAATGGTAGCCTTACCAGTACAGCTGATAGATTTTGTTCCAGGTCCAAAGTATTCAACAATTGAATTAGTTCCTCCAGATACTGTTAGTTCATCAGCAACTTTTAGAATGATATCTTTAGGAGATGTCCATCCATTAAGTTCTCCAACAAGTTTGATTCCAATTTTTTTAGGATAAAGTAGTTCCCAAGGTAATCCAGCCATGGTTTCAGCTGCATCTAATCCACCCACACCAATAGCAATCATCCCAAGACCACCAGCATTTGGTGTGTGAGAGTCAGTACCAATCATCAAACCACCAGGGAATGCATAATTTTCAAGAACCACTTGATGAATAATTCCTGCACCAGGTTTCCAAAAACCACATCCATACTTTGCAGAAGCAGATTGTAAGAATTTGAAAACTTCACTATTTTCATCAAGAGAAACTTTCATGTCAACGTCACCTTGAACTTCAGCTCTAATGAGATGATCACAATGAATAGTTGTGGGTAAAGATGCATGTTTGAGTTCAGCTTGCATGAATTGAAGCATTACCATTTGACCTGTAACATCTTGTAATGCAACTCTATCAGGTTTCAGAAAAACATAATTTTTACCACCAATGAAATTTGTGTCATCAATTTCATGAAAATGACCAGATAAAATTTTCTCAGTAAGTGTAAGTGGTCTTCCAACTAGATTTCTATATTTCTCAATATTTTCTTTTAATTTAGCATAAACACATGAAACAAGTTCAGTGGTAGTATCTATTTCCACATAATGCAGTAAGTTTATCCCGAATTTAATATTTACAATTTAAAAATTTGGAAATTTATTCCAATAGGCATGTAAATTCTTAACAATTATAAGCGAAACGTAGCTTTCTAATTAAATATTGGGAAGTTATAAATTTTCTAAAATGAGGTATGAATATGGTCAATAAAGGGTTTCCAAAATTTGGCATGTCACAAGCTGGTGCATTTGTAGCAGCTCTTAAAAATTACAATTTACCAGATTTTATTTTAGTATTAGTTGCTAAAGAATGTAAATCAGAACTTCTTGAAAGAGGTCGAATTGATGACAGATTACAAAGTATGAATGATGAAGCTTTAGAATTATTGCACAGAGTTTTTGTTGGATGTCAAGAAGATAAAGCAGGAAAATATGCACAGTATAGATTCTTTGCATATGTTTCAAGTATGTATCATAAATGTGAAGTTCTAGTTAATGAAACAATTCCAGGTGCAACAGGTAAAAATCATAAAATTCCTGTTGCAGTAAAAAATAATGGAATGTATATTGCAGTTGCATACAACAAAGCAACTGGAAATCCAGTTAACAAGAAAGAAACTACTAGATTTTATGATATGGTTGATGATATCAAAAAAGGTGATCATGGAACAATGTTAATAGATGCAATTTATGGTTCATCAGTTAATTTTAGAGGCGACGCATTAGTTGAACTTGAAAATTTAAGTAAATCAAGAAGTGATGATCCAGAAAATATGTTAAATTTTAAAACAGCAAATTTTGAAAATAATATATATTCTGTTACAAAATGTTAATTAAAAAAATTATTTTATAATTTTAATTGTGAAGTATCCACAGTTAGAAACATAGGTTTACCATCAGTTTTTTTAAAGTCTTCACCATATTGTTCAAATTCTAATTGTTCAAAGAGATGCTTTGTCCAAACATCATGAACATCTTGAATGAATCTACTCAGTCCAGAAATTCGTAATAATTCATGAAGTAATTCATGTGAAACAGTAGTACAATTTTTTTCTGCAAGAAATAAAGTGTCATCAAATTCTTTAAGAGGTTGCCAAAAAATCATTCCAAAATTTTCAGCATGATAACCTTCACAAGTACAATCAGTCCAAAAAGGTCTGAAATGCGATAAGTAAAAGTGGTAAATGTCACTTCCTCTTTGTTTATGATCACTAAGAAGTGTGGGGGTATCAAGTCTTTGAAGAATACTTTGAGGTTTTGTAATTAATTCATCACATTGAATTTCATAATCTTTTCCAAATTTTTCTTTAATCCATACCTTGTAAAACTGACTCATTTTTTTAATATATTCAAATTCAAATTGTCGTTTTTCAAGATCCTCTTCTTTTATTACAAAGATAAAATGTAAAATCATAATAAGAAAAAAGGGTGTTTATGTTTGACCTTCAATACCCATTAAAGTTAGAGTTGAACGAATCTTTTCAATTTTTCTAATTTTCCAAGTAATTGTCTCTCTAAGTTTTTCTACAGTATCTGATTCAATTTTGGCCAAAATATCGTATGCGCCAAAAGTTCCATGAACTTCTTTAACACCTTCTAAGCCCTTTAGTTGCTGAATAATAGCTTCTTCTGAACCTAGTTCACAGTTTATTAAAACATAAGCTGTTGCCATGTGTTTTCTGAATAAATAGACTATATCAATAAATCGATCATATTCAGTTTTGAGAAATCTGTAAAATTGTATTCCAAATGGGCTTTGGTACAGGCATTATAGATAATCTTGAAATTCGGATAAGTTCCCAATCTTGAAATTTTTTTTCATTTTTTAACTCATTAAGTGTTACTGGACGTTTCAATGTTTTTTTATATTTTACATCTACAACAATAAAACGTTCATTGTCTTCTTTTGGATTTGGATAGGGTTTTGAAGTTATTTGCATAATTCCTACTGCTTGTCGTTCATCACCTGTATGATAAAATAAAACAAGATCACCAGACTTCATTTCTCTCATATGCTTCAATGCTAAATTATTATGAACTCCATCCCAAACTGTCGTTTTTTCTTTTTTTAGTTGTTCAAAATTATAACCTCTTGGTCCACTAGGTTCTTGTTTTGCCAACCAATAATTTACCATCTCAATTTTCTGTATTACTAAGGGATGTTTTATGACTTTTGTAAATTGTTAATGTTCCCCGGTTCTGACTCGCACAAAATCATTGGTCATAGCCATACGCCTCCTCGCGTTCTGAAACCGGGGTTGCCCATAATGTAGCATGCCTGGGTGAATTAGAAATCATTGGTATCATAACGATCATCGTCATCCTAATCCGTCTGCATGCCTGCTCTTGGGCGTTTAATGGTGTAATTACTCATACTAAAAACCATTGAAGAAATTATTTTTCATAAGACAGTTTGTTAGAACAAATTAATTTTTAGTATCAAAAATTGATTCAGATAAGGATATTTCAAAGCTTACTACAGGTACGCGGATTTTATAATTTTCAATAATCTTTGAATCAATTTTTCCTATTACACCGATAGATTTTCCATTTAGAATTACTGTTGCACAATGACCGTCTTCAAAAGTAGGATGAGTTGTAGTCTTTGTTTCAATCTTTATTCCAAATCCAGTTTTTAATGCAGATTGTAATATGGATTTTATCTCAGTAAAATTTGCATCTTTATGAGCACTAATACTTGAAAAACTAACTTCTTCAGATATTGGATCACCAATAGAAAAGATAGTACCAGTTTCAAACATTTTTTGAGGATAAGATTCATGTATATTTTTTGAAAGATTTTCTAATAATCCAGGATGAATAGCGTCACGTAAAATGGTGTGTTCTAAACTTTTTGAGTCAAGTACAGAAATCATTTTTGATGTGTTTCTATTAGTCATATCATACAATACACGCTTACTAGTCAAACTTGAATTCAATGCTTCAAGATATCCAAGTCCAATCATTGTTTGGCTCAGAGATTTTAATTGGGAAGATATTGGATTTATCTGACCAAGGGTTTGAGAAGTAGATAATATAGGCTCAAGATTTTGAATCCCATAACCTAAAGCAGTTTCTTCTACTAAATCCATAGGTCCAAAAATATCAAATCTATATGCAGGTATTGTGCAAATGATATTTTTTCCTTTTACGGATGCATCTAATCTAGATTTTTTTAATGATGAAATTATTTTTGATGTGTTTAGATTCAAACCAAGCATTTGATTAATCAACATAGGACTAACAAGGATTTTCTTTTGTACAAGTTTAGGGGTCGAATTTTTTGCACCAGATATTTGAACAGTTTCTAAAGCAAAACCTGCTTTTTGTAAGATAGTTGCAACAACTGAAAGCATATCCTCAGCATCATCTTTATTGATTCCAGTTACCTCAACAAAAAGATTCTTTGTTTTAGTTGTAACAGTTGTAATAGCAGCATTAATGATTGGTGGAAAAGAAACTGTTTGTTGGTTTGAATCTAAAATGATAGGTACTTTAGAAGAATTTCCAAGTATTGGTCCATAGCCCTTTCCCACATCAGTATCTTGAATAATTTCAGAAATTGATTGTGTATTCTCAGAGTTTAATGGAGTAAATTTATGATTTCTATTAGTAGTTGTGTAAACTAGAGGAAAAGAGATTTTATCTAAATCGTGAATACCAATAGATGATTTTTTCCTTTTTCTTCCTATTCCAAAATGAAGATCTTCTTGCATGGTCATGAATTGTTTTATTGTTTTATCATCAATTTTTCCATTTTTTGCAATAATTCCAGTTACAAAAGGGCGGATTTTTGATACTTGTGGTTTTACAGAAATGCGATATTTTTTTGAGATTTTGATATTCAGTTTGATTGCGCCAGTTTTGATTCCAAGTAATCCTTGTAATCCAAGTGCAATTCCAAAATCGGTTGAATAATCCGGTCGATTAGGACTATATTCAATTCTAACTAGATCCTTATCTTCAGATTCAATGTCCAATCCAAGAAAAGGCAAAGAATCAGAAATTTGTTTTTTTGATACTTTACCAATTAATTTTTGAAGACGTGTGTATGATAATTCGATTACTGGCATTTTGTGACACTCCTTAACCAACCCAAATTATTATTATAAAATTCTCTCACATCATCTAAACCATACTTTAGCATTGCAATTCGTTCAATACCTCCACCCCATGCCAAAACAGGTTTTGTAATTCCAAGAGGTTTAGTTAGTTCTGGTCTAAAAATACCCATTCCAAATAATTCAATCCATTTTCCTAATCTTTCATTGTAGACCATTGTTTGAAGGGATGGTTCGGTGTATGGGAAAAACGTTGGCCAGAATTTTATTTTTGTAATTCCAATTCGTTTGTAAAATTCTCGTTGAATACCCATCAAGTTTCGTAAATTAGCATTTTTCCCAACAACAACTCCCTCTATTTGATTAAATTCTACAAGATGCTTGTAGCTAACTTTTTCATTTCTAAATACACGACCTAATGAAAAAAATTGAGCCTCATCAGGTTTGTTTTCAGCCAAATGTTTGATTGTAACACAAGTAGTATGAGTCCTTAAGACCATTTTTCTTGCTTCATTAATATCCCAATAGTATCGCCAATTTTTTTTATGGGATTCAGAAACTTTTCTAATTTGTTCAGGAGTTGCAATTTTTTTAGCAGAAATGCCATCAAGATAGAACGTATCTTGTAATTCTCTTGCAGGGTGATCTTGTGGAGTGAATAAAGCATCAAAGTTCCAAAAACTTGATTGTGTCATGTTTCCAATAATTTCTGAAAATCCCAATGTGACAAAAATTTCACGAATTTCATCAATTGTATCTTTTAGTGGGTGAGTTCGTGCAACAAAAATTTCGGGTACTTTAGCTTCAACATCTATTGCTCCAAAAAAAGAAGAAAATTTAATTGATTTTGCAGAATCAGTTAAAGTAATTTCTTTTGACTTGATTATATCTTCAATAATAAAATCGGGTCTTTTCAAAAGTACTAACAAATCATTTTTATCAATATTATTTTCGAGTAATTTATTATTCGCAATTTGTTTAAGGGTTTTTTCACCAGGAAATTCTGAAGGTAAATTCTTTAATGAAATTTGTTCTGAAGAAGATTCAATCCAGTTATTTTTTTTAGCTAATCCTATTGCAGGTCCAAAAACAGGTCCAAGTTCTTTTTGCAAATCAGATAATTTTTTGGGACCATTTTTTAATAAATCTAATAATCGTTTTTCAGGTAATCCTTTTTGAAAAGATTCGATGCCATTTTTTCCTAAACTAATAACATTAGTTTTTGATTCATTAACAATTGCTAGATTTTTTAGTTTTAACCATTCAATTCCTCGTCTAATCTGATCCGGTGAAAGATTTGTTGATTTTTCAAGTGTCTCAGGAGTTTGTTTTGGGTTATCTTTTAGAGAGGTAATAATTTTTTTTTCAATATCATGAAAAACTTGTGACAACAGTAAAAGTTCGAAAAAGACTTTTTAAACCTTAACCTAAGTCAATTTGAATGTCAGCTGATGACTTTATTGTAACTCCTTGGCATGTTGAAGGGGATATAGATTATGATAAATTAATCAAGAGATTTGGTACTGAGAAAATTTCTTCAGAATTACAAGACAGAATAAAGAAAATTACAGGAGAAGACCATTTTATGCTCAGAAGAGGTATTTTCTTCTCCCACAGAGAAATGAATAGAATTCTTGATGATTATGAAAAAGGTAACAAATTCTTTCTATACACTGGAAGAGGCCCTTCAGGTCATACTCACATAGGACACTTGGTACCTTGGGTTTTCGCAAAATGGTTGCAAGAAAAATTTGATGTCAACATGTATTTTCAATTAACAGATGATGAGAAATTTTATGCAAAACCTAATCTAACTTTAGAAGAAACTAGTAAATTTGCATATGAAAATGCACTAGACTTTATTGCATTAGGTTTCAAACCAGAAAAAACAAAAATTATTATCAATACAAGAAACATACAAACTCTTTACCCAATTGCAGCTCAAGTAGCAAAGAAAATTAATTTTTCAAATACAAAAGCCACATTTGGATTTACAAATGAAACAAATATTGGTATGATTTTTTATACATCTTTACAATCTGCACCATGTTTTATCGAAGATAAACCAGTGTTAATTCCATTAGGGGTTGATCAAGATCCACATTTTAGATTGACAAGAGATATTGCACCAAAAATTGGAAAACCAAAACCTGCATTAATTCACAACATTATGATTCCAGGATTGGAAGGACCAGGTGGAAAAATGTCAGCTTCTAATGAAAATGGAACAGT